>Ga0070747_1000248_pt1 | contig 27869 bp, 18 predicted proteins | sample VirMetDEL_Mar_31_FD_77321 | JGI IMG/M metagenome (GOLD analysis project Ga0070747, IMG submission 77321) | Aqueous microbial communities from the Delaware River and Bay under freshwater to marine salinity gradient to study organic matter... | ecosystem: Environmental > Aquatic > Marine > Coastal... | reverse complement strand
GACATAATCAGTATTAAGGATGAAGTCCCCGACATATAAAGTGTCTAGAATGAAGTCAGCAATGAAGTCTCCAACATAATCAGTATCAAGGATGAAGTCGCCTACATAATCAGTATCAAGGATGAAGTCAGCAATGAAGTCGCCGACATAATCAGTATCAAGGATGAAGTCCCCGATATAATCTGTCTCTTCAATATATGGTGTTGCTTGAACAAACGGTGCAGTAGTATCTGTACCACCAGAATCGTTATCAGCTATCCCTTCAAGATGTGCATAATAAGTACCCGCTTTTGTTCCAGTCTGAGTTTGGACGTATGTAACAAACCATGGCGACAAAGTATTTATTTTGAAAACATGAGAAGTACTACCGGCAGCACTACCACTAATATTTAAAACATTCGAAGAAGAAGCAATAATACCACTATGAAAATTAGCAGCGCCAAGAGCATTAGAAAATGTAACCGTTACTGTATCACCACCATTGGCGGCTCCTGTATATGTTACAGACCCACCAGAAAGAGGAGCGTTCTCTGCGTTTGATTGCGAGCCTTGGAAAAATATAATAAAAATCGAAATGTTTGCAGAACTTACACTTCCTAAAAAATCACCAATGTAATCAACGTTACCAATAAAATCCCCGACATAAGGTATATCACTAATGAAAGGTGCAGAACCCGCAGCATTTCCGATATAGTCTAAATCTCGTACAAAATCACCGAGGTAAGGAGTATCCCCAATGTAAGGAGGCGCTGCTGTTGGTTCCGCAAAGTATTGAAGATCTAAAACAAAATCACCGATGTATGGAATATCGTCAATATAAGGTGGTGCATTGTTAGGTTCCGCAAAGTATTGTAGATCTCGTACAAAATCTCCAATATAATCTAGATTGTACTGATAGTTTATTTGCGGATTAGTGTTACCAACATAATTTACATTACCAACAAAATCTCCAATATAATTTAGATTGTAAATGTAGTTTATTGTAGCGTTCAAATCCCCGATATAAGGAAATGCCGTTTTCACAGTACCGATATAATCGGTGGTTGCGTTTGGTTCCGCAAAGTATTGCACGTTACCTTGAAAGTTCCCAATGTAATTTACATTTCGTACAAAATCACCAAGGTAAGGAACATCGTCAATGTATGGTGGTGCGTTGTTAGGTTCCGCAAAGTATGGCAAATCTCGTACAAAATCACCAACGTAAGGAAAATCATATATGTAAGGTACTGCATTGTTAGGTTCCGCAAAGTATGGCAAATCTCGTACAAAATCACCAACGTAAGGAATATCATCAACGTATGGTGTAGCGATGGATGTGTTGAATATATAAGGTGTCTGCCTGGTATACCCAACGTTACCAATATAATCTACAAGCTGCTTAGTTGCAGGATCTAACTGAGGATTTGACGTTTCCGCAAAATATGTTGCGTCACCAATATAATTTATTGTTGTGGGGCTGTTACCAATATAATTTACATTATCAATGTAGTTTATTTGTGGATTAGTGTTACCGATATAATTTACATTACCAACAAAATCTCCAATATAATTTAGATTGTAAATGTAGTTTATTTGTGGATTAGTGTTACCGATATAATTTACATTACCAACAAAATCTCCAATATAATTTACTTCAGCAAAGTAGTTTATTTGTGGATTGGTGTTACCGACATAAGGTGCGCTAGGTGTTGGTTCTGCGTTATACGGTACACTGGTAATAATATCCCCAATGTACGGCACTTCCTGAAACCCATCTCCTATGTAATTAATAGTGTATATGAAATCCCCAACGTATGGAAAATCATATATGTAAGGTGGTGCATTGTTAGGTTCCGCAAAGTATTGTAGATCTCGTACAAAATCACCAATGTAATCAAAGTTATACTGATAGTTTATCTGAGGGTTGGTGTTGCCCACATAATTTACATTACCAACAAAATCTCCAATATAATTTACATTGTCAATGTAGTCTATCTGAGGGTTGGTGTTGCCCACATAATTTACATTACCAACAAAATTACCAATGTAGTTGATTTCCCCAAAATAATTTATCTGAGGATTAGTGTTACCAATATAAGGAATTGCTTGTGCGTAGTTAGCAATGAAATCAGCATTACCAATATAATTTATTGTTGCATTTGGTTCTGCAAGATATGGTTCAGTAAAGTTAGTTTCACTTGTTCCAACATAGTTGGCAATGTAATCAGTGTCACCAATAAAATCCGCATCACCTACGTAATTTATCGTAGGATTAGTTTCGCCGAAATATTGTATTGTCGGATTCGTAGTCGGATTCGTCTCACCAAAGTATTGTATAGTAGGGTTCGTCTCACCAAAGTATTGTATTGTCGGATTCGTAGTCGGATTCGTCTCACCAAAGTAATCTGCCGTAGGGTTCGTGTCACCAAAGTATTGTTCAGTAGGATTTGTAGTCGGATTAGTTTCGCCGAAATAATCTATTGTCGGATTAGTTTCGCCGAAATATTGTATAGTAGGATTCGTAGTCGGATTAGTTTCCTCAAAATATTGTATAGTAGGATTTGTAGTCGGATTAGTTTCGCCGAAATATTGTATAGTAGGATTCGTAGTCGGATTAGTTTCCTCAAAATATTGTATAGTAGGATTAGTCTCACCAAAAAACTGTATTGCAGGTGTAATAGTTGGATTAGTCTCACCAAAAAAATCTATTGTCGGATTGGTTTCATCCTGATACTGAATATCCAGAATGAAGTCAGCAATGAAATCGCCTTCATAAAATATATCAAGTATAAAGTCTGCTATGAAATCCCCTTCATACAGTATATCAAGTATAAAATCTGCAATGAAGTCGCCTTCATAAATTATATCGAGAATGTAATCTGCTATAAAGTCGCCTTCATACTCTGTATCGAGGATGAAGTCAGCGGTGAAGTCTCCTTCATAAAATATATCAAGGATGAAGTCCCCTTCATAAAATATATCAAGGATGAAGTCTCCTTCATACGGAGTGTCTAGAATGAAGTCGCCTTCATAAAATATATCGTCTTCATATTGCTGAGTAAAATTAATCGTAGGATTTGTATCACCTATGAAGTTGCCAATATAATCAAGTGCATAATCTGCAAAGTAGTTATCAACGTTTTCTGAATATACTGTAGCGTTTCTTGTGTCTACTGCTATCCCTCTGGGAACCCAAACACCAGGCTCAGTCGGAGCACCTTGAGCAGAAGATCGTAATTGATAAGTTCCGATACCTGTTGATTTTATAATCTCTTTTGATCGTTCGCCTAAAGTGGTAGATATTACGGATTCACTTCCTTGCTTTAGACCTGAAAAAGTACCAGTACTGCCAGACGATCTTTCTATCGTAATAGGTTTCGCTGGTGTAGGAGAAGTCATTCCGGATTTTATGTAAATAGAATAGGTTTGAACCGTACCATCGTTTCGAGTGTCGGTAAAAACATTAGGGAGATACGATGTCCAATCCCCACTAGGTACAGAAGAAGCAAGACGGAAAGTACCTGGGTACTCGTTCTCCATAATCGTCTTGACCAGTCGCTCTACCAGAATATCTAACTCGGCATCTGACATTTCTTTGATGCCGGGTGGAGACTGTGTTGTGTCCCACTGAACAATACCTCTCCAGTCGTTGTCATTTCTTTGAGCCGCGACAGAAGATAAATTTTGATAAAGCGTTGTAGCAGAAGTATTCAATTCAACGTTTTCGTTCGGATCGACAGGTGCAGCTACACCGTTCCACTGCAACGTAACAGACCCACCGCCAACACCTTCTACAAAACGCGCAGTAGATGATCCAGTACCGGTTACAAGAATTTGACCTCTCAATGCACTTGGAAATGGACCTTCACCTTGCCAATACCAATTATATGCGGCAGTATTAGTAGAACTTGCTTGGTTATAAGAGACTATAGAATCATTAGTTACTTCAACATCGATTATAGTGCTTGTAAATACATCGCCTAAATTTACCGTGGTGTCCGTATCGATATCAAGGGTGACATCTTCTCTATATGTACCAGGTGCGTCTCCAACTGTAACAAAGATAAAGTTGCTTTGCTGAGACTGCGTAAATCCATCAGGGAAAACACCGATATCGTTATCCGATCCTATAACAGTAAACCATATAACCAACGAACCTGCTTGTTCTGCTATGATAGTAAAATCAGCAGAGTTAGTGCCTGTACCGGTGTTCCCGCCTGTCGCTGGAGACCATGAAGCACCGGTAGTTTGCGTTATTCCAGAAGGAGTAAGGTTATCAACTAATACGATTGCGCCTGTGTTTGCTACACCATTCGTAAAGACTTCAACAAACAAACCGAGATTGTCGAGGTCTGCTCCTACTTCAATATCACGGTTTATAGTAGCGGTAAACGTTAATTTATCGCCAATCTGAATAGTATCGGGAGGAGGAGCAAGAGAACTTGAAGTTATACTTGAAGATATAACACCCCCAGAAATATCAACATCTGCGGTGGCATTACCTAGATCGTAGACCTTGGTATCAACTGTACCACTGCCGGTATAGAAGGTATCGAAAAAAGATCCGATAGGACTTTTAGTGTCATCTAAAGTTAGAGCAGAAGCATCGGTTGTCTGAATCTGACCCAAATGAATACCAGCACGATACGCAAGATAATCCTCTTCAGAAAGAGACAACTCCTGTAGTGCGCCGGTACCAATACTTTTTAGGGGACGTGATGACATTCAACAATCAAATCTATAAACTATCCTTCTATTTATAGGTTTTTAGTAGAAGTTTTCGTCTGCCCAGTTCAATTTATTTGGTCGTTGTATCTGTGCTGCTTTTTTCAATGATCGGACAGTTTTAGTCTCATCTTGCTCTGGTCCATTATAATATAATTTACCGGTATCAGGATCTAATGATAAATCATTCGCACAGTTCATCCACCATGCATGTGCTTCAGCAGTACCATTCTCGATTGATGCTGCTTTAACTTCAGCGGAGGGAATTCGAACCACTAACATTTCAGGTGATTTATCCGCACCATATGTTGCAATACTTTGACTATTTACTACATCTGGAATACTAGTGATAGTCGTGTTAGCGTCACCGGTTATATCCATAACCTGTTGAGATTTATGCCATTCCAACCTATTACTAGCAAATGTACCGTCCGGAAGCATCTTTTTATTGTAATTAGAATTCGTTTTGCCGGGTATGCTTTTCGTCCGATTTTCGTCCCATGGATCTACTTGGATGATATGCCCACCTAAATCTGCTCCCCATGGTTTCATATTTTTTAGAGCACCAACACCCCACATAAAATAAAACCATGACAGTTGCCCTTGTCCTCTAAAATCAGGGTGAACGGCAATCGCCCGGTTTCTATAAAACCACTTACCCGCACAAGAATCAGGAACATTCCAAGATGTACATTCCTCTAAACTAAATTTTCGAACATCGAAGTAAACCCATCCAATATCATTACCAGTTGCTCTATCTACAAAAATAACGCCCAGAAGATGCATTTTAGAGTTCTCTCGAAACTCTAGTATTTGAGTAGCATCCATTCCATGTTTGTCTTTGAAATAAGCGAAGTCCACAGTTTCATCGGGGTAATGATCATGGTACTGCCAGATAAAATTATTTGTAGGTCCAGTAACATTCACATTGGTGAAACTATCAACATCTGTTTCGCCTTGAACTTTTTTATCAAAATAATCATCTCTACATTCCTGCATCCAGTCATGGTCAGCGGCAGTAGAAAATCTCCACTGATGATGTGGTCCCATATTGTACAAAACAGTCATTAGTTTTTCTCCATCAGTGTCATCAGCATATTTTTGATATCTGTCATATCATTTTCTAGTTTACTTACTTGGGTCTTCAGTGCTTTTTCTTCTTCGATTTTTTCAAGGCGAAGTTTTTCTTTTATACGTGCACGTTCGAATTCATCCATATTCATATTTATGATAGCACCATTTCGCTTATCTCGATAATGATGAGGATACCCTTCAACTGGTATGTAATTACTCCAATCAATATTGCTCACTGAAGGAATGTCCTATGTTGAATTCTTCCAATCTGAGGAACCTCTGCCATACTAGGAGATTTGAAAACAGTCTTGACCTGTGATGTCGTAAAGGCAGGAATGTCCAACGCTTCGATTTTTATAGGTCTCATAGCGGTCTTATCGTTGTCTTTTACTACAGGTAAAACCGGTGTAACAGGTGTCCATGATACATCTAAAATGTTCTGACCTGCCAGAGCTGCTCTATAGTAAAAATCCAGATTCGCAATTTTTGGAACCTGTGCTTCTACTACAACCTCTAATGATTTAGAAGGTTCGACAGTTTCAAGTGGTGCAGTAATATGTTTCGACGGACCACTTGTATTTTTTGAATTTGTTTCACCGTCACCAGCACCAGTAAGATAAACAGCATTTTCATCGTCGATACAATTTTGAACCATAACTAAAGATGCTCGTTGCAAATCTACAATAGGACAAACATAATCATTAGACGATTTCAGATCTACTTTCACATCTACTGAATAACCACCTGAACCAGAAGCACCAATCGAAGCTTGAGTAGTTTCTTCAATGCGCTGTGCTATAATACGAGGTGCGGTGAATTCATTATTTTCGTCGGGTACAATTCGTGAGTAAGCAGTATCTTTGATAAATTTCGTCTCAGTCCCACCGTTAGATTTACCTGTAGTGAATCTAGCAGTCACATCAATCGAACATTTATTAGGAATAATAGTTTCAAGTTGTGGATTACAGGTTACGAAATTGTAATTCCTTGAAGATATAACAGCAGTTCCGCCTACGTTAGCATCAATACCAGGATCACTAGTCGCAAACCTGAACCCTGCCGCGTCTATAGCAGTAACAGTTTTAGTACCGTTCAGATCTGCTTCACTGAGAGAACCATAAGAACCAACCGGTACCCCACTGATAATAACACTCTCGCCAACGTTTAGACCATGACAGTCATGTCTTACATACACATATGCGGAACCGCTGTTTAGAACAATAGGATTTTTATCCAATAAGTTTCCTGGCAGTTCAGCATTACGTAATACTACAGATGCGTTAGTCTCAAAAACTGCTCTATGCATAACAAACGAAAGGTCCAATTCTTTAGAGAATTTAGTCGCCTTAGATGATGGAAGAAATAATTGCCCTGACGCTGCTTGCGATGAAACAATCTTACCCTGAGACCCAACAGCATAATCGCCAGATTTTGCAATCCATATTTTATATGCTTCTGATTGAGTTCGAACAACTAAAGCATAAGTTGTTTTAGGGTTCAGATATACGGGTTCATCAAAAGCAAATGTAGTAGCGGTAGCAGCAGTGGTGCTAGTTGCGACTTGTGAAGAATTGAGAGTAACCGTAGATCCGGGCACGACATTAGATCCCGGAACATTTCCTTCCATAGGAACGATCTCAATTGAAACTGGCAAACCCGTTGCCCCATCATTTTGCTCGAAATACAAATCAATTTTTGTGAGGACCACACCAAATTGATTATCAATCGTAAACGTCTGTGCAAACGGTAGAGACACATCGCTATTTGGAGATGATGATGTACCTGCTTGTGAATTTTGATCTACTGCAATATAATCAGACAAAACTGTTGACATATTTGCTATAGAACCGAGGTTGATATCGCCAGGAAAATCTCCACCCCATCCACCAGACACATGAGGAGCAATAAAGTTTACGGATGAACTGGGAATGGCATCAAGATACGCTTTAGTTTCTTTTTGGTTAACCCCAGCAATGCTGCCAGCACCCATACGCAGAATTTTTCCCATATTCAATTTTCTTGGGTGTCGTGTTGTGGTCATATTATCGTTCGTGGTACTTATCATGCCAGACGCATTATAAGTGCCGATAGCATAACTACCCGCTTGATTATGATCTGGAACATTTATGTCCATCAATTTGAATTCTCGTTTCCCTGCTTTGAATCTTACTGGTACGTTACTACTGATTTTAGGTAAACCATTAGACGTTCTAATAAAACTTTGTCTAATACTAGGAATAAAGAAAGAACCCGAAACTTCTCCGTTGGCATCGGAGATCAAAGCAGACGGAACGTCAGGATGTTGAGAATACTGTTCCCCATTATTCCCTAAATCGGCAGATGCGTCTGTTCTATCAGCATATCTTACAAAGGATTCTGATTTACACCACGTAGACACGTTTTTACCGTCAAAGAACGGAATAAAGGTGGTGTTCGGTTTCAGACCCTTTGCAGTAAAATAAATTTTACGTGATCTCAACCAAGGGACAATAGCAACATCAACTACTCGATTCTGACCACTTACAGTCCTAATAGACTCGCTGGATACTACTCTTTGAACATGACCACCCGTTGCGCCTCGACCAGAGAATCTTCCGGTGCTAGTATTTCTTTTATTACGCTCTAGATTACCTTTACGCCCCAAGGATTTACCGCATCCGCCGAAGTTTGATCCACCAACTTCTTGCGATTCAACACCTCGACCCAACCAATTCCATTGATGTGAGTTGTAAAGGAATGCTTCATTCGTAGAAAGTCTTGACGCACCACCAACAGCACGTGTGCCATACGCTCTAGATTTCCATTCGTCTGATGATGGGGATAAGGTAATATCTCCAACATAATCTACTTTACCGTTAGTATTGATAGCAATAGATTCGGTTGCCAAAGGTTGACTTACCCACGCCGATTCTGTATAATTGATATAGACATTGTCGCCTTTCTTGATGGTGTTCTGTGAACTGTACTGAGGTCCATTCGGAGAAGTATCAGCAGCATCGAAAGGTCTATAGATCAATCTAATATTGTTGTCATCAATCATTGGTCTCAAAACTTTATTTTCCGGATCAATAGATGCTTTGAAATCATCGTCGTTTACATCTGATCCTGTATGATCAGTGAAATCATCAATCATCAATCCGGTTTCGTTTTTAGGTTCTCCGGATACCGGATCTAATTTAGGATTGAGTTTAGCTTCCAATTCGGCAAAACTAAGTTGATACAATTCTTCAAGATTATCTAACTTCCTTTCGAGTTTAGCAATATCTGCCATCGTATAACGTTTATGTTCGATGAAAGTTGTATTGATATCTTCCGGACTAAGAGTGTTCGGATTCATTACGATCTTATACAATTCTAACGAGTTATTAGGAGTCTTTTTGAACAAAGGTTCTCTTGCTTGTTGACCCAGAAGAATTTGAAAATCTCCGTCTTCTGTTACGATCAATTTATCAGCACGAGAATAATAGTAGGAAGCATCTACTTGAATAGGCACTCCCTCTACAGGATTACGTGCCTCAATATGTGTTGCAGTTTTCTTTCCGCGAAAATCTACAAAATCTGTTAGGGAGATAATTTCGCCTGAAGATAATTTATGTTTTGGAACCTGTGTGTAATCTACAGCATAGGAAAAGGCATCCGCATATAAACCGGTGCCGCCATCAAACTCGTCATTAGACCAGTCCCAATAAGTAAAGGTGTAAGAAAAGGTTGGTCCGGAGGTATCGAATGGCCCTTGTTTTATAACCCTTGCTGTTTCAAAATGCGTGTCTCGGGCACCATTATCAAGTTGAATAAGGTCAGTAATATCGGTCCCGTCTGAGGTAACACTAACTAGTTCATACACATCATAGTAACCTAAATCTTTGTAGATCACGCCTTCGGTTATAGACCATCCGCCTGATACCGTTGCAGTTGTCAAAGTTTTGATACGTCTCGTCGCATTGTTTCTACTAACTTGAGCAGTGACATGATAACTATCACCATTGACAACCGTTGCTGCATTTGAAGGGATTATAAAACTCTGACCATTGTTAGTAATATTACCAGTCGTAAGAGAAACTATTGCACCGTCTGAAATTTTAGTCAGAATCCATGCATCAACATTGACAAAAGCATCTGTACCCGATAAAACAGTACCCGAAGAAAGTTGACTCGAACCTGCTACAATGGTGAAACCTAAAGTGTAAGTGAACTCATAGTTTTCGAGAGACTGTGGACGTATAGTCGGAAGAGGATATAACGAAGTAGACTTATCGTTCTTATAGATTCTGCCAACATCTTTCAGGTCAAATACACTACTAGCACTAGTACCTATAGACGCAACATCGTCAAAGTCTTGACCAGAAGTCATCTCAATATTAGACAGATACACTCTAAACGTAGTAGAAGTTTCTTTTTCTATTGCCTTTATGTGAGCGGTTCCGATGGTTGACCCACCGTATGCAACAGCATTTCGTAAATTGACTTGTCTTTCGCCGTTTTCAGATTGCAATAAAGGATTGAATTTGAAAGCAGATGCTTTTGAAATAACATATGCTCCGTAGTCAACCGCAACAAAATCGCTAGGCACTGTTTCGTATGCCTGTGGGCGAGGAGTTTTCAGTTTCATCGGATATTCGTTTTCTACTCTAAACCCTTTCACATAGGCAAGACCAGGACCAACAACTGCGAAGATATCTGAATCTGTACTATCATCATCTTCAAAGGTAAGTTGAAAAGGTTCTGCGATATAGTTACCAGACTCTTCATATGTGCGCTGCGCGAGCATATCGTTGACAACGTTGAAATTATCGCGTTCATCAATTTGTTGTACGATCTGCGAGTTTACTACTCTACACAGAAATATAAAAGAATCGTCAGTCGGATTGAATTGTAATGCTTGATCCTTGTCTACCAATACTAAACGAATTCTCCATCGATCAGCACCTGGTGCTGATACATTAGGAGTACCACCAGTATTATCATATAACGCCTGAGTGTCATTTACTGTAATGACATCTTGAACAATTTTGAACCCAACGGTTCCGGTGTAAACTCTGCTTGTTGCCGATACAATAAGACTTTGCTTAGTTGCATGTACAAACCTTCCAGCAGCGAAAAAGTCACCGGTGTCTACAATAATTCTTACCCCAGCACCAATATCGGATGAGGAAGATCCCACTGTACCAGTAAACCCAGCAGCAGATATAGTCTCTGTCAAAGCAAAAGTAATTTCAGTTGTACCAACTGCTACAGTGCCTGAACCCGTATATCTAATATACAATCTGGCATCACCACTGCCCAGTTCTACCACTTCTAATATTTTTGCCGTTACACCAGTAGTAGCACCAGTTAGTTCTAAACCTACAGCAAGATCTTCAACACCGGTACCAGTAACCCTAACGAATCGATAGTTATTATCAATTTCAATCGCACCAGCAGAAACTGCTGCACCTTCTTTATAGATGTTTTTACCAAACCGAGTAAGTTCTTCTTGAATTATGGTTTGTAATTGGTTTAGTTCTCTTGCTTGTAGAGAACGACCAGAATTAAAAAGAATCTTATGATAACCGTCTGTTTCCGAAAAATCGTCATTATAGACGGTAGACAGTGTTTCGTTATTATACGTATTTGGCATGACTTATCCTAGAAAGTTATAACTATTTTTATATCTTCGGTTTGGTTAGGGTCTCTGGAAATTGGTGCAATATTGTCTATGTATAACAATTCGCCAGAGAAAATATCTAGAGCAGGATCGACTTGATTTGCTGCAATTGTTGATGATGCGGCACCAGTAAGTGTTACAACCGCCCCACCAGAACCAGCAATTTCTACCGGTTCGCCGCGTAAAAAAGTTCCGTACCCTGTGGTAGGAGTCTGATGATAGTAAAGATTTGTGCTATTTTCGAAGTAATCGACTATACCCTGTGCTTGACTAGTTTGACCCGTCATGACCAGATCTTCATCTACAGTTCCTACAGGAGGTGCACCAGTACAAATCAATGCGCGGTTTGCTTTACCCGTAGATTGTAAAAAGGCAGTAGAACCATCATAAACGGTTGGACTTTTCAAAAGAAGAATTTGTCGAAAATCGTTCTCTGTCAAAAGAGTATCAAACTCGTCGTTTTCGAAATCTGTTGTGACAATAATTGAATTTGCTTTTAGGGTAACAATAGGATCTGCTTCGATTCCTAAATTAGGACCAATCACAGGTCTGACAGTCGCATCTTCGGTAGGGTTATTCGAACCAGGATTGATTTTTACAGAAGCATAGTCGTAACCTAAACCTGTGACAGGGACTTCTATAGATGCAATCACACCACCAATATTGTTAGTAATCGTTGTTGCGAGATTAGGGGCAACAGCGTTACCTAAGACACTTGAAGACACATCGTTAGCATAACCTGCACCACCGTCAATAACCTTGATATTCAAGATCTGACCCGGTTGTGAAATCTGTTGGATTTGCCATTGTTCTGTCTGAACAAGTTGATCTAACGGATCAGCAGTAAAAGTTGTTACCGGAATAAAGTTAGAAGTCAGAAAACGATTTACTGCCACCTGACTAAGCGTAAACAAATATCTCCAAGTATATCCAGGTGAACCATCATCGTCGAGGGTGACAAGTACGTTTTCACCGGCAAGAACAGGGTTCGAAAGAGGTGCTGGTAAATTTGCTTTCAGCGGTTCTACTGTGCTAGGAATAACGTTACCGCTTGCGTCAACTCCTTGTTGTACACATAAAAAGATTTCGTAGTTTGAATTCATTACGTAAGGTATTGCTTCTGCATCGAAAGGTATAGAAGTCCAAGGAGCATCATCATACGCTGAATACTTAGTATCTGCAACCCAATCTTGTCGAGTAATTGCAGCAGATATTCCAGTCGCAATCTTTACGTGTTGACAAGCAGAACGTGCTTCTCTAGCATATTCAAAATCATTCGTTGGAGCAAAAGGCGTTTCTGGATCCAATTCAGCAACATTGTTCCATGTCAAAGACCTACCTAACCCAATATAGACATTGCCAGATAAACTTTCTTTCGTGTCTTTTATAAGTTGACTAATAAATTGTTCTGTTACTATTGCTGTCATTATTTTCTACCGGTATAATTTCTTATTTATAGGGTTGTTGTTTCGATTGCATTCGTTGTTATTGCAATTGGGTCTTTACCTAATTTATTCTCACGAAGAGTAGAAATGTTTCCTTGATTAGCAGGAACCACCGTAACTTTTATTGAAGTTCCAGAAAACGCAGATGGAGTGAAACCGGAAATATTTACCGTTCCTAATGCTGCGTCATAATTACCTACGTTATCAATAATTATTTTACCTGTCACTACAGAAAGTATTTCAAGAACATTTGAACCTAATCGATTTCTCAAGATACACGTTGTTCCCCTGACAATAAATTCTGATGAAGATATTGCATATGAAGTTACGGAAGGTGCTGTAATAGAAGCAGGGAACGCAAGTGTGTAAGCAGTCGAAATCCCAAGTACAGGCACAAAACGTTGTTGAATTTTTACTGCTGCTTGACTAGACAATACACCGGGATCCGAAGCGTCTACAAGGGTCAATAAGTTAGATCGTCTAAAGGTTTCACTAAATTCGTCGGTTACCGTATCAAGATATGAAGAAACAACATTACCGACAACAGTCTCGATTTCTGGAATTGTAGCATACGAAGATAGCGTTTGATTGTATTGGAAAGTAAGATCGACTTCTACATAAGTAGTGATAGGATCTATGAAGACTACATCAAAAGCAACTACTGCTAAGTTCTTCACTAATTTACGAATATCTGCTTTGAGCGATTCTGTTGGTGATGGTGTTATAGAAACATAAACAGCACCATACTGAGCAGGAATATTATCTTCACCGCCCCAACAAAGGATATCAGAAATTTGACTTGAAAAATTTCTACGGATAAGAGCAGCATAATCATCTGCGGTTACCATTCGATTCTGTGCAGCATATAAAAAAGGCGCTGCTTTACGAATAGATTCGATGCTTTCTTTGTTAGCACCAGCATACGAATTTGTAATGGTTATTGGAATTATCGAAAGATTTGATCCATCACCACCTGGAATTGAAGTGGTAGTAGTAAAAGTTCTCGCGCCATTCGCAGCAGTACCAGCACAAGAGTTATAGGTCACTACAATTTTATCTCCTGAGACAGGGACTTCGCCCAGACTAGCACCGTTACCAAAAGCAACTTCGTAATATCCGTTAGGGGTTTCTTTGATAATAAAAATTCTTGAAAACTGATCTAACTCGGATACTGTACTCACATTATAAAACTGTTTATTAGTTGAACCAACAGTCACTTCGACTGTATTGATATCAATGTCTTGGTTAGGAATAACGTAGGTGTCAATTTCTGAAGTAGTACCAGCAATAAAGGTTTTTTGTTTTTCAATACCTTCTCTAACAGTAACATTTTCCCACGTGTAAGAATATGGACCAGACCCCTGTTTGAAAGCAGTAGCGTCCTTAGTCGTTTGAAAGGTATATGCAACATCATCAACGGTTGTGGTAAATTTGGTGTTAGCAGGAAGTTTCAAAGAATTACTAGTAGTAGCTGTACCACTAGCGGTTACGTTGATAACAGCAATCGAAGATATTTTCGAGTTTGGAATATACCCAATAGCAGTTGAGAGACCAATCATCGAAGATCTCAACTGAGCGGTACTCAGGAAAGATTCGTTGAGAGCAAAGTTAGCTATCAACCCATTATAATGTGTGTTGTATGCAAGTACATCGAGAATATTAGACAATCCTGACGCTTCGAAGTTATAGTCTGCAAATTCAGGTTTCTGCTCTAACCAAGTTTTCAAATTATTTCGGATCGAATCGAAATCTAAACCTGTGCTATTGATTGTTGTTGCCATTTATCTCAACCTCGAAACTGTTGTCTCTAATGTTATGTTTTGATCTGTGTTTATAATAGAGAATTCTATTCTAACATCTAACCTATTCTGATCAAGAGAAGTGTTCACATCTAATTTTATAAGATTGACTCTAGGTTCGTATCTCAAAATAGATCCACGAATCTGTTCTTCTAATTCATCAGAAGTGTCCGTATCTGCTAGTTCAAATAATAATCCTCTAAGGTCTGCCCCAAAATCAGGTCTAAACGGTTTTTCAAATCGATTAGTCTGTAATAAATTTTTTATTGCTTGTTTCACAGCAGCAGCATCTGTTTTCTTATATACATCGCCAGTATTTGGATTTGCTTCTAAAGACAGATCTACATCAGAATACAATCGCTGCCGACTAGTGATCAGCGATGCGCCCTGTGCTTGTTTATCTTCTGTCGAAAGTAATTTTGCCATGTAACTTATTTATACTAAAATTTCAACCAATTCGTTTGAGGATTGAAGTTTAGTATTAAATCGAGTTTCGATCTTATATTGAAAATGTAAGTCAAAGGATACTGGAGTAGTGGGCATCACAACAGCAATCTGACATGAAACAGATCCGTTAGGATCAAACTTATCATAGTCAAGACAGATAAGATCGTAGTTACAATAATCTTTCCAGTAAACCGCAAGATCATATGATTTTGACAAATCTATTTTACCGTTGGGTGCTATCAGTTGGTACACAACTGCCTTCCCTGTTTGCCTGTAATCGTTTATACTATCGGCAGTAGGGGTTTCTTCTTCAGCAGGAACATACAGACCTTCTGCTACAGTAAGACGGTAATCATCAAAATCTGAGTTCTGAATAGTTTTCCGCATAAGTTCCGCATGCATGTATAGGTTACGAGCAATCTGTGCTGTGTCGCCTTTGATACGTTCAAATTGGTTCCTGCTTCCTCTTGCTCCTAGAAATTTAGCAACACGAATTCCAGGCGCAAGTTCTGTAGAAGATGTTATTGTGCCAGCGAAGTTCGGGTTATAATAAGGATCTGGTAAATATATCATATCCAAAACCTCTTGCTTTTCACATCAGCAGGGTTGTTACCCATAGGTTTATTACCAAACTTTTTCTGTCTACGGTTATTAGAAGATCTTCCTATCTTCCCATCTGTAGCTTTAGCAAATTCTGATGATAATAAACCAGCAGCAACTAACTTACCAGTGAATGCTTTATTATTGAAGTTCGCTTCGTCTCTCAATTTAGATCTGATTTCATCGATGGTAGGATCACGATCAAAAAGTTTTTCATAGTCATCAGTCTTTAGAATTTTCGCAATCAAAGAATTAGGATCATCAATGTCTGTATCTATAACCACTTTACGGATACCGAAATTACTGACGGCAAGATGAGGAACGATAAGTTCCGATGTTGGTTCCGGTGCCGATGGTGCGGTTTCAATGAACGGAAAAATGGTTTCGTATTTCTTAGGTTCTCCTGTTGCTGTCGCCTCGGCGGCAGTGCCGAGTTTCGCAGGTGCTACTTTAGCATAAGCAGAATTCCCTGCTAAATTTGCGAAGTCTGCCGTGATTGCTTCTGCTGCTTTACCTACCAGAGTTCCATAAAACGTTGTGCCGCCGTTTCCTTCTCCGTCTGGTGGTCCTGAATATGCTTTGCCATAGTGATCTACCAAAGTTCCACCAATGGTGCCTTTGGTGCCAAGAACAGATACAGTAAGACCTGTGATATTAGTTGTTTCGGATGATGCTGCCCATTCTTTTTCAGCAGTGGTGATAAGCGATCCGCCCGAGGTAAGTTCAACATCACCTTGAACCCAGTTCCGTTGATCGCCCTTGACAAATAGATTGTTCCCTCCAAGAATAGTATGGGTATGTTCTCCTACTACTTGAGTTCGCTTAGATCCTTTGACAGTATGGTTACTGTTTTTGTCTACATTCGTTGTATAATTACCATGAGTAATATCTTCACGATTTCCCGCAGAAGTGACGTTTACATTTCCATCTACTTGAAGATTGTAATCTCCGGTAACTCGAACATTTAGATTTCCTTTGTAAACAAGATTACCTTCACCTTCTACAATAACAGTATGGTCACCACCGGTAACCTCAACCTTTTTATTTACTGCCGAGAACAATATAGACCCATCTGCTCTAAGTTCAAGACCTGAACCTGTGCGATGTTTCATAATAATTCTTTCACCGCCCGGAGTATCGTCTATTTCCCAAGAGTGACCAGTAGCAGTTTGCTGAACTTGATTGAAAGGATATTGAGAAGGTTTTTGATCCGGTAATTCTATCGAGACACCGAGATCGCCACCACTAGAATATAACTTGGTAGTTGTTTCGCCTTTTGCTGCTTTATTCGTAGAGGTTGCGAAATAGTATTCTTGAGAAGGGTACTCACCAGACGCATCAGAAAATCCTGTTCGCGGAATTCCTTGGGTCTCTTCTTTACCTTCGCCAAAAACCTGTCTTCTTTTTTCAATGTTATCTTTAGTAGTTGTCATGACGGAACCTGTGTGGTAACTAATTCTTTTGGTGAAAACGGACCTCTCGAAGAAGGGTCAGCGAACAAGGATTTCTTATTGAAAACATCTTCTACGTAATCTCGAACATCGAACCCAGGATCTTGTTCTATAGGATCGACATCATTATGACCCAAGATTTGTGCGCCTGGAAATCTGTTATAAATTGCTTGACAAAAATCTCTAAACGTGTTCATTTGAGTTATAGTCAACGAAGACGCGCTTCTGTAGGTTTCAGCAAATTCCGTTCCAGACGGTGCTTGAATGCCGCCCACAAATACAAGACCTATGCTATACTGATCGTGCCCGTTTATCAAGGAATGATCGCCTACAACGTTTACAGGTCTGCCTCTTTGCAAAGAACCATCTCTTCTTATAACATAATGATATCCTATAGACGAATGTCCAAGATCTATATGTGATTCGTTGATCTCTTCTGAACCAATATTTTTATTTGTGTACGTGTCTGTCCAATGTACGACTACTTCAGTAACCTCTCGAACAATCTTTTTGAATTCTGCTTCCAATTCTTCAACAGATGAGATATACGTAAACTTCGAAGTTTTTGTTTTCACTTCATTTTCACTTGAACTGAGATCGAACGGATCTGTGAAAGACGATTCTTCGTTTTCAACTAAAACAGTTCCAGCAATAGTTGTGTTTAGTTCAGATAAACTTGCGTTGACTTCTTCTGGGGTTTTGCCAGACGATTTAGCAACAATATCTATCGCTCTATCCTTTTCCTCTTTTGTGCCTTGAGACAGAGCGAGAATTTCATCTCTGTCTTTATCGGTAAGATTTGGTGCAAGATCTTTTAAGATTCTAGTTGCTTCTTGATCTTGTTTTTGAGTGAACCCCTGAAGAACACCTGTTTTAGAATCACTCAAAACGGATCCAACAAGTTTATCGTATTTGTCTCTACCTGCCCCAAGTTTGTCTAGGTCATCTGTCACACCACCTAAAACTGATTTCAAAACATCATCACCGATCTTACCAGTTTGTGCTGCAAGATCGTCTTTCAGGTTAGTATTATCAATACCGATGCCAGTAGTAATTCTGTTCGCAACCTCATCGACACTGCCAGATACGGCACCTGTAATTGAATCGCCTAAATTCGCTAATTTGGTTTGTGCGTCTGCTACTCCCCCAAGAGCACCCGCTAAGTTCTTACCAACATCACCCGCTAAACCGGCACCAGTGGGGAGAGCACCGACCACGCTCGAAACAGCACCTTCAATACCTGCCTTTGCAGTATCAGCAATGTCGTTTGCTTTGGCGGTAAGTTCATTTAGTTTATCGATAGAAGGAAAAGCACCTATACCGTCTTTCATTTTTTCTAAAAGACTCGGAATACCTTTAGGTACAACATTACCCGCAATCTTCTGTACGTATCCACTAAAAACATTCAACCCTGTTACTTTGGCAAGAACAGCATTTATAGATTCATCGACTTGGGATGCTACATCGGCAGATGCCTGTTCCAAACGTACATTTCCGTCTTCATCCGGGTCGCTCCATGTTAGAGCAAGTTTTATACCAGAAGTTTTTTTACCCCCTACACCCCCAGTTAAAATACCTTCACCGGCATCATTGATACCACCAGTCAACCCTGTTAGTTTATCAGTGATAACACCTTCAACCGCACCCGCATTCAGTTTACCAGTAACATCTTTAGAAAGTGCACTGATGCTTTCTACGCCGCCAGTAACAGCACCTGCTACTTGTCCGACTTTAGTTTCTCCAGCGTTGGCAAAAGATGTTTTCAGATTATCTGCTTTTGCAGTGACATCACTAGCATAACCAGCAGCAGAGGATTTGACACCTGTTGCTGCTTTTTGTTTTAGACTATCTTTAGTTAGAGTCATGCTAGAACCTCTTCATAAGCGGATTGTGATTTTTCTGTTGCACCGCCTAATGGTTTTCTTACATAATATTTGGTGATTGCTTCTGATGCTTCTTCAATAGTTTTTGCCTGAAGTAATTTCTTGTTTGCTAGATTCATAGTAGTTCTTAGTTCATAAATTACAAATTGAAGTTGTACCGAATATAACTTCCACGTTTGTGTAGGACCAAATAATGCACCAAATTGAATTAGTCTGTTATAACGATTGTCTTTCAACACACTCCATTGACCAATACCAATAGCGTCTGCGTTATCAGTACTTTCGTAGGTTTCAAAATTAGAAGCAGATTCTAAATTTCCTGTTATTGCGGCACTCTGTAAAGGAGTGTAACCATTATCAATAAAGAATCTCAAGGACTGACTTCTTCTTCTTGCTACTGATCTACCAGTTCTTGATTCATCATTGTCTATCTTTATCGCCACAACATTTTGCTGTTTCTCTTGATCATAGTCGAATGAAAACTCACGATTACCATCCTTCCTCTGTACCTCTGACGGTAATTCAATTCGTGGGAAACTGCCTAATACCAAAGGAACCTGAGAAGTCTTACCATCTAAAAAAACACCGAACACAAAACTTCCAGCACTAAGTTGTGATATTCTTCCCAACCCAGAAATACCACCCTCGGTAGTAGGTATCAAAACCTGTGCCCATGGAAGATCTGCTTCAGAAACATCTCCGGTGTAAAGATTATGAACACCATAGACACGTATTCTAACACGTCCTTCAAAACCTGCGGGGGGTGTAGAGTTGACTACCGTTGCAACAAACCAACGAAAATCGTCGCCGTAATATTCTTTAGGTAAAGAGAAAGGATAAATCACGATGTTTGCCCTGTTGCTTGAGAGATCTTAGTTATGTCACATGTAATATTATGTGTGGTCTCTCTAAAAACATGCTTAGTTCTATACACCAAATAATCCCCTGATAATTTCTCGTCATAAATTTCATTGGGGTCATCAATCGGAGAAAGCATATTCATACTTAGTATATCTCCAACAGTTGCTTTTGCGAAAAGGAAAGCAATTCCGGGAACCACGATACTAATCATGTTTGAAAGCAAGGTTTGTCGGAGAATCGTATTTTTTACCTTTAGCGCAAATTCCGAATTGGTGTTATCATCATGGTAAGATTTATAATCCAAATATAAATTAGATGAGGAGACTTGGTGCCAATAAATTGAATTATAGGTATCTAAACTTTCCCCGTCTATAAGTTGATCAACATCATATACGTCTTGCTTATCCGAAGGATCAATTATTTCGTTTTTCTGCAAGTTCGCAAAGGTTTCTTTGAAGGATACTCTTGCCCTATAAGAAACACCGGTTGACACATCAGTATTGGTATAAAAACTACCCAACACACCCTCTTCAACCTGATTCATAGCATTCACGTTAGATTTCAAATCTATTCCTAAAATCTGAGTCGATGCTAAACTCTGATCTAATGAAGATGCTGATTGAGTGGCAGATTGTGAGTAAATGTACGGAACAGATTTATTGAACGCTTCTTGTGTCAGCATTCTGTCCAGATCACCAAGTCTTATGTTTTCATCATGTATCGAAGAGTATAGAAACAACGGAGAACCTAACGTAGTGGTTCCTCTATCAACCAAGGTTTCACATGCTTCTAATGGAGTTAGGTAAGGAACAACATATCTTCTTTCACCTTGCGCGGTAACACCATTAGTAAGGTAAGAAAGATCAACTGTTTTGTTCAGTTCACCATTTAGAATTTGTGAGATAATTTTTTCAATGGATCCTTTATATGCTCGACTAAAAGGTTTCATCGCGCTTTCAAAAGCATGAAGTTCAATCATGTTGAAAAGATAAGTTGAACTAGCATCGTTTGCTTTGACGTTTTTCACAAGTTGATACAAGAGGAAAGTTTTGTCGATTATTGGTTCAGAATTTTCTTCTGCCCCTGCTAAACGAATGGTCAAATATTCGCTACCTTTGAACTGAATTTTATTCATGAATCCAGTGCTGTCGGTTATAACAACAGAACCAGACAACCAAGCAGCTTCTAAATCTTCGTATATGACAATTTCATAGATGTTGGTCGAAACTTCTATTTCCTTTTCAAGAAATCTATCCGAAGTTATAAACGCTTCCGCGATTTTAAATTGCTGGTCTTGACCTGCCATGATTTAGCCTTTCACTATTCTCTGGAATTCAGTTACCAAACGTGATATGATACTTCCTTTTATAACACGAATTTTCCTTTGATCTTCATTCTGCTGTTCCAAATATTCAGCATTGGTTATAATACTTGTGCCGACTGGAGCAGATATTCCAATGGGATCGTTATAATTAGGTGATACTGGTGTCAAATCAGAACTATAAGGATTAGAAGTATAAGTAGGGTCAATCCATTCGCCCGATGCGTTTTCGTAATGATGTACCACGTTCGGTTCTATAACAGTGGTTCCCGTATACGAAGAACTAAAACTGGCAATGTATAAGGTTGTGATACTAGGTGCTACAGCATGAAATTGAGGACCGTTTCTTACATTATCTTTCATTGTAACAAAACCTAAATCCCAATTCCTATACAATTTTACAGAACCCCAAACATTCCATGTCGGCAAAGATCCTGTTAGGAAAGGTTGCGTAGTCGGCAGACTTAGTGTTATCTTAGTGTCTTCAATTTTAGTAATTGTCGTATAATTCTGAATACCGGTTCCGGTAATATAATCGCCAACCCTCGCATCATTGGTAAAAGAATCTACAAATACCTCGTATGCGTTTCCACCCCAAACTGTAAAAGTTGTTGGGAACGACCCATCGACGATTTCATAATCATCTTCAGGGTTCACAGACAAGGTAAGAATGTTCAGATCTCGATCAACATTAGTTATGGTTGTTCCTGCTGTTATATTCAAACCCGAGATGTTCATACCTTCCACAATACCTGATGTGGTGGTAACCGCAACTTTATTGTCTAACAAGGGATCTTGTACGCTGGTTACAGTGGTAAGTACAGGATAGTTAGTAGCATTAGCAGCGAAGGTTCCTATACTATATTTCCACGGACCCTGTTTTGACACCTCGTCGAAGTCGTCCATATCCCTTCCTCTCGAAGGGAAAAATGCAGCACCATCGTATAATTTTAAAGTGTACTTGTCTAACTGATTGCGATCCAACGGCCATCCGTTTTCTTTTAGATCTGGATTCATCAAATAAAAGGTCCAGTAATAATCAGTGGTACCATAAAATTTATATGCAAGGGTATCGGGTCTATCACCATCAATAATATTGTAAAAATCGTAGATAGAGACTTGATCATCAACACCATCAAGAAGATCTACGTAAATAGAAAGGTCTTCTACTAATACACGAGTAGATTCGTCTTCGTCTCCAAATCGATATTCTACTAATCCAAAATTCTTGAAATAAGTCATTAGAATCCTTCCTCAACAAGTTTTCTAGTAAGTGCTTTACTCTCTTGGAAAGTCAGAGACATTGTAACATCGGATGGGTACCCGTCTGCATGAAAAGCAGCAGAGTTTTCATTATAAGTCACAGACATTTGGGATAGGTAAGCATCTAAGAATTTTGTTCCTACCTGCTTGTTCTTATATGTAGCAGTAATCTCAAAAGGGTCAGGAAACTTATACCCTAAAGAAACCGATGCGCCGCCAATCTGTCCAGTGATCTCATCTGGATACATTTGGTACCGGAAGAATTTGATAATCTGTTCGATCTCTTTTGCTTCGTCTTGACTCTGTGCAACTAACCTGAATGAAAATGCTTGAGATCTAATAGGAACGCTTTCTAACAAAGTTCTAAGGTTTGGGTTCACAGACACACGTGTTGCAGATTTTACACCAGCAGCAATTTCTTGAGTACCTAATGCTTCGGCAGTTTTTGTTAGAGCAAGAGCAGAAGCGTCTTTATCTAAACCAGCACCTTTGAACAAATCCGTAAACGAATCTAATCCTTGAGTCAATCCAGCACCAACGGCATTGAGAGCAGAAGCACCCCCCTTTAGACCACCCTCTACCCCTGCACCAATAGTACCGAGTGCGGCAGATGAGTTGTAAGTAACCCCGTCTTGAATAGCAAGTTGTTGCGGTAAATATAAAATAACACTTCCAGCATATTTTTTCTGAGCAGCAGGATTATCATAACTTTTCGAATCACTACCTTTCAATTTCTGTAAAGTTTTACTTCCTTGGACTTGACGCTTTTGTTTTTCTTCAGAGCTGATATTAGATTCATCTTTGTCTATTTTTTCATCTAACTTTGAAAACGAGTCAGCAGAAAACAATTCATCAACAAACCCTAAGTTGGAAAGAGCACTAGCAGTAAGTGGAGATAACTCTACTACTCTAAATTTGATCTGACCTTGATAAAGATCTTGGTCTCTTAGAGGGTAACGTAACTTGTCCTGTTTGTTTTTATTGAACTGTGCTGATTCATTAGACGCCACTGCTTCAGGTTTTGGATTACTGTCGGCAACAGTATTACCTTCTGAGGTTGCTTCACGTAACGATTGCGATGCTGCCTCTGCTTCTCTTTTAGCACGTGCTTTTAGTGTTCCGCGTGTCGCCATTATTAGTTCCGTATAAATAAACCTAGTCACTTTATTTATAGTAAATTATGGCATACTCTGGGCGTTACAAAGTAAAAAATAAAGAGAAGTACCAAGGTGACGCATCAACAGTAGTGTATCGTTCGTTATGGGAACGAAACTGCATGAAACATTTCGACGAGTCAAATGAAATCAAATCATGGTCAAGTGAAGAAGTTGTTATTCCTTACATATACGATGTCGATAAAAGATATCATCGATACTTTATGGACTTCAAGGTAACTTGGGCAGACGGTAAAACCAGTCTAATCGAAGTGAAACCTAATAAAGAGACTACACCCCCAAAGAAAATCAACACACGTAATAAAAAATATTTGAACGAAGCACTCACTTATGTGAAAAATATGAACAAGTGGGAAGCAGCAAACGAGTATGCCAAAGATCGTGGTTGGAAATTCGAAATCTGGACCGAAATTGAGTTGAGAACTAAAGGGTTATTACCAAAACCTCTGAAACCTCTCAAAAAAATGAAACCGTATTCACGTAAAAAGACTAAATAAGAATTATGAGCAATTTATTTAAAACTGTAGAGCAAGAAGCATTTCGTGCTGGTATTACACCGCGCACTAGACAATCTCGTGATTGGTTCCGCAAGAAAGTGTCGAATATGTCGGTAAATAGGCGCAGTTTAATGCGAGAAGAAGAAATTATTTTACGGAACCGTGGTGGGGCAGGGGGAATGTACATGTTCTTTTACGATCCCAAAACAAAAGACACCCTACCTTATTGGGACAACTTCCCATTGATCATTTTTGTCGAAGGAACCAAAGGCGGTTTCTATGGTTTGAATCTTCATTACCTTCCTATGACATTGAGAGCAAGGTTTTTGGATGGATTGATGGATCAGACTAATAATAACAAATTTGACGAATCGACAAGGTTCGACATTACATATTCTTATTTAAAATCCGCAGCGAAAACAAAGTATTTCAAACCGTGTTTTAAAAAGTATCTCACCTCTCATGTCGAAGGTCGATTAGCAATGGTACCCGCCCCAGAATGGGAAATAGCAACGTTCTTACCAACACAAAGTTTTAGTCGTTCAAGTCAGAGTAAGGTTTGGGCAGACTCAAGGAAAATGATATGACAAACCGTATCGACGATCTTCAAGCAGAAATTTCTGGGGGAGATGGAGCAGCAAAAACCAACATGTGGCGAGTAACGTTACCCGCATTGGGTGGTTATTCTACCAGAGGGTTGAATCTGCTGTGTAGATCTGCACAAACACCCGGCAGGAATATAAACCAGACAGAACTGACGATAGGTCTGAATAGAAAACAGATAGCTAACGGTTATGGGGTTACTCCTATAACCATGTCCTTTTTGGTTTTGAACGATCCTTACGTTTTAGAATACTTTGAGAAGTGGCAATCTCTAATGGTCAATCAAGAAACTTATGAAGTTGGTTATTATGCCGATTACATTCGTACTGTCAAAATTGACGTATTGAAAAAGGGAACCTCTTATCCTGTATTCAATAAATCGTTTGATCTAAAAATTCCATCGTTCATAAAAAACAGTCTTCCTAATATCGGTCCAATCAATTTTAGACAAGGCGAGATTGACATTGATATATCACGAGACGATAAAGTAATCTATTCCTATGAATTATTGGACGCATATCCTAATTCGTTCATAGGAGTAAATTTAGCAAACGAACCGGGTGCGGCTTTTATGGAATTAAGTGTAACGATGACTTATCGTGATTTCAAATCATCTTACACACGAACAACAGAAGAGTCGAAAATAAAAGGATTCACTGAGAAAGTAGTAGATAACGCAATTGCGAAACTGGCGAGTAAATTTTTCTAATATAGGATTTTAAATTATGGGTTTACCTAAACTAAATGATGTACCGAAGTATAGTATTACAATTCCATCAACAGGAAAGAAAGTAAAATATAGACCTTATCTAGTAAAAGAAGAAAAGGTTTTGTTGATGGCAGTAGAATCTCAAGACACAAGAACTGCGATTGAAGCGGTTATGGATACTATCAAGTCTTGTGTTTACGATAAAGTTGATTTTGATAGTTTGACAACATTTGACATCGAATATCTATTTACTCAGATCAGATCCAAATCAGCAGGAGAGACTGCACGACTAGGAATGAAATGTAAGGGTTGTGATCAATTGAATGATGTGGTGATAAAACTCGATGAACTGAAAATTAATATGCCCAAAGTAAAGAAGAATCATAAACTGAATGATGATGTAAGCATCGAGTTGAGATACCCACCTTATACTGTGTTGACAGAATATGATTTTGAAGACGATACCCCAAATTCGGTAAGATCGTTTCAGTTAGCGGGAAAATGTGTGTCTGCTGTAATATACGATGATGAGAGAACATCTAACCAAGATATTACCGAAGATGAAATGCAAGAGTTTTTGGAGTCTATGACTACGGAACAATTCAAAATTATATCATCTTTTGTAGAGGCGATGCCAAAACTTTCACATACACTCATTTTTGATTGTGAATCTTGTGAGCATCATAACGAAATAGTAATAGAAGGAATGCAATCTTTTTTTTGATTTCCCTTTCTCATGAGTCTCTTGTGAATTATTACAAGACTAATTTTGAACTGATGTATGCTGACAAATACTCGTTGAACGAGTTAGAAAATATGTTACCTTGGGAAAGGGAAATTTACGTGACGTTGCTAACCCAAAGAATAAAAGAAGAAAACGAGAGGCGATCAAATGGCAATCGATAGCGCAATTGCAAGTATGGGTTCATCCAACGCTGGTATGATGTTGGCGGATATCAATACTTGGAGCGAGATCCAAGCAGAGTACTCTGAAAAGTCAACTGAATATCTTGCGAGTATCAACGATACGTTGCTTGAAATTTGGGTTGGAATGACAGAGTATTTTGAAGGTATGGAACAAAAGGCAGCATTTGCTGCTGGCGAAGCAACTGATCCTGAAGACATCACGGCCGGTTCACCCGGTGAAGTACCAACCGCAGAAGAAGGTAATGACGCATTCTCTCTAGTAGGATTTTTCAAACAACTTGCTGTAGCACTTGCAGGGTTTGTTGGTACAATTCTTCCTGCACTCATTGCGTCATTAGGTTTATCAAACTTGGGGTTTACCGGAAAAGAATTCGCAATGCTCAAAAGTGTCAAGAATTTCTTTTCAGGCGGTTGGTGGGCAACAAAAGTCGGAGAGTTAGCAAAAGCATTCAAAGAAAGCAAGTATGTCGTTGCTATCAGAGAATTCTTTTCTAGCGGTAAATTAGGAACGGCGATAGACAAGGCAATGAAAACTTTGAGAGGAGTATTTTCTCTTCAGGGTGAAGGGTTCATTGCAAAAATCTTTCAGGGTATCAAGGGTATGGGTAGTAAGATCGTCGCGGTGATGGGTAAGGTTTTTTATCCTATCAGTTTGTTGATGTCTGCTTTCGATGGGTTCATGGTAGCATCAGAGGATTTCAAAGAAAACGAAAGTGTTGTTTCTGCTGGGGTCAATTTTATAACAGGGTTCTTTGCTTCTTTTATAGGCACGTTTGTAGACATGATCAAAGACGGTATCATGTGGTTGATAGCAAAGATGTTTGGTATTGAAATGGACGATGAGGGTAACTTTGATAAATCTAAAAACCCGATTATGGCAGCAATCGATGGTGCTTCATTTACAGATGCCTTTTTAGATATCGGTGCAAAATTTAGTGAGTTCTGGAATAGCATAACGGATTCCTTTTTTGAATGGTGGGAGAATTTTTCTTTCATGGACCTGATCAGTGGTGATGCTAGTGCTGACGATTTCAAAATGAGTAACGGAAAAACTTACGGTAAAAGAGAAGACCAAACTAAAGCGATGACTGGAGAAATGGAAAAAGAAAGATCTAATGCAAGTAACCCAACAGTTGTCGTGGATGCCTCAAGCAGTTCTACGCAAAACACTTCTTCAAATTCGACTCTTGCATTGGGTGGTAAAATAGATGCTAGTAACGATCAACCGACGAAACGCATACGTGGATAAGGAAGAGCATAATGCATAGAGACGGACATAAATCGATAAAACTTTTTTTATTCAATGATCTACCAGCGACAGCACGAGGTAAGCCAAGACGAAAACTGCGTATCACAGATCTAAGTCCTGGTCAACAAGCACAAGCAGCAAATTACGATAATGCTGTGATAATCAACTGTAATGAAATGACTGTCATCGCCCCAACAGGTAGTGTTGCAGAAGCAGT
>Ga0070747_1000246_pt1 | contig 27985 bp, 32 predicted proteins | sample VirMetDEL_Mar_31_FD_77321 | JGI IMG/M metagenome (GOLD analysis project Ga0070747, IMG submission 77321) | Aqueous microbial communities from the Delaware River and Bay under freshwater to marine salinity gradient to study organic matter... | ecosystem: Environmental > Aquatic > Marine > Coastal... | reverse complement strand
CACTCACCTTTGGCAAATTCTGGGGTTGCAAACCCATCATCACCTGAAGGGTATTTAACCCAAACATCATCGCATCCATCAATCGTACACAGCCAGCCATAATTAGAACAATAATAAACGTTAAATTCACCTATAGGGCTTTGGGCTGTCCATCCATCGTCACTATCTTTTTCCCACTCCAGCGTCTTAGCCTTGGGCTTACTTGCTTGTCCTGCGTTGAAGGCGGATTTTAAAGTCTGGACATGATCGTTCCATATAGGGTCACTGATACCAATAGGCCTTGGTAGAAAAGCCTTAACCCATTCATCAAACCCCTGTGGTTCTGGTGTGGGTTGGCCAAATTTACCACCACGCGAAAAGTCTATTTGCCGCTGCAATTTGTCGATATGATCCATGATTACAACTGGAATGCTTTCCCTGTGTTCATCTAATACCTTTGCAAAGTTGGATAACAGGGGATCAGGTTCTTGTGATGGGCCTGTCACTATGTAATCGCTTGGAACTGCCTCTGGCTCTTCGCCAGTTCCCTTACAGCGTTCACAAACGTATTTATTTTTAAAGTAATAGTATTTCTGGGTCATATTATTTCCTTTTGTTAAGTATATCGGTTGTATTTTTATTAGTAGTGTTTCCCCTCTTAATCTCTCCTTAATAGATTATGAGGATCATGATGCACAGTGATAGGATTTCTCCGGGCATTATATAGTGAGTAATGGCCCCATGATGCAGGGTACTGAAATGAATCAGTTTCCATTTGTATCTTGAAAGTGGAAAATCTTATCGCCGCTTCTTGGGGTGTTAGGGATAGTAACCCATCCTTGATTGATACATATCTAACCATTAGAATCCCTCCACATCAAATATTGATTTAGGTAGACGGATAGGCTTAATACCACCTACCCGTAGGATTGCTGAACCAGGACGTAGGTATTTTCCTGATAAAGCTGAACGCATGAGAGCTAACGCCTCATTCTTGTTCACTTGCTCATCATAGTTGATGGTCACAGTGAATGTGTGTTGTTTTGATTTACCTAACATCACTTTAGCTCCACATTTTCCTGCATCCACCCAGGTGTTGCAGCTCTACCAGATAGCTTATTAATATGAACGTGTATATCAGGGTCATAGTAGTACCCTGTGTATTCCGACATTTTATTAGACATTAGAACTCTCCTTTCTACTTGTTGTTTACCACAAAGTTACAATTAAAGGGCCAATGAATATTTTAAGTTCAATGGTTTTACCTTGGTAGGATTTCACTCTCCACCATCCGAATGACCAAATTGTCCAAAAACATCTGTATCTTACTTTACCCATTAGAAATCTCCTTCAATGAGTTCTTTGTTTGCGAACTGAAGTACAGCTTTGTTGTACGCAGTTCCTTGAGTATTTACATGATAGCCAGATGAATAGGTTCTTCCCCGGCGATCATATTTATGTGTGAGATATAGAGTATCACTGTGAGTGGTCAGTTCATCCATCACCTTGATAGATGTTGCATAGAATACATCAGCTTGCTTCTGACGCTTCCTAAAGTCCACAAAATCTTCACCATGGTTACGTGATGGACGGATGTATTTACCTTGCTCTGAAGCAATCACATCAATATCCAGAGCCAAGGCTACTGAATTTGCACGGTTTAGATGGTCAAGACATACATCTTTATCTTTGAAGTATGTACTACCATTCAGGATTACTGAGCCTTTGATGGTCACATAACCAGTCTCGTTGTTCTTGGTCACTTGGTTTGGTTTGACTATCATCGGTAGAGGATACTGGTATTTCTCCAGTAGTATTACGATGTCATCAGAGATGTCATAATTAACCACGAACCGTTCTTTTTCTGGATCGTAGTCCAGGTAATCAAATTCAACGATCATGAGCAGCTTATCAGCTACCTCCTGGGCTGTACCAAATTTTGGTGACAGAATACCTACCATTGTTGGAACATCAGCCTGACGGTGCAGATAAATCTGTGCTAATGCCTCTTCTACAAAAGGTCGATCTTCTTCAATATGGTACTCAATTGATACCTCTTTGAACTGATCCCGTAGCACAGGTAACAACTGATGTTTGTTGAAGAGTATTTCCAACTCTTCTTGTTTATCTTGTAGATCCATATTTATATGTCCTTTCTAATTTCCATTAATAGTTTACCAAGCATATTCTCACCTTTGCCTCGACATACTCCCCAATAGGTGTCTCCCCATGTGTTACCTTCAATAAGATTACGATTCATAGTGCATTTTAATAGGTCACGTAATTCATTGTTTGTGAACTTGGCTCGAAGAACCAATTCCATCATTTCAACACGTAAAATGTTATTCCAACCAGCACGTAGTTTAAGCTTACGTCCTGCCTTTTTAGCTGCATATGGCCCCATATGGGTGAAGTCCATTCGTGTACTTAGACACTCTGTTTTACAGGCTTGAAATGCAGCTTCAGAATTCAAGTATACTTGTCCCAGAATATTTACTGGTGATTTATAGAAGTTTGATAGCCAATGATAATCACCATCAAATGTTAATATTGGTGTTGTTAGATCTTTACCTATATTTACCATTATATATCTCCTTTATTGTGTAGTGTTGTCATGGTTATATTCCAAACTTGTTGAACAGGATTTCTAACTCATTTTGTTTGTCATGTAGATCCATGGTATTTACCTTTACTATTTCGATTACTATTCACTAGTAGTCCCCTAAAATTAATGATGCTCGAACCATATGATCACCCAAAACTGGTAGGTCATTGGTACGGCAATATTTTCTAATTGCATCCATGCCTTTACGATCAGCATCTTGAAAAGCTGTTTCTTTATTTGACTTTTTTGCAGCTTCCATAAACTTATTTGCAATAAGTAAAATAGCAATATGTTGTTCAGGTGTAAGTCTATTTTCCATCGGTATTCTCCTTGAATACTAGTGCCATATTGTTACGTACAAATGAGGCGATTTCTGTGAAGGTTGCACCTTCATCATTCATGGCAGCTAGGCTTTCTTGTGTGGCGTCACCATTATAATCTACCCACTCACAGGTGATATCTTCAAGTGATCCACTATCATCATAAAAGCCGAACATTTCCCTTACTTTGTCGGACATAACACCACCTGCTGATACAATTTGTGGTACGCCTGCTGATGATAGTAGAGCATCATTATGATTCTTCTTCATTAGCTGATCATCTGGGTCACACATTTCCATTGCGACTCCAAGACAACAGAAACGTTTTACTGCGTCTGTATCCCCATTACAAGCCCACAGTGATCCTGTGGTTTGGTACCACTCACCGGATTCAAGGGTTGTTAGCCACTTTTCTCGTAACTCTGATTGAACTTCAAAGGCTGTTTTTAAAGGTTTATCCATAGTATTTATACTCCAATTATACTGGTTAGATATACGTCTAAATCCAGCGTGTTTTGTCCAAATTGTTAATTATTAGGTTCACGTATAAGTTAATAGTTGACAACCCGTATTGGCGAAGCCACCAGCTGCGCAAGCAGCAATTTGTGAGTAAACGGGATCTATCTGTGCTAATCTATTACAACTAAAAAGACCCAACATCAGCGTTAGCTGACATCAGGTCTTAGTTGGGTTAACCAAACAGTACATTCTTCACTGCTGCAACATTGGCTCGGTCTGCGTCTACAGTTTCAGCCTCGTCCTGCTTACGGTACAGTTGTACTTCAAGGCCGATAGAAATAGATTCACCTTCTTCAAGGCCCAAGCCGGCTTCTTTGATCTGCGTGATAAACTCGTTCATTAGAGTTAACTCGGCAGCAAAGTCTGGATCCATTGTTTTGTACACTGGACGTGCCTTTAGGTCGCTGACTGCAACGCCACGAGGTAGACGTACAAACTTACCGTCTGGGGTATCTTCGGTTATGCCTGTGATTACGCCCAAGTTCAACCAGATGCCGTCATGCTCGTCAGGTTGACGTTCTGGACGACTATTGGTTGCTGCTGTACGTTGGCTTGTTTTAGAGATTACTGACATTTGTGTATCCTTTCAAGATTCACGGTGTTGATAGGAGAGTACATGATTGCCTCACCCAAAAGCTGCGCAAGCAGCTCACTTTACTTTACTAAAGTGTGATTATTAGCGTGCCTATTATTAGACAAACCACGAAGAGACATAGTACTTTAGGGCGTGTCTTCCGCCGTTCATTGGCTCTTAATTGCTTTGCATACATAAGGTTATATTGTGCCAATTCACAACCTAGTAGCCTGTTAGATCGTGCCATAGTTTTATTCACCTTTAACTGTGTAACCATCAGGATACTGTGTACCTTTTAATTTAGGTAGGAAGAACAACACTGGCAGTGCAATTAGTGCGAATGCGAGCGTTAGGAATGCCCACACTAATACGTTGCGTTTGCGTTTAGTTGCCATATTGTATGACAACACTTGGAATAGTAGGATGAAGATCCCTGTAAATAGTTGTTCCATTGGAGTTAACCTTTCTGGGTTAGAATGTTAATGAAATACTCATCAAAAGGAGGAGCATTCGTTGCGTCGTGGAAGCCTACGATCACACTCCAGTTGAGTATGACACGTACATGCTCATGAGGCTTTAATTCCTCACCAGTATCCAGTAGCATTTGGAAAGTTGCATAGACTGAGGTAGCCTTCGCAGATTTTATACCTGCGTTAGCAATTACCATATAAATGTCTATATTATTTAGTATTACTTGCGTATCGTTAACACGCAAGTAGATCATTTCATTGATGTCTTTCATGAGAGTTGGCATTAACTTTGCTCCTGTGTTTTAATATCATGAAGTTGAAGTTTTATCTTCAAGTTGATAACTCTATTTTCGGCCATAGCTAGACGTAAATCTAGGATGGCTCTTAGTAATCTGCGTATAGATGGATGGTTTTGTATCATCAGTTACATACCTCGAAGAGTTCGATGTTGATGCATGTACCAGCAGGTTGCTCTGAGAGCGTTGAGGTTACTGTGTTAGCGGTTACAAGGTGGTCTATGTACAAGACACCAGTAAGTAGGGTTGTGGCAACTAGCACAGCTAGTAGTAAGTTGTTATCAGTCATCAGAGTTACTCCATGAGTTGGGTTGTAGAATGATCTATGATCTATCCAAAGGCACTGTACTACCTACCGGTTAGGGTAGGCAGTAGTAGTTTAGGCGATGTCGTCTTCGGGCTTCCAGCCTAGAGGTTTGTCCCAAGCTAGTGCTACCTTGGCTGCCATAGCTTTCAGTTTAGGGTCTGCGTCAAGGGTATCTTGAAGCTTCTGCATGGTTGCCGCTGTTCGTTGTTGTACAAATTCAAGGTCAGTTAGGTCTGATTCTTTTACCCGGTTGTGTACCATGTTAGCTCCTGCCTCAATGGAGGTAGATACTGCTGATGTAGAGGTGGTAACCATGTTAAAGATGCCGCATATAGCTGCGTTGGCTGATGAGATGATGTTCATGTAATATACTCCGATGAGGTTGATGGCTGATGCCAGTAGGTGCGCAAGCACCTGTGTAATAAGGGGGTGGTTAATGAAGTGTATGTTAAAGGTGGGGGGGTCGGTTCACAAAGTAGGGCATGGTGTACCGAACGCCCTACCTCTCGTCACACACATGATAAAATCCAAAATATAAAAATTTAGAAAAAACAAAAACAAAAAACTCAACCGATTGTCGAGATACACAATTTAATATGAAGAGGGAATAAACATACCATGGAGGAGAAAGCTTGCTTTCGGGGGAAGCCAGTATGTTTATGAGGGATGAATAGTAAGTTGTGTATTGAGAGTATATAAATAATACTCCCTTCACTTTAACTCCCTGGATTGTCGAGCGGTGTCATTCCTCGGAATGAGCAGGTGAGACCCTGTGTTTATGTAAACACCTTTCGAACGGGGATAAGGTCAGAGAGAAAGTTATTGTGTTAAACCTCGGATCCTGATCCCTTGGTTTATAAACAGAACTTGGACTAGCTAAATGAGGTGGGTGCGATTGTAGCCGCTGACGAAGATGTACCGGATTGTGGATGAGGCTGTCAAGTTTTTGAAACAGAACAGTATTCATATATTGTAGAGTATTTTGGTATATTTTCCTAGCTGTGGGGGTATTCATGAGGTAAATCTTAGAATAGTATTCTAGTATTAAACCTAAAATTAGAATATTATTTTATTTTTCATGTAGGTAATAATTAAACTGTTTGACAGTATGTAGTCGGGTGTGTAGTTGGTTGTGAATGAAAAACGTATTTAATATATATCCACGATCTGAACAGATGAATATTAACTTCTGGTAAAGGCGACCTTGTGCGCCTACGGGCGTGCAGATGATATATGAAAGAATATCCCACTCCCAAAATTACTACTGTCTTCTAAATGGAGTAGGAACACAAGTTTTCAACTTGTCCAATGGGGGTTCGACTCCTTGGCCTTCCGCCATTTAATATTGGGAAGTAGCTCAGTGGTAGAGCTGGTGGTTGAAGACCATCGAGTCGTAGGTTCAATCCCTACCTTCCCAACCAATCGGTGTGTAGGCTAGTTGGTAAGTCGTCTGGTTTGGGGCCAGAAGATCGTAGGTTCGAGACCTACCGCACCGACCAAATAACTGAGAGTGTATACAAGCACGGCTGAAGCAAGGTGATTGTAAACCATCTGTGGAAGCCCCGCGTAGGCTCAAATCCTACCATTCTCACCAAAAATAATGCCGGTTGGCCTAGCAGTAAGGCAACATGTTTTGAGCGTGTAGATCCTTGGTTTGAATCCAAGACCGACAACCACAAAAAAAGCTCCCGTGGAAGAGGGAGCTTTTTAAGAGATATAGATCACCATATATTAATTTCTAATGTTTTGATCATATAAGGCGACCTACTATCTGTAAAGTAAAATCTTGCATCTTTTCTTCTTCTTGGTTTATACGCAGTTTGTGCAACCACAGAAGGAAGTAGGCAATGCTGACACTTGGGCAAGTTCGAGAATCGCTACCAGTAGCTAATCGAAATACTATGACACAACATATGGTAAATGAGCTTAATGCGTTATCTTCAGATCCTGAAGAAGCACGTAATATGCGTGATAACTTCATTACGTTTGCTCAGGTACTGCAAGAGGGTCGATTTAAAGTGGGGGATTATGTATCTGCGGTTATGTACGTATCCCACAAGATGATGGGTAAATCAAACCTGAAGTCCTATATTGCCACGTTCCCTGATCGTTATGCCAATATGGTTAAAATTAATAAACCAGATAAAGACATCTCCTCTATCGTGTCTTCATATAATAAGGGGCAGTTGGTCACGAAAGTAATGGAACGGGCATATGTTCCTACTTGGCTCATGAACCAGGACATATTTCAGAAAGCACTCAATACTCAACACGATTTGATGGTAGATCCTTCAGTTAGTGATAAAGTGCGCTGTGATGCTGCCAATTCATTGTTGACCCATCTGAAGCGTCCTGATGATAATAAAGCAGAGTTGAAGATTGAAATTGCTGTTACTGATGGTATGGCTGCCTTGGAGCAGAATCTTCGAGAGCTGGGCAAGAAACAACTTCAAGCCATTGAACATGATCCAAATACAACCGCAAACGATATTGCCCGTATGCCAATGAAGGATGTTACCCCAGTATGAGCAATATAACCGAAGAGTGGGTCTCAGCTAAATCTGTGGATGATTGGTTGAATGCCGTTGATTTTGACCTACTCAACGATGGGTTATATGTTCCTTCAGCATTTTCACTGAAGTTCATGAATTTTATTAAACTGGTTAATGGTGATGCAGGGGAAGACAATAAGACACCCGTCATGCACCTTGCCATGCTGGACAAAATTGCGACAAAGGAAAGCCATACTGCAAACTTATGTGCCCGTGGTACAGCAAAAACTACCCTAATGATGGAGTATGTGGTTATGTATCTTGCCGTGTTTGGTGAGCTACCAAATTTTGGCAAAGTAACTGGTATGCTGTATATTTCAGATTCCATGGAGAATGGGGTAAAATCTGCACGTAATAGTATTGAAACTAGGTATAATAGATCTGAGTTCATGCAGTATTGGGTTCCTGATGCACGGTTTACAGAAAACTACCTAGAATTTAAAAACCGGAGTGGTGGGCAACTTGGTGTTAAAATGTTCGGAGCCAAATCAGGTATCCGTGGTACGAAGATATTTAGCAAACGTCCAGTGCTGGCTGTCATGGATGACTTGGTTTCAGATGCCGATAGCAAATCAAAGACTGCTATGGATGCAATAAAAGACACAGTTTACTCTGGCGTCGCTTACGCATTGGATCCAACACGCTTCAAAATGATACTTAACGGTACACCCTTCAATAAAGAGGATATCGTGTATGAGGCTGTCGAGTCGGGATCTTGGCAAGTTAACGTTTGGCCAGTATGTGAAAAGTTTCCATGTAGTCGGGAGGAATTTCGAGGAGCCTGGGAAGATCGGTTCACATACGACTATGTTAAAAAGCAGTATGATTTTGCGATCAAGAGTGGCAAACTCAATAACTTTCGACAGGAGCTTATGTTACGAATTACTTCCGACGAATCTAGGTTAATTCAAGAGGGTGACATCTATTGGACTAAGCGCTCAGACATTCTGAAAAATAAGCACCTATATAATTTCTACATTACAACCGATTTTGCAACTTCGTCCAAGCAGACAGCAGATTTCTCGGTCATCTCTGTATGGGCTTACGATTATTTAGGCAACTGAACATGGATTGATGGGGTGTGTGAACGTCAGACAATGGATGTAACTATGAAGAATCTGTTTGATTTTGTTAATGAATATGACCCTCAAAGTGTTGGAGTTGAGATCTCAGGACAACAAGGAGGATTTATTCAGTGGATCCAAATGGAGATGCAGAACCGAGATAATTACTTTAATTTAGCTGGGGAAAAAGGAAAGCCTGGGATACGTCCAGTGGTGGACAAACTAGCCAGGCTTAATCTTGTGGTTCCCTTATTTAAGGCAAAGAAAGTGTTTTTTGCTGAAGAAATGAAGACCAGTAAAGAATTAGGTATTATGATGGAGCAGATCGCTCTCGCAACCAAAGATGGCATAAAAGGTAAAGATGACTCGCTTGATACTATTTCAATGTTACAGAATATGAACCCGTGGCGGCCAAGCGGTGTAGGTATTCCTATTGAGGGTGAAGAAGGCCCAGTGCGCAATGAACAGGTTTGGGGTAAAGATGATTTACATACAGAACCAATTGAGGATGGATCTTTTGGTTCATACGTGGTTTAAGCCTGTCAAAATATGATTGGATCCTATCATGATGACATTTACACAATTTGCTTCACGCCTAGCTATGGGGCAATTAAAAAGTACAGCTGCGGTAGATGACTCTAATTTAGGGGAGTTGAACCCTGATTACGTGAAGACAGTTCTCAGTCTCACTAACCAAGGATTAGTAGATCTTTCCACTAAATTCCCTTTGGTTACAGCCATGGTGGATCTAACATTTATCAAAGGTCAGCAACTATACCCCCTAACTTCAGCAGGTGTGGGTAGTTATCTCGAAGTGGTTGATAGTGTCGCATTTGTTGAGACTGATTTTGTAAAAGTGTTGGATGTGATTGCTACTGATGGGCGTACACATGCACACGACACCAATGGACACATAATGACACCTAACTTTAATAGCTTACGTTTCTCAACAGAAAGTATGCTGTTACTGGATCCAAAGATACGAATTCGATACCAATCAAAACACCTACCCATTATTGAATCAGATACAATCAATCTACCACCAAACTTGGAGACGGCATTACAATTATTCGTTGCATCTTTATATTTTTCCCATATGAATGGCCAAGAACATACGGCCAAAGGTGATGCTTATTTTGCAACCTACCTAAGACACATTGGCGAGGATGAGGCAAAAAACAATAGCAGTGTATCCGAAGTTCAGGAGGATACCCGCTTCCAGGACAGAGGGTTTGTATAATGCTCCATAAACTACAAGTAGTTGAGCCTACAGTCGTAATTGATAACACAACCTCTACCGTTATAATTATAGGATCAATTGTACAACTTATGTATAATGATCCTACAGTGTCTGTAGTTTTTGCAGGTATGGCGGGGGGTGCTGTTCGTTGGTACTCTGAACGTGAACATTGGAAAACTGGTGTAGGTTCAATAATTATAGGTGGAATATGTGCTAAATACTTAGGCCCATTTGCCTTAGGACTTATGGAAAGTATGATAGGTATTAAGATTTCAGATGAAGCTGGTACTACGGGGGCTTTTGTTATGGGATTGTTAGGTATATTAGTGATTCGATATATCATGGACAAGTTTAAGTACCGTACCGAGGTTTTAGCTAAACAACACAAAGATCTGAAAGATGGTGAGGTTAGTGCAAATGGGTGATCTAACTTATAAACCTGGATATCGATTTCGTAGAACTCTTACTTTGGGTTTAGCGTTACTATTTATTATTCAGAACGTAATTATACAATCCCCTAAATTAACAGAATCTCGTATGTATCGAGATATATTCATGCTCACCCCATTTACAAACGTAGTGGTACACAGAATAGACATCCTACCTTCAGGTGCTGTAATCTTAGGTGAACTACGTAAACGCAGATGTACCTTTGATACACATGGACAAGGTCTTATTGCTTATGTGTTATTTGATGATGCACCAAAGCGACGTACCACTGTTAACATAAACACAGAAGAGAGTTTTTCTGGGGTGGGCGTAAACAGGCCACCATCAGGGAGTGAAGAATATTGGGGGCCATGGTTAATCACATACCAGGATGACCAACCAACCCCGGATAATTGGGAAATATACGCAGGACATTGGTGCCCTATCACCAACAAAACTACAGGTAAACCGTATATAGATATTATGACAGGTGTGCCTATATTGCAGTTTGAGCGTAACTTATTTGCTCAAGGATTATGGAAATCATTAGGAGAATAATATGTCAAACGTTCATGCCTTTCCTCGCTCTGTTCGAGATTATCAAATCCGTATCAACTCTTTTAACATTTTAGATAAACCTTTGACTGTTGATGGTATGAATGGGCCTGCTACTCGAAACGCCATCCACCAAGCACTAGCCAACTTTAGTATTGGTTTGAACGCTGAACATAAAGAAGATTTGTTTGACCCTTCGGGAATTACAAGAATTCATTGGCATTGGACAGCTGGCTCATATACTGTTTCCCCATTCACATTAAAACATTACAACGATGTGTTTGATAAGGAGGGAAACCATTATGATGGTATTGCGCCAGCACAGCAGCAAGCTTTTTACATACCTGGTCGGGTAGGCGTATCTCACACTCTCAACGCTAACACCGGGGCAATTGGCTTATCAGTCGCTTGTATGGCAGGGGCAACTGCTCGCGGTACTGTGGTTAATGCAGGTGTATCCCCTATTACGATGGCCGGTATAGATGGTATGCTTGAGCGAAGTGCTGAGTATTGTCGCCTTTTTGATGTCCGTGTCTCTAAGTGGACATGTCTTACACATGCTGAAGTTCAACCTTCATTGGGTATACGTCAACGTGGTAAATGGGATATCCGAGTATTACCTAACGATCTTAAAAAATACTTGTCTGCCGAAGCTGTAGGGAATTTTCTTCGTAATCGTATGGTAGAGAAGTTTATGTAATGTTTAAATTATTCACAGGAATCCAAGGCTATCTAATCATGGGGGGTGTTGTTCTAACATTCCTCACAGGTACATTTTTCTTTGGTTTCAGTCATGGTAAGAAGTATGCATACGCGAAAACTGAGCAAGCCAGGCTTGAAACTCAAGACGAACTGTTTGACTTAGGTGAAGTTGTTGCTAAACAGGCAGCCAAACTTGAAACATTAAAAACCGAAAAAGAGGATCTAGTCTATGAGCTTGAAACGCTGGCCACTAATGACAACCCTGGTATTGGCCCTGACGGGATGCTTCGGCTTCAGCGGCGATGGGGTGCGCCCTGATAGACTGCCATCCAACATTTCGGATCCATGTCCCCATCCCCTGTCTGTTATAAAAACAGTCAGGGGTTCTTCTGTTGGTGCAGATGAAATACGTATAGGTCGCCTCGGTGATGCACTAATAGAGTGCACAGGTGAAAAACAAGTTGCAGTTGATGCTTACAATAAAGTAACAGATGTTGTATCTGGCTCATAAATAAGTAGGAGATCCCAATGGCTCATGAAAACGGCATCATAACTAACGACACCCATAAGAATGAGGGGAGCACTGAATTAGGTACAGATCCAGATAAACTAGATGTTGCCCCAGCTGAACGTATGACTGAATGGAAGAAAGAACCTTCTGTACAAGATCTCAAAGCAGATCTTGAATTTGCACGTCCAGAAAATACTGACCAGGCTGCCAACGTTGATGGGTGGTTAGCTCTCCGTAATGCCACCGGTAAAGAATCCGGAAACAAGACAAACAAGACAGGACGTTCAAAAGTTCAACCTAAACTGATCCGTAAACACAATGAATGGCGCTACCCTGCTTTATCAGAACCGTTCCTCGATACTGATCGCATGTATGAATTGCAGCCACGCACAGCAGCAGATGCTGCAGCAACACGCCAAAACCAAACACTAATCAACTGGCAGTTTGATACAAAGTTGAGCAAAGTATCCTTCATTGATCGATATGTACGTACAACCGTAGATGAAGGCACATGTATCCTCCGTGTTGGTTGGGAACGTAAAATCGAGAAGGTTCTAGTTGAGAAACCAGTATTTACATACTCTGAGGTAAACCCAGAGAATGAACAAATGTTGGCAGCCCTTGAATCTGCAGGTCAAATGTTGGAGCTTGGGGATCCTCGCTTCACATCTTTACCTGAAGAAATTCAGGCCGCTGTAGAGTACACAATCGAACACCGTGTCCCTGTTGTTGCTGAAGAGACTGGCACTGAAAAAGTATATGAGAATATTGTTACAATTAACCAACCATCAATTCGCATAATCAACATTCACAACTTTTTTATTGATCCATCTTGCGATGGTGTGTGGGAAGAAGCTCAGTTTATGGTCTATACTTATGAGGCTACGCAGTCTGATATTAGAAAACGTAAACTATTTAAAAATCTGGATAAAGTCCAATGGAATGCTAATGCAGTTAAATCCAAATTAGGTGATCCCGACCATAAATCAACAACCCCGGAAGTAGATTCTAGGGTTAACAATGATAAGCAGATGATCTTGGTTTACGAATATTGGGGTCTGTATGACATCCATGATGATGGGATCCTTGTCCCTATTTTGGTTACGTTCATCGGTGATACTATTATCCAGATGATTGAGAACCCATTCCCTGATCGCAAATCCCCGTTTGTTATAGTCCCATATATGCCAATCCTTGACTCAGCCTTTGGTGAGGCAGATGCTTCTATCTTACAGGATAATCAACGTGTTTTGGGTGCTGTTAGTCGTGGTATGATTGATCTACTAGGTCGATCTGCAAATGGTCAAACCGGTTATGCAAAAGGTTTCTTGGATCCTGTAAACAAACGTCGCTTCACATCTGGAGAGGACTTTGAATACAATCCTAACTCTGATCCTAGAGTTGCCGTTCAGCAAATGACATACCCTGACATTCCTCAATCGGCACTACAGATGAGCCAACTTCAGAACTCTGAAGCTGAAGGATTGTCTGGGGTTAAATCCTTTGCAAGTGGAATTACAGGAGATGCATTTGGTTCAGTTGCTCGTGGCATCAATGGAGCATTAGATGCTGCAGGCCAACGTGAAACGAGTATTCTTCGTCGTCTTGCTGAAGGTATGAAACACATCGGTGAGAAAATTATCTCAATGAATCAGAAGTTCCTATCAGACGAGGAGATTGTTCGTGTTACTGATGAGGAGTTTGTAGTCATTAAGCGTGATGAGCTTGAAGGTAAATTTGATATGAAAGTTGCCATATCTACCGCTGCTGCTGATGAAGCTAAAGCTCAAGATCTTGGTTTTATCTTACAGACACAAGGCCCGAATTCTGATCCAGGTATGAACGCAGTTATATTGTCTGAGATTGCAGATCTTAAACGTATGCCTCACCTGGCTGAAAAGATCCGGTCATATCGCCCAGAGCCAGATCCACAACAAGTTCGCCTTGCGGAGATTGCTATTGAGCAGGCACAAGCTGAGTTAGATCTTGAAAAAGCTAAAGTTGCTAAAACCATTGCTGAAGCTGAGAAAATTAGTATGGAAACTCAACAAGATTTGACAGGTGAAAACCACAAACGTGGTATTGAGACATCTGCTGCACAAGCACGCGGAAACCAAGATCTGGAAGTAACCAAAAGTATATTAGGTGGTGAATCCCCCAGTGGTTTAATATCTGCTGCAGTTGGTTTTAATGAGTTATCTAGCCGAGGAGATGATGCAACACCTGAACCTATTCCTGCTATTGATGCACAACCTGCTGCTCAACCGCAAGATCCGTTTTTAGGTTCCATCCCAGAGGAACAGCTTGCTTTAAGTTAACTTCTAAACCATAAACCGTGAAATCAACTATCTTGAAAGGATATACTCTGATGACTGCACTATACGACGATGGAGGACAAGCCCCTGAACCTACTGCAATGACTTTTGAAGAATACGAAAAGCACAAAGCAGCATGTCAGCACCTCATTAAACTTTCTGATGCTTCACGCAAGCTTACAGAATCCCCAGAATTCAAACTAATCATCATGGATTTATACATGGTACAGGAGCCTCACCGTTTAGGTTCATTGATGGCTTCAGGTAAATTGACACCTAAAGGCTTCGAAGGTGCTATTGAAGATCTTCGTGGCATTGCCAACCTACGCAACTTCCTAACTGATTTTATTCAAAAGGGTACTATTGCCCGTGATGAGCTTAAAAATCTGCAAGAAGCGTATGATGAATCAGTTGAAGCCACTGCCCTAAATAAACCCTAATCTGAAAGGATAACAATCATGCCAGATGATACTGTCGTAAAAACGTTCGATTCTCTTACTGATGATGAGTTAATGGCTCTGACACCAGAACAGGTTGATGCAATGCAGGCTGCTGAAAACGAAGCCCAGGAAACTGAAACCTTTTCCTCAGAGGAGTTAGATCCTAATGCTGATGACAATAATCAAGAATATAATCCGAATGATCCTGCCGACGAAGACGGCCAGGATCCAGAGCAACCCGATGAGGTTATCACCCCAACAGGTGAAGAAGCTGAATTGGAGTCGGGACAACAAAAAGCAGAAGAAGATCCAACGCCAACGGAAGACCTGGTTCCGGATGACAAGACACCCGCTGCTGATGTCAAAAAAGTAGAACCAAAAAAGAAGGGAGAAAAACCTCAAGAGGTTACAGCTCCTTCTGGAGATGTTCAATCATTCTATGACAAAGTTACTGCAAAGTTCAAAGCAGATGGCAAAGACATAGAAGTTAAAGATCCTGAAGATGTTGTTCGTATGATGCAGATGGGTGTTAACTATTCTCGACGATTGGCAGAAATGAAGCCAATGCGTCAGTTGAATCAGATGTTAACTCAACATGGTATTAATGATGTTAATAAATTAAGTTACTTGATTGATCTCGATAAAGGTGACCCTGCAGCAATCAAAAAGTTGTTGGCCTCCCATAAAATTGATCCAATTGATTTGGACATGGAAGGTGCTGATAATTATAAAAACCCTAATTATCAAGGAGATGCAAAAACTTTAGCGTTTTCAGATGCCATCTCAGCAGTTCAAGATCGTGAAGGTGGTCAAGGATTTATTGATGAAGTTGTCTCAAGTTGGGACGATGAATCCAAAGAAGCTTTACGAGAAGATCCGACTTTATTCACAAGTTTACTTGACCAACGTGATAATGGTATCTATGAGAAAGTTAACAGTGAGGTTAATTACCAGCGTAATGTCGGCAAACTAACTAACGTATCGTTTATACAAGCGTACAAAATGGTTGGACAACTAATGACAAACCGTGGTGATTTTAACTCCGCACCAGACCAAGGCAACTCAGCCGATCCCGCTAAAGTGAAAGCGAAGATTGTTGACACTGGCCCACGGAAGGCAGCCAAGCAGAAGACGGCGTTGCCCAATCCTAGTCTCTCTTCACAACCCCAAAGTCGCACTCCTTCCGATTCTGGAAAGAACGACACACCGGATTATAACGCTATGACCGATGAGCAAATGTTAGCTCTAGGTGACCCAGGCTAAGTAATCCACTTGAGAGAATGAAAGGAATTCCTCATGACACAGTTATATAATGATCCCGCTGGCGGTTCCCCGTCAACAATGGGTGCCCAGTTTAATACTTCTTACTGGGATCGCCGTTCGCTTATTGATGCAGTTGAGCAATCGTTCTTCTCGCCTCTAGCTGATGTCCGTTCAATGCCAAAACATTATGGTAAAGAATTGAAAGTTTTCTACTACGTTCCACTTTTGGATGAGCGCAATATCTCGGATCAAGGTTTGGACGCTGCAGGTGCAACTCTCTCTTTACTTGAATTCTTCGTTACATACCCTTCAACAATCATGGAAATTGCAAACGCAGGTTCTGCTGCTGCTAAAATTCTGATTGATGATAATGTTGGTTCAACTGTTGTTGTTACCGATGGTGCTGACGACTCTGGTGTTTCTGGTGCTGGCTTTACTGCTTTGACTTTGGTTGGCGGCACACAAGCTAAATACTCAACTGAAGCAAAAGCTGATGCGATTGTTGCGCTTAACCTTGGTGCTGTGAAGCTTCAAGCTGGTGGTAATATGTATGGTTCGTCTAAAGACGTTGGTACAATTGCTGGTCGTATGCCAACAATGAACGAAGAAGGTGGTCGTGTTAACCGCGTAGGCTTCTCTCGTATCGAACGTTCTGGCACACTTGCTGAACATGGTTTCTTCACTGAATTTACTGAAGACTCGTTGACTTTTGATACTGACAGTGAGCTTTACGGCCATATGTCACGCGAACTGTTGGCTGGTGCGAATGAAATCACTGAAGATCTATTGCAGATTGATTTGCTTAACGCTGCTGGCACTATCGTGTTTGGTGGTATCGCAACCAATACCAAAGAAATCACAGGCGAAGGTGCAAACATCTCAACTGTCGATTACTCTGACTTGAAACGTTTGGCCATCACTTTGGATGACAACCGCACCCCTAAGAACACTAAGGTGATCAAAGGTTCGCGGATGACAGACACAATGACTATCAACGCCTCTCGTTTGCTTTACATCGGTTCTGAACTTCAGATCACTGTTGAAAACATGGTTGATGGTTTAGGTAACGCAGCTTTTGTACCTATCCGTAAGTACGCAGATGCAGCTACAATCCTGAATGGTGAAATTGGTTCTGTCGGCGACTTCCGCGTTATCATCGTCCCTAATATGATGCACTGGGATGGTGCTGGCGCTGACGTAGGTACAAACCCAGGTAACGCAGAATCAGGTGGACGCTACAACGTTTATCCGATGCTGGTTGTTGGTGATGCTTCCTTTGCTACTGTTGGGCTTCAAAGCTCTGGTGCTAAGAACGGTAAGCAAAAGTTTAAGATCATCGTGAAGAAGCCTGGCGAAGCTATGGCTACTGTTGCAGATCCTTACGGTAAGATCGGCTTCTCCTCAATTACCTTCTATCACGGCTTCATTAGCCTACGTTCAGAACGTATTGGTTTGGTAAAAACAGTTGCTCCTGAGTAAGATCTGGAATAGCTAACTAAATTAAGGGGGCCAACCGGCCCCCTTTCTTATAATAGAAATCCAACATAGAAAGATTTGCAATGGATAATTCTCAAAACCTAACACTCCAAGACAAGATTGATCGAGTTAATACTGTGACCGATATTGTTGCTATTCGTGAACTTGCAACAGAATTTAAGCTATCATACTCCGGTAATTCCGGCATAGACAGCCTTAAGAAAAAAATTATTGACGCACTAAACCTTATGGACTCAATGTCCACTACTGACGAAGAGGAACCAACTGAAGAAGTTGCTCCTTTGGATCTTAACAATGTTACTGCAACAGCTACCTCTGATGTTGCTCTCCTTGCTGCTACCGCAACAGCTGGCCCTGCTGATGATGCTCCCAGTGCGATGGATGATATTCCAGTGATTCCAAAACAGCCTAGTAAAAAAGGCCCACCTACCAACGCTGAACTAATGCTAATGGATGCAAACAAAATTTCTGACCCTATCCTGTGTCGTAAAATTGTCCGTGCAAAAGCTCTTGCTATGGTTCGTGTACGTATTATCAACCTCGACCCTGCTGACTCTCAAATACCTGGTTCAATTCAATCGGTTGTTGGTAAATATATTGGTAAGGTTTCTAAGTTTATCCCTTACGGTGATGAGTCTGAAGATGGGTATCACATCCAACAATGTCTACTTGATCGGCTACGTGAAATGAAGTTTGTTCTCCGTAAAGAGAAAAAAGGCGGTCAATTTGGTGTTAAGCAATACAAGACAACATTGGTCTCAAAATTCTCAATCGAAGTGTTACCCCCATTGACTGGTAGTGAGCGTGAAGCATTGGCCTCTCGCCAAGCCGCTTCAGGTGCTATAAGCAACGAATAACTTAAACAAGAGAGAGGTATACTATGCCACATATTGACTTACATGATGGAAGCGAAGCAGACACAGTTGCTAATGCTTTGTATACCTCTCTAACAGGTAATGCCCCAGTTCCGCCTACGGTGGATCTGTCGGGTGCTGATTACACTTATGTTGCTGATCTAACTTCAGAGATCTACAAATCAGTTGAATCCATTACATTGGCTCAACTAACAGAAAAAGATTTAGAGGGTGCAGGTGTATTTGATACCCTAATGGCCTCAGTTGATTTGCACATTGCTCGTGAATTTAAAAGTAATCGTATTACAGGAGACCAGTACGCTAAGGTCTACACCGACGTTATGACAAGCGTTCTCGCTAATTCCACACAGTTTCTCCTAAACAAAGATAAAGCCCGTTGGGACTCAATTACAGCGCAGATGTTGGCTCGTGCAGCTGAAATTAATGTTGTCACATCCAAGATAGATCTTGAACGTGCTAAAGTTGAAACACAAAAATTAACATTTGATATGCAGAATTCCGCTGCACAATTCAGTGTTACCAAATTACAATTGGCACAGATAGATGGTCAGATTTCTCTAACTGAAGCTAATACGTTTGCTGAAGCTTATCGTGCCGAAAACATACTACCTGCTCAATTATCCGAAATTAATTACAACGTAAATACAGTGTTGCCATCAAATGTTGCACTCACAAATTTTCAAGTATCTGACGTACTGCCTGCAAAGATCGCAATTGATGCCTATCAAGTATCTACTTCTCTACCTGCAAAAGTGGCATTAGATAATTATGAACTTACCACAGCGTTACCTGCCAAGGTTGGTCTGGACGCCTATCAACTTACAGCAGTACTCCCTGCCCAAGTTGGATTAGATGCCTATAGGCTTGCAAGCATACTTCCAGTTGAAAGAGATACTGCTGCATTTAATTTAGCCACAACTCTTGTTACAGAAGATGCAGTTGCCCAGTATGGTTTAACTCAATTACTTCCAATACAGAAAGCACAGGAACAGTATAAAGTAGATACCCAACTGCCTGCACAAGTTGCCCTGGTTCAAGAACAAACAGAAGTACAACGTGGTCAAACCATGAATACACGTACTGACGGTACTACTGATATTGCCGGGATTGTTGGACGCCAAAGTGCCGTACTAGCTGAACAGCATGAGAGTGAGCGGGCTAAGACATTAGATACCCGAACAGATACCACTACTGTTGTAGGATCTATTGGAAAACAGAAAGACTTGTATGGGCAACAAATTACTTCATACCAACGGGATGCTGAATATAAATCAGCTAAGATGTTCCTAGATGGTTGGATAATTCAGAAAAACATAGATGAAGGTTTAACCATTCCAGTCGAACTAAATAACACCACTGTAGATAAAGTAATGGCCAAGATCCGTGTTAACAATGACCTAGGAACTGTTAATATATAATACCAAAAAGGTGACTTTCTATGGGAATTTTTAGTAGCAAATACACCACGTATGTTGCATCTACTGTTTATAATTTAGCAGGTGAAACTGCACCTGATATATATAAAGTAGGGTTACAAAATGCAGTGACAAATGGGCATGATCTTGCTTCATTTGTCACAACATTTCGGCAGAAAAATCCCTCAACTACTCAAAAAAATTACTATACTTGGGCAAAAACCAATTACCTAGAGGGGCAGATGTATATTAATAATATATACCTTTTTAGGGAGGATATTAATCCCTTACTTATTGTGGATCACGCTACTGATATTGTGTACAGACCAGAAGGTACAAATAAAACTGTAGGGAAGTTCAATCCTTTTTTATTTACTGCTGAACTGTATTCAGGTGTTTCTGATGCAGCATTTAAAGCTTACTGGTCAATGAATTACTATTGGCCCGGTATACCTGGTAGAACAAGTTCAGGTATAAATACATATGATGGTGGCCCAACTATCTCATACTACAACACTGATAGTTATGATTTAGATGCTCTATATGTAAGCGACTACACTTATATAGGTGGTGTAATGGTCGTAACTTATGATGAATTACTTATTACAGATCCAAATTATGCTGAGTATTTAGCTGGCTACAACGCAGTATTTGAAGATGACTACTACCCAATTATAAATCTAAGGGTTGATAACAAATCTATACGTCATGCTGATTTCTCTACAGAGTATCCTAGCATAACTGCTGCCTATAAAAAAAGTACAGGTGGTAGTGATATTGAGGTGCTACTTGACCAAATTGAAGCTAATGCAGATATAGGAGATATGGATTATATATACATGCTTAATGGGATATCTGTTAATGATTCAGACCATTCAAGCAAGAAATACATATATCACTATTTTCTTGACCTCTATACTAAGACAAACTTTACGTTCCCATCCTTAGCTTACTGGGACTTATGGATTGCTGCATATCCTTCGACAATATCAGGTACACCTAAAGAAGTCCCATTCACTAAACTTAACTTCAACTCATACGAGAGTTTACCTAACTTTACTACAGTACACACAGACTATGTTTGGACTACAATAATAAAAGAATCTGTGACTATTTCAGGAAAAGTAGGAGACACTACAGTAGAGGTTTTGACTGACCCCTTCGATTATCTCAATTTAAACGAGACTGGTAGGGTTAAGATTACTCACCAAAAAACAGCAACAGAACAGGACATACTCCACGTAATTGGGTTTAATTACACCAATCACATTTATGGCAATGAGAACATTGTTATTGCTTTAACAGATGCCCTAGTAGATTCTGATCCTTCTGGTTTAGTCTTACCTTTGACGGATAAAGTTCTAAGAAAACTTTCTGTAAAAGACTCGGCTAACTTAGTAGGTAGTAATAGTCTTTTAATAATTAATTCCTATATTGTAGTTAAACAAAAGTGGTATGAACGGGGTGCTTTTGCGATTGTTTTAACAATAATCTCTGTAATTGTTGCTTTCTACACTGGGGGATTATCCTTAGCTGGTGGAGGTATTCTGGGGTCAAACTTAGCAATTGGTGCGACACTTGGTCTTTCTGGTACTGCTGCTCTGGTAGTAGGTGCTGCAGTAAATGCTGTAGCCGGTTTAGTGGTTGCTAACATTATAACTAAAGCAGCAGTAGATATATTTGGTGATGAGTTGGGCATGATTGTAGCTGCAATTGTTGGCACTATAGTGACGAGTGCTGATTTCTCTGCTGGGGGATTTAAAGGAATTGACTGGGGGAGTATGTTAAGAGCTGAAAACCTTTTAAAGATGACAAACTCTTTAAGTTCTTCATATTCAAATTTTGTACAAGATGAGGCCAGTGAACTTATGGCCCAACTAGATATAACTAGAGAAAATTATGAGGAACAGGTTGCACGTATTGAAGAGCTTACCGAAGAACTGGGTTTAGGTGGTAACAGTTTTTACGCTACGCTATATTTAACAGACTCAGCTAATAGTAATATTGGTTCAGCTTCTGCGTTTACGCCAGAAACCCCTAGCGTATTTTTACAACGTACATTGCTGACTGGGACTGACATAGCACAAATTGATCATAACATGATCCGAGATTTTGCATCATTAAACCTAACACTACCTGATTTGGTATAGATAATATGAATTGTCTTTTTTACTTTTTCGTACTACAGGTGAAATCAACACTAGGAGTTTAGAACCATGAGTATTTTAAATGAACAAGATAATACAAGACAATTGGCTATACGTGACTATTCACAATCGAAAGTTAATAGCCCTCTTACCCCAAATGGGGATGTTAATCCAAACTTCCTAGAAGGTGGTGGGCCTATGGCTGGACTAACAGGGATTTTTAAGAATAAAGATAACTCCCTAAACTTCAAAGGTATTGGTGCAGCCTTCGGTGCTGTACAGTCCATTGGTTCAATCATTAACTCATTTAAGCAGAGTAAGTTGGCCCAAGACCAGTTTAACTTACAGTCTCGTGCTTTTGAGACCAATCTATTCAATGAACGTCAAGCTTTTAATGGGTCTTTGGCAGACAAACTAGAATCTCGTGCAACAGCTATGGGTAATACTCGTGAATCTGCATCAGAAGATATTAAACTGCGTAGCATATAAGGAATAGCCCTATGGCCCAATTACAAGTAAAACAGATTGCTGCACCAAACTTCTCTGCGAGTAATGATCTTGCTATTGAGTCAGCAAAAACACTAGATAGAGGCTTCAACACTGCAGCCTCTATTTTAAAGGATCTGGATACAGGTCAGAAGGAAAAGAACGATATAGCCTTGGCAGGTGAGATAGCCCAGATAGGCTCTGAAGAGGATCTAGCAGGCTTCCTGGATGCTGATTCATTCTCAGGCAAGAACCTCTCTGTGGGCATGACTAAACGTATTGCAGAGCTTCGTGGTACAGTCCTTGGTTTTGAACAGGATCGTGCATCAATAGATTTGACAGGTGCTCAAGCTGATAATGCAAGAGCTTCTGCTGCCTCTACATTGGCTACCAGTGGTCGTGCTGGTGTGGTAGCAGATCGACAAACACTTATATTTAATGAGGGTCAAAGAGTACAAGGGATCCTTCGTGAACGTCAAAGTCTTCTTAATAAAGTGGTACAGGATCGGGATCAATTTGGTGATCTATTCAACGATAATGGAACTTCTCGTGTATCCCAACCGTCAATAGATTTGGCTGCTTTCGATGCTGTAAATCCACTAACACAAACTGAGATTGACACATCAGGACAAAAAACATCAGTCACATTAAATGCTGCATCTAGAGGAGAGCAGCGATTAAGGGATGTGACTAACAATAATATTAACCAAAAAGTTGCCCAACTTGCTTTGGAAATTGGCGGTAATGTTAACATTAAGAATGCTACAGATTTGAATACTGAGTTATCTAAAGCGTTTCCTAACATGACACCTACACAACGAATTGCTGCACAAAATGCAGTTAATACTAAAGTCAGTGAGCCAGGTTCTGTAGTCAATGAACGCCTATTCCCTACTATACAAAGTTCAGTGTACATTGATACTCTTGTTGAGTTAGATCGACGTAATAATGAACTAAATGAAAACTTATTAGTTGATGATAACGTATCTGCTATACAGGTTAGTGATGCATATCAGAAAGATCCTGTCGGGTCTTTAACATCTGGTTTGGAAGGTACTGAGGCCAGTCAGGAAGGTAAGAACGCACTTAATGCAGAGATTAACCGTGTCAAGGCAGCATCTACTGTCCCTATTACTCGTGGTGAGGCTGCCTACCTAGTACAACGTGCTCGTGAATTAGACCAAGGTAATTTATTTGATACTGATGGAGTATTTACTCCGTTTGGTATTAATGAGACTGATCCAGTATCTTTAGCTGTTAAGTTATTTTCGCCTGATGCCAAAACCAGTGCTCGACGTTCAATCACAGATATTGAAGCACAGGTTAAGCGCAATAACAACTTAATGGGGGCATTCACTGAAGTTGCTACTCAAATTCAACGACTTACTCGTGACGGGAAACCTATACCACCTACACTACAAGCAAAATTCAATACTTTAGCATCACAAACCAATCAGATGTACAAAACCCCACCTCCTACGCCTACTACATCTACCACGACACAGCAGCTTATTAACAATAGTACATCTACAAATCCTAGACGTAATGGTACAACTTTAGGTGCTCCTACTAATGCTGGTCGTAGACTTCGTGAGTTTTTTGGAGGGACTCCTCGGAATTAGACCTAGTAAATCAACTTGAAGTTAACTATGAGAGATCCAGTACCTAAAATGTATTGGATCTTTTTGTATGGCTAACCACACTCCCCTAACTGAACAACAAATCGCTGATATAGCTTTGTCTGGTGATACTGGCAATAAACTTGCGCAAACCGATATAGGTAAAGATTTTTTAGGTAACTTATCTATAAGTGAGCTTGAAAAACGTCAAGGGCCAAATGCCCTTGAGGATCGTATTGCTATACGTGAACAGTTTGTAAACCAAGAACGTACACGTAACTTTGTGCGTACTAATACAGACAAATTAAAAGATTCTGCGTTACAAATCACAGGTGCTGTTAATACCTCAGTAGGGGGTGCTCTCTCATTAATACCTTTAGGTATAGGTAATATTAATACACTTGCGGGGGTAGATAAAGAAAATGATCTGTTTGACAAAGCAGGTATTGGGATACTTGATTTCTTTAGTGGTAAGACAGATGAAATATTATCCCGTCAATCACCACAGAACAAGGCCACACAAGAATTGGCAGGACATGCTGCTCGTTTAGATGCAGAAGATAATGCTACACAATTACAAGAAGATCTTGCTTCTGGCCCCGGCACATTTATGGGGGATTTAAAAGCAGAAGGTCAAGCAATACTACGTGGTGCTAAAGCTGGAGCCGAACGGTTTATTGAGTTTCCTTCTACAGCTGGGGATGTTGCCTTATCTGGTTTAGGTTCAGTAGGTTTTTCTGGAAAGCTAATTGGTATAACAAGTAAAATTGCTTCAGCAAATGCGTCATCTAAATTAGATTTAGGTGCAAAATATGTATCCAAAGCTGCTCAGAAACAAATCAAGAATTCTACTGATTTAGCATCTGCCTTAACTATTGGTGCTATTGAAGGCGTATCGGTACAAGGTGATGTAATCTTAGCAGTTCTGGATACCAGTTTTGAAGATTTAGCAGAAGGTTCTGATACATATGTTGGGTTAGTTAATGGGGGTATGTCACAAGAGGCTGCACGCCGTACAGTTGCTTTGACTGCTGGTAGTGAGGCTATGGGTATTATGTTACCTGGCGCACTTCTATTTGGTAGACTTGCAGGAGGATTTGAGAAAGCCCCGATAGGGTTTTTTAGGGGTAAAAATGTAGCTCTTAAAGCTCGTGGTATTATTGCAGAAGGTGGTGAAGAACTTGGCCAAGGTTTTGGAGGTAAGTTTGCAGAAAATGTAGCTGTACAGCGTAATGTAGACAGAGATCAACTAATCGGTGAGGGTCTTGGATCTTCTGCTATTGAGGGATTAGTTGGAGGTCTTGGTACTGCAGGCGCATTGGCAACTCCATCACTTGCAGGAGATACGTTGAAAGCTGCCGTAAGAGGTACAGTAAAAGCTACACAATCTGAAACTACAGCAAATATACTTGATGCTGCTGGCACTGGTGTGAAAGCTACTGGTAAAGCTGTAACCAAGGTCACAGCTCCTGTTGTTAAACCAGTGGCACAAGCACTAGCTCCTGTAGCTGAAACTGTAGGTAATAAAGTTCAGGATGTTATTGATCGACCAAATGAGAAGATCGTTGGTGCAGTAAATCAAGCAGTATCTCAAACACAGGTTCTAGTTGATACTTACATCGCTGACAAAAAAGCTACCCCAGAAGCTGTATCGGTTATTGCTGAAAGTAGAGCAAAGATCTTAGTTTCTCCTGGCTTCACTGAAAGTGTCACTCCTAATGGTACAACCTTATCAAATATTCAGGGTATATTGGCAGGTGTCAAATCTACAAAAATCCGTAAATTGGCTGACTCTGATCTATTGTTTGCTAATTCACAAATAAATGAATTACAGCGTTCAGTTAAAGGTCTTCCTACTGATGTTCGTACAGAGGTTAAGAAAGTTCTAGCCTCTACCCAATTACATGCAATTGTTAAACGTGCTGGTGAAATTGATCAGAACAAATTGGATGTATCCAAGATCAAAATCAACGAGCAGGTTATTGCTGATACCTTGGCTCTGGCTGAAATCAATCCAGCTGCAGTACACCCTGAGATCCTTAAAAAGATCTTTGCATCTGGTGGTGCTTCTAAGATCCCTAAGAAGGCACGCACCCTATTGAAAACTGCAGGTAAAATTGCAGAGGCTGTCAACAAACACGTTGGTGGTACAGTTGAAGTTGCTGAAGATGGCACTGTCTCAATTACACCTGGCTTAGATCTAGGTAATAAAGTATCTCGCTCAATTCTGTTGGGTGGGTTTAAAGATGTGAAGGGTAATAAGTTACGTTCTATAAATGACTTTGTATCTGACATAACTAAAGGTGCTCGTGATGAGTTTGGCACGTTCCCCTCAACTGAGAAAGGTTCTGAAGGCATTCCCATACGTGCATCAGATGTTGCTCATTCCTTTGGTTTATTCACTACTCACCTTTCCAATAAAGTCGATGCGCTGAATCGTTCTGCTCAAACAGGTAATGGTGTTGCTGGTCTACCTACTAAGTTTGAATCTATTGTTGGAGGTACAAAACTAGTACCTGCAGGTCACCCGAAGGGATCTAAAGCGATCACACTTCATCCTGGTCGGGAAGGGTCAGTTACCCTAGCTCAAAACGTATTCCGTGATGCTACTGTTGCAGCTGAAGTTCACAATCTATTGGTTGAACAGTTCCCTGATTTATTCCCAAATGGCAAGATCACAGTTCCAACTCTTGTTGTTAAAAAACAAGAAAACACAACAGAAGAGGAATTTGTACCTGGCCTAGATCCCTCAGACATACCTGAAGCTGATTTTGATGACACCCTAACTGATGAGGAGCAGGCTTTAAGTGATCAAGCCTTATCTAACTTAGAAGATGGTGAGATCAATGAAGAAGGATTGGATGACACAACGGCTGTCGAGACTTCGGAAGAGGGAGTGTTGTCGCTAGACAACGCTACCGAAGGAGAAGTTGAGCAGACCACACTAGTAAAACAACCTACCACTAAGGACGCATTTGATAATCTAACACCTGAAGGCCGTATCTTGTCGATCAATGGCTGGGACAAAGACACCCAACATAAAGCTCTAAGTGAAGACGATACTAAAACACTGACCGATGCCTTGTCTCCAGTTCTTAAACAGATGGGGTTACCTGACGTGGTTAAAGGCTTCGTTGAATTAATATCCAAGGATCCAGACCACATTGGTCATGCTTATTGGGGTGAAGGAATTATTGCACTTAAACCAGAAGTCATTGCAAACATTAAAGCAGATAAGTTGGCACGAGGAAAACACATTCTATTCCACGAGCTTATGCACTTGATTGATGGAAATGCTGTAAAAACTCCTGGCCGTACATTCTCAATGGATCAACTTGGTTTTGATCCTCTGAAGGGTGAGCTGTATAAAGAAATTAAAGACTCAACCAAGGTCAATAAACGCTCTAAGGAGTATTTCTCTTATGCTCTTGGTTTCAAAAAAGCTGATACACTATTCTCTGAGTTGTTTGCCGAATTAGGTGCAGCAATGTTGTTGGATGAGGAAAAAGCATCAGCACAATTCCCGAAAGGAATAGCATATGTCAAACAAGTCATCACCAAGGCCGGTGGAAGTCAAGCATCCAGCCAACGAGAAGATCCTATACGACAAAGCGGTGCCGTACAAACACCGCTAAATAAGCGTGATTACTCGAAACTAGATAGCCGGTTCAACACTACCTACAGACCTCTGGATAATGATATTACTTGGACAGATGCGGATAGCCTCTTGAACCAAGTAGATCCAGAACAGACTGTTTACCATAATTTCATAACAGAGCATTTGGGTGCAATTGTTGACGGTGTT
>Ga0070747_1000242_pt1 | contig 28184 bp, 31 predicted proteins | sample VirMetDEL_Mar_31_FD_77321 | JGI IMG/M metagenome (GOLD analysis project Ga0070747, IMG submission 77321) | Aqueous microbial communities from the Delaware River and Bay under freshwater to marine salinity gradient to study organic matter... | ecosystem: Environmental > Aquatic > Marine > Coastal... | reverse complement strand
TAATGAATAATCTCTTGCTCTCTCTCTATTCAGGTTTACTATCTTAGGTTTTAATATGATATTTCTAAGGACCCTCATGTTCATATCTTTATATGTATCTGTTCCTTGCCAATTACCTGCTTTAACTATATCTGCACTTGATATTAAATCCCTAAACACTTTATTTATGTCGTAATATTCTCTCATTTGTTTTTTATTAGTAGTTCTGATGCTTTCATGCTTTGATATCCACCATCTTTTATTCTTCCATCTGCTCTCCATAAAGCTTCGGATGATCTTTTGTGGGCTCTAAATTTAATTTGGTCTGGGTGTGTAGTCATCATGAATTTAAAAATTTTCATGCATCGTTCTCTCCATTCTGTTTTTTTTCCTTTTTTTAATTTTCGGTTTAATCTTCTAATATTTTTATGGTTGTGGTATAATGAGAAAGCCTCAGCATTTTGGTACATGTGTCCACAATATAATTCTAGTTTTATTTCCTTTGCTCTATCTCCATATATATACTCCACCATCCTTTGAACCAATAAGAGGTCGAATAATAATCTTCTTGTTACTTCGGATGCTCTTAGAACAAATGATACTGTGTCCTGTTTTTCATTGAACCTTCTAGAACATGTAAAACTCAATAGACATCCTTTCCCTGAGCCATGAGAGTTATCGAATACCATTGATTCATTAAAATTGGTTTGTTTCTTACGGATGTTAGTCATAACATTCCCTTTTAATATATCCAATTTATTAAGATCAACATAATTATTCACTAGAGAAGTCCATTTCTGTACCCTGTATCCTAATACGTATCCAAAGTCAAAGTCTTGATCTAAGAAACAACTATCTATCTCTATAAAGGTTTTATATGATATTATATGAGGTCCATACTTACCACTATTGTTATTAAGATATTCTAATTCTTCTTGGTGTGTAAAGAAGTATTCATTGATACCTTCCCAAGTATCTAGAAGGTCTTTAAAATATAATTGGTTTATCATTAATCCAATGTTTTATAAAGTTGTCTGTAAGTTTTAGAATCTAGTGTGAATCTCTTTTTACATAACTTGATTATCCTAATCCTTTTTAAGCCTTTAGCTTTTTTCTTTTTCATATATTTTAAGATAGTATCTTTCTCGGCTGCTTCGATATCCTTGAACCGGTTTTTCTTTTCAAGTTTACTCTTATGTAATAGTTGTCCTTGTCCCATTACAATTGCACATCTAGCATTATCTCCACAACTCTTACACTCATTTGTGCTCAAGTCATATAGTTTACCGAAACATGGATCATCCTCTGTACCTATTTGAGTTATATCAATCGGTTCAAAATAATCTGTTTTAACCTCTTTACGGGTTTTTCTTTTTGTTTTATTTCCCATATTATATAATAGTATTTTTATTTATATACCTCTTTGATTTTTAGTCCCATCTGTTTATAGTAATTTACCCTGTGTTTAGAATGTCTTTTTAAATATGTTCCTTCGTCAAACATATCTTCCATATATGCTCTTTTTTTATCTTTATGTGTTCTTTCTAATCTACCTAATATCTGATCTACTGCTTCAGCAGAATCTCCTGCTGCTGCATTTAATACATATCTTAATAAAGGAAAATTCTTACCTCTTTTTAAAATATGTGAACCTATAAGAATATCAATTTTACCAACTCTAAAATCTGTAATTATTTTATTTCTATTTGGTGTATCACCATGCACCTTTTTTATAATATATTTATGACCCAATTGGTTTTTAAACACTCGATACATAAAATTTATGTGGTCGTGATATCTACATACCACTAAAGCTGGTATCCTACCTAACTTAGCATTGAACTTAACCCTATCTACACATTTTATAGCTCTGTCTGCATTATTAGTTATACAATCTTTATATTCCTTTTGCCAATCTTTAGTGTTACCTGGTTTTTGATTACCTTTAACTATCTTTATTATTACTTTGGTTGATAGCCCCTTATCTTGCATTTCTTTTTTCCCTATCTCATATATTATATCCGAAAATAAACCCTTTAAAGCCATATTATTAGGTTTATGTTTAGCTAATTTACCCATGTATAGTGTAGCTGATAAACCTACAGTTACAACTGAATTTATACATTGTGCTATAACTCTTTTATATGTTTTGTTATTTGCTAAATCTGCTTCATCAACTAACAATATACCATATTTATCAAGATGTTTTTTATGGTGTACAAGGAAAGCACTTAAACTCTGGACCATTGCTACTGTAAAATGTCCATGTATTATATCATTTTTCTTTCTACCTCGTATAAATTTTATATCTGTATCAGGTAATAGTGCTGGGATTTCTTTTTTGAATTGTTCAAATAAATCAGCATCATTTAGTAATATCAAAGCTGGAATCTTTCTCCTGTATGCTAAATATATCCCTGCCATGATTAAAGTCTTACCAAAATTAGTTGCTGCTTTAACAGATGCTGTAGGGAAAGGGATACCACTTACTTTATTTCTGATAATTCGTTTTACACACTCTCTTTGGTTATCTCTTAATTTTTTATCACCTACATATTTAGGTAATTTAGGTTTAATGTTTAAATCTATTCTGTGATCTTCAATCTCATATTTAAACTTATACTCCTCTATTTTTTTGATAACCATTGGTAGAAGCCCAATCTGAAAATAATATGAATCAGTGATGTAATTTATTTTACCATCCCAATTATTACCCCGAGCTCCCATTGTTTTCCTAATGAAGAATGCTCCTGGGTTTCTTACCTTAAAATCCTTCTGAAGTTTTATTAGTTGTTTAGCTCCCCCTAATAACCTACCTTTATTATTATTGATTTGTATTGTGATCATCCCTTTATCTTTTTTAGAATATCTAAACCTTTCAATGAAATAGTCTTTTTATTATCTGGTAAATCAAGTTTTAATTTGTTTTTAAACAAATAATTATTCAACCTATCAATTGCTTTCTCTGTTATCAGTTGATATGGTGTAGCTATAGATTCAGTGAATGATAACCCTATGAATTGGGCATCAATATACATCTGAAACGGAACATTATATTTATTAACTATTTCCTTTACTCCTACAAAACATTTATATACATTAGGCTCATCTTTAAATGAATGATATAAACCTGTTTGGCTTTCGATTTTTCTAACATAATAATCGTGTATAGTATTAGTTAATCTGGGTTCATTATCATTATCAATTATTTTTTGAGAGTTGTATATTATACATATACTCTCATACATATTAATAAGCTTTGTTAGTAGGTTTCTAGAAGATGATATCTTAGGTAAAGCTATTTCTAAATATATAGTAAACCCTTGTTTTTTACCTAGTTCAAAATCATTACAGAAATCTACACATACTTTAGATAGATCTTTTAATTTAGTCCACTCACCATTACCCTCTTTGATTTTCATTACCCCGAAACCATTTGTCTTTTTCCTGATAAAGAATATGAGATTATTAAGTAATTTAGTATCACCCAAAGAAGCTGTAGTGATTTTTTTCACATCTCTCTTTATCTTATCTGTTGATACTATAACAGCTCTACTATTTAAAGATTTATTAGTGGCTGCTTTAAGAACATCTCTTACTAATAATTTTGTTTTTTTAGGTCCCTTTATTCCTAACCTTTTAAATATGTATATAAGGTCAGATTCTAATACATGAATACTGGGTTCTCTTTTCATAAAGAATTTTTTAATTTTATTAAATCCATGTGGTTTAAATATTTAGATTGCCTTTCTATCTTCTTAGATTTTTTAAATCCAATATCATTTATATCTTTGTTATCAGTGAATTGCATTATCTTTATTTTTTTACTCATACATAAATCAAAACCTGTCTTAATGGCTTCTCTTATACCATCTTGGTCTAAACCAAGTATTATTTTTTCACATGGTGATTTTATAATATAATTTAATTGGTATCTAGATATCTTTTTTCCACCTATTGCAAATGAATTATCACCTATAGTTATGCTGTTAGTTACTGACTCTACTAGGTAACACTTGTTGTATATATAAAGAGAATCCATATTATACATTAACATGGATTTACCTAAACCAAAATCTTCTACTAGAGGGTTATTAAATTTACTCCCATAAGACATAAAATCTCTTGCATTAAAATATATTAATTTCCCTTGAAAATAAAATGGCATTATTATATATCCAAAATATTTTCCTGATGTACAATATCCAAAACCTTTTTTAGATAATGCATCAATATTGAAACCTCTTTTCTTTAAGTAGTTTCTAGCCTTCTTTGCATATACACTCTTACCTCTTTTTATATTAACATAATCTTCGGGAAGTGATGAAGATGCTTTTAATTCTTTTACCTCTAAAGGAGCTTCATAGAATTCTGTACCATCGAATATATTTACAAACTTATAAGCGGCAGGTATTCCTGGTAGTTTCTCTACATCAGCTATTACCTCTATAGGTTTAGGGTTATATCCACAAGAGAAACAATTTGTTCTATTGATTGATATATTTACACCAAACTTATATTTTCCACAATTAGGACAATTTCCTTTTAACCAACCCCTTCTATAAATTTGTAAACCAAGATTCTCTACAAAGTATTGGTTTAATTTATTTCTTATGTTGTTATTTAAAGTCGCCACTATTTTTCTTTTTAACTATCTTTGTAGGTGCTTCCTCATTATCATTGTCCTTAAACTTATCATAGAATTCTGTGTCGTATTCTTTTCTTTGTGATGTGGTTAACTCCCTCATAGATTGTTTAGCTTTATCTATTACAAATACTGCTCTACCATTATCTGCTCCATCCCTTTGCTCAACTATTTCCATCCTTTGGAACCCAGCTGCTTCCTCGTCTTTATTTCTATTAAGACCAAAGATAGCATGAACATGTCTTGATATATCTATACACTTGGCAATATCATCTGGGTTATATTTGGTTGACATTCTTTTCATACCATCCCTTGTAATGTGATTAGCAGACCAACAATGTTCAAATCCATTTTTCTCTACAAGGTTTGCAACATCTACATAAGCATCTGATATTCTACCAAAGTCATCAATCTTACCACTAATTGATCCCATTTTACCAATCCAATCTATTATTATAATATCAAACCTAATACCCATCCTTTGGTAATAATCATCTATCTTACTTTGTATATGGTCAGCTGTGGTTACATTAGCAGGCATTCTCTCTACAACTACTTCTCCACCTAATCTTTTATATTTTCTGAATTTCTTTTGTACCCTTAAATCTAAATCATGGTCACCTGATAATAAATCAGATTTTGTTATACCCATTATAGATTGTTCTAATCTTGATAACATGGGGTCCCTACCATTTTCTAAATCTATGACCAAAACCTTTTTCCTCATTCTTAGATAACCCCTGACTATATTAACCAGTGCAATAGTTTTTCCTTTCTTTTGTTTATCTATTATTACAAGAATTGAACCCTTATCATAACCGCCTGCCCCAGTTAATCTATTGATTTGTCTAAACGGTGTAGGGAATACATTGGTTTCTGATTTCCTTCTTAACTGTCTGCTTCGTAAATCCCCTAACAATAACCCGAGTTGCATATCATCGTTCTCGTCCTCATCTTCTAATGATCTTGATATTCTTTGTGAGTAGCCTTGGAATTTATCAAAGTTTGTAACATCGATATCTTCTATGACATCTTTGAATTTTACATATTTATCAAAGGTTTTACACTGTTCATATAATACATCAGGGTTATGTAATTTAGCTGTGTATATATCTTCGGCTAAAAGTATTATACCCTTCTGTTCCCCTTTAGTTATGAGGTCCACGAATTCTCTAGACGTAAAAATACCATTCAAGGTTTCCTTTAACATTGTTAAACCTGGAATGGTATAGTATTTCTTGTAGAATTTCTTTATAGAATAAGCAATAGCTTGGTGTTCTATAAGAGTAAAATATGTATCTTCATATTTATTGAGTGCTCTGTATCCCTCTCTATCCTGTATAGTAAATTTGAGTAGATCAAGTTGCCAATCTTCAGTAAATAAGAATTTTTGTTTTGATTTTTGGGACATTTTAAATAGTCTAGTATTCTATATTCGATAATAGTCGATATATTTTATAATAGTATAGGAATAATTAATATTTTATATATATATTTGAATCTTCAAAAAATTAATCATTAAATCAAATATGGAAATTAACAGACTTAAACCTATGAAGGATGGTTACCCAGTTGACCTCTTCAATCGTATCTATCAAGAAACTAAACCCCTAAGAAAGAAATTATCATCCAACATAGATACCAGATATTATGGTGTATCAAGGGATATTATAGAAAGTTGGTTCGATGATAAATTTATATTAGTATTCAATAAACACTTTGATAATAAAGACCCCAATATATTAAAAGGATATATAATTACCTCTCTCCAAAATTTCAAAAATCGAGTTCTTAGAAAAGCATATATAAAAGAAGGTCAATTTTATAGTTCTAGAATTGAATTAGACTCCGAACATTCATTTACAAATTTTATACCTGATGATTCAACAAGCTTTACAGATGAGAATATATTCTTAGAGTTAAGTATGAAATTTATGAAAGACCAACTTACTACTGATGCTTATTTCCTTTTAAATACTCAACTTAATCCACCTCCATTTCTTTTAGATAAAATGAAAAAGAGCACATCTAAAATTACAGTTCTTCAACTACTCGAATACTTTGGATTAATTAATACCAATAAGAATAGAAAATATATAAGCAAACTCAAAAAAGAAATTGAGATAACAAAAATAAAAGCCAAAGAGTATTTTGAAAATAACCCAATGGCTTTAGAAGTTTATATATAATAAATTACACTGAAGCTAAATCACCAGTTACTAGGAATATCCCAGTACCTCCTGCGTCCAATGCACTATCTATACAAGTTACTATGATTTCTGAACCGACTACTCTGGTTTGAGGTAATTTATCTGCGGGATGTAATAATGTTACTCCAGCTGCATTTATAGTTACCCTTAATTGGTCCCATACAAATCTTAATTTTGTTCCAGCTTTTAAAAGAGGTGATAAAGATATTAATAATGGTTTAGCTAAATTGTCAGTAGAGCCATGAACATATATTACTCTGTTACCATATTTTGGTTCATCACCATTATAGATTGTTAATATATGGTCGTTTGCATTTTCTATATCTGCTATATCAGATAATACATAAGGTAAATTAAATTTCTCCCTTAGTGATTCTTCTACTAATCTCTGTAGTGTATTTTCATATTGGTTCTTTATAGTATCATAACCTAACATTAATGCTTCTGATGATGGGTAATATACAATCCCAGCATCAGTTATAGCACTATCTATTTGTTCTACCTTAAACCACCCTATTAAGATTTGGTTATTACTTAATCCAAATGTTTTAGAAAGGTCATTTGGCAAATCCCTTGGGTCTTGATCAGCATCAAATCCTGTAAATGCATTATCTAATATCTGATATGATATAGTGTTACCATTTACATCTTCACTATATGTTACTGATGCTACTAAGGCATCAAACCTAAATGGTATGTTTGGAGTAGCTGGTATTACTATATCAACACTATCATTATCTTGATACACTTGTCCTGTTTGAAATATAAAGGTTCCAAAGTTAGACCTAGTACCCCCAACTTTATCAACACTTCTATAAAAATTAGTATCATGTGATATAGTATATGCTAATATCCCTGTGTTAGTTATTTCATTGAAACCACTATATCTCCCAGGCTTCATGAGCCCAATTTTTGAATTCATTAGATCAAATGAAGATAGATCACCTTGATAAGTTGTAAATTGTTTTAAGTCCATAATATTAAATTAAATTAAATGCTGTGAGATTAGAGTTTAATGGTTGTTGTTCTACTAATATTTTTTCAAGTTGTATTAAATCTTCTGCTGTTACTCCACCACCTGTGTAATTAATATTAGTTGATATATTAGCTGAGTAAGGAAAACATATTGGGCAAATCTTTGAATCATAAGTATTATTGTTATCATAGATACCCCCATTATCATATATATAACTGCTTACATCTATTGTTCCTTTGATAATAGTAATATCAAAACCTAATATATAAAAATATGTTTCAATATATTTTAAAGTTCCTTTTACATTATATAAACTAACCATGATAGATAAGATAGTACGGTACTGATCATTGTCTATAAAGATATCAGTTGGTGAGCCTAATGAGTCAGCTATATGGTTAAGCATATTCTCATTAGTTTCTTTTGCGTTTGCTATATCTAATAGGCAATCTATATAAGGAACCACATTATAATCCATTTCTTCTCCAAAGACATATTGGTATCTTTCAAAAATACCCCTTTGGTCTTTGTCCTTATAACTATCATTGATTTTAAAATAATCAGGTGTAATGTAGAAAAGAAAGTCATTAACTCTTTTCGCCCAAACTGATGTATTAAAATCAGTATCATTAAAATCTAAACCATTAAAATCAGGTAGACAACTCATTTTACTTCTGTTACATTAATTACGGAATTAATCCAATCAAATTTTGGTACACTAAAATCAACTAATTTAGTATCTCCATTAGGGTACATATAAAATATCCATTGGTAATCCTGACCATAATCAGGAGTTGATACAGGTAAGTTTATATTAAATAAATTATCATTTTGTGTATATGTAGCTCCTTTTGTAAAGACATGTTCAATGTTATTATTAAATAATAATTTGTAGTCAGTATCGATAAAATCAAAGTAGATAATAAACTCTTTCAGTATGTCAGGATATTCCACTATGTTGATGATAGGTGTTATAATATTGGAATGTCCTATTGGGTTAACAAATGATGATACTTTGAAATTTATTAGTTTCAAGAAATCCACAGAAGGTAAGTTGTCTATTGTAGATATAATATCAGATTCCCTAATATCCCTGTTTATAATAGAATCCTCTAAACCATATTCAGCTTCCAAAGCAATTTGCATCTCTGATAGAATAGTGCTTTCAATTCTATTAGGTTTACCTGTTACATCTGCTTCAATTGTAAGTAATGATTCTCCTGCGGGAAATGATTCTACCACAACTGGAAAAGATGCTCTTGCGGTTACAAATGTTTTTACTGTATCTAGTAATAATGTCTGAGCAACCCCACCACCTTCGGGGTATACAAATAAACTAATATAGGGATCACCACATTTATATTTAACATCAGCTGCTATAACCCCCGGTGTTAAAGATGCTACATCAATATAATCTTGTCTTGTTACAGCTCTCTCTCTTGTCCTTGTAGACCTAGGAATAGATTTCTTTAATGATTCTAAACTCTCTACATCAGTACCACCCGATGTAGATAATGTGTTTGTTACTGTAACTGAATCAACTGATAATAATCCTGCAAAATCTACTGCAGTTTGATTTATAGTATTCTTATCAACATTACCTTCTGAACCTTTTGATAATAGATATGTAGCTATCACATCAAAACCTGATGGTGGTATCTCACCTAATATACCATCACCAAATTTGATATATGCTTCTTTTTTTGTATCTATATCAACTATAAAATGTTTGTCATCAGCTTTAGAGAAAGCTAAGGTTTCTTGTTTCTCCCATGACTCTGAGTTTATATCTACTATAATAAAATCTTCTGAATAATTACCAAGTATTTTTACTATCTCATCCGCTACCCCAACTATTGTTCCTAAATTCTCATCTACTATTTTTGTACCTTGAATTATGTCAGTTGTATATGTTTCAGCAAATTGTGGTATAGTTATATATTCAGGTATATAAAATTCTACTTCACTTAAGGTTGTGAATATTGGGAGTTGGTTTAAACTTACTTCATTCGGTAGAGGCATTGGGTTACCATCAGTATCAAAGAATGATAATGTTATAGAACCGGTTGCAGACTTAAATGATTTTATTCTATAATCAACAATCCTACTATGTTTAACTGCACTTGAGAATCTTCTACAAGTGGATATAAATGATTCCCTACCAACATTGTCTATATAATAATTTAAGGATTCTGTTACTCCTGCAACAGCATCTAGAAAAACAATCATTATATTAGACTCTGAGTGGTCAGATATTTCTGGTACCAATATTCCTAATTTACTTAGTAGGCTGGCTTTAACATCTTTGTAACTTCTTTCAAGGTAGCCTATCCAAGGGTTCTCAATTTTCATTTTTTCTAATATTTAAGTTCTGTGTAATAAGGGAAAACAACTGTTTCTTCAATCTTAGTATTCCTAATGGTATAAGTTATAGATACATCTACTCTACCTTGTGAGTATACGTTATCCGTAGATATCTCACCTACTATAATTCTCTTTTCCCATTTGTTTAATGCTTCCCTGACAAATTCTTTTATCAAGGTTCTAGATACACTATCATTTGGTTCCTCTAATACTTCTTCTATCCTACAACCAAATTCTTCATTGTACCATCTAGTTCTTTTAGGCCAATTTAATATTATACCTATTGATGAGTGAATTAATTCTAGATCAGATGATACTATAGGCTTTCCTTGCACAGAATCTATCTTTATGGGAAAAGTTAATCCACTACCAATAAATTTATTTTTTATAATACCCATTATTCAATCTTTGTTTTTTCACTTAATATTTCTTCTACCTTTTCTTTACTTGATACCGACTCACTTTTAATTTGAGCAATAGTCCCTGCGGTAGATGGTGGAGATAATCCATTACCCCCATGAGCATGACTAACTAAAGCATCACATAAAGAACCAATAGCATCCCACAGTTCCTCAATTTTTTCTTTTGTAGTTTCTCCTTTAGATACCCACTCAAGATTTTCCTTTCCTATATTTATCAATTTAGAATCTATATCTATAAGGTCCAAATTTATCAATATAGAATCTTTGTAGTCTTTTAATTTAATAGATATAGATTCTTTATCTTCCGTATCATCAAAAATTACTATACTTCCTCGTGGTGTTCTGAATCCAAACTTATTTGGGTTATCGAATCCCTCATATTTTTCACCTTCAGCATAATGACCAAAATTCCATAGGGGGTAATCAAGGTTTCCGAATTCAAATTCTACCCAAACCATGTCCCCTATCTTAGGTAAACAATGAATTCCATAATCTTTACCTGAATAATTACCCTTAGGATATGCCCAAGTTTCATCAGGTATTTTTGCATTGAGGTGAGGAACTAATAATTGTAATCTGTTTAAATTATCGGGATCGATATTATTATGTACAAATGCTCTATAAGAAGAATAATATCTACCGAATACATTCTCTAGACCATTATGCATAATACCTTTAATAATGTCTCTAGAATTCATCTACATTAATTTGATTATCAATTATATCAGGGTTTAGAGCAGGTATGTTTTTAATATTCAATATTTCAAAAACATCTCTAATCTCATCATCACTGCTATCATCACCTGCTTCTATAAACTCTCTTTCTTTTGTAAGTATCTTTGAACGATTTATCATATTAAAACCAGTAGAATTTCTTTCTTGTATTCTCTCTAGTTCAGTATCAAGTTTGTCTGCTGTTACCTTATCTTGAAATTCTTTATATGAATAGTATTCTGTTTCCTTCATTGAATCTTCTACATCAGTTTTTATTTCTTCACTCTCTGCTGAAACTGTTGTATCTAGTTTAGCAGAGTTTACAAATATAGAACTAGGAACTTTTACCATTTCCATTTCTACAATATAACCACTACCATTTATCTTATGCTCAACTTTTGTAGAATACCATTTACCTGTATCACTTCTAGATAAATTTGAGAACTGATAAACTTTACCCTTAATTAAAGTAGGGTCACCTATGATTTTACAATCAGCTTCATACTTTCTCTGTAATTTTTGAATAGCTGTATTTGTTAATCTACTTGATGTAAATTCATCTTCTAGTTCTGGGTCGTTAAGTATTTCTTTTGCAGGTAAATTAAATGTATATATTTTAGGGATTGCAGTTCTTTGTCCCATGTGGTTTTCTACATCTACAACTGTTCTCTTATAAGTAAGGTCTGGTACATCTCTTTGGGATGTTGGGTTAGCTATGTTGTAATCAAATATTTCTCTAGCCTGAGTTAACCATTGGTCAATCTCATCTTGGTTAGGTTGTTTAGATAAATTACCTCTACCTGTTGTTCTACGGATATACTCTGAAAGACCTGTTTCTGCAGTATCTACCTCTTCTTCTTTTATTATCTTTTTCTTAGGGTCTACTTTTACAGAATATTTTTTGTCCTCTTTAATTTTCTTTGTATCAGTTTTACTTTTAAAAATTAATAATTCTCCAGTGAGACCACCTCTTGTAAAAGTTTTAAATACATCTTGTTTAAAATTTCTAGGTTTAATCTCTAGAACATCATCGGTTGTATCTTGTATATATGGTCCATCTGGTAAATCTTTAATCAGATCATCTATAGCATTATTGATAGCTAATGATTTTCCTTTTAATATTTTTCTAAAAGATAGTTGAGTTTTCCTTGTTTCAAACCTAGCATTATCAACAGCCTTCTGTGTTACACTATTTGTTTTCTCATCAAATTCAAAATCTTTAACTGTACCTTGTTTATCTATTAATGTTACATATCCACCAGCAGTAATAGTAGCTTTGAATTTACCTTCTGATATTTCTTTTAACCAATCTACAAAATATTTAGTAGTTTTAACAGTATTGGTTTTAACATTCTTTATATATGATATTAGGTCTGTGCAGATTAGTTCTATAGTAATATCACTTTCACTATAATTAGCTTTAATATCTCTAACGGCAATAGTTCTTGTTGGGGATTTTATAACCAATCCGCCTGTAGTAAGATATCCCCACTGTACTTTGATGATTGAATCCTGAGTATAGATAATATTATTAGTATTTTCTACATCACCAAATCTAAATTTGAATTTACATTCGTCGTCGTTCTCTTCGTCGTAACTATAATTAAAATCAACTAAGTGATCGCTTAAAGGGTTATCCTGTGAATCTTTTATGATTTCATCATTTGCATTCTTCATCCATACCAAGGGTGTACCTAGTTGACTTTCTAGAACTTTTGATTTATCACTCATTAGATTTCGTAAATATCTAGGTTAGGTATTAGTAGTTCGTCACCTGATTCTATGTCAAGAGGGTTTAATATTGTATTAGCATCACAGATTATAAACCATAATCTTGGGTTCTTATAAAACTTATATGATATAGAGGTTAAAGTTTCACCTTGTTTTACTACATGAAATTTATCATTGATATCACCTAAGTGTTCTATCTCCCTTCTTTGTAGAGACCTATCACCTTCTTTGTAGTTTATAATATAAGAGTCTGAATATACATCAATGTTAGACATCTAATCTTGGTTTTATTTTCCCGATAATTTCAGAAGTTGTTAAATTGTGATCTGTTATTCTTTTTAATACCACATCTTGAAAAGCTTGTTGAGGTAAAAGACCTACCTTATTTATTACACCACCTTTTTTATATGATCCAATAAAATCAGTTAATTGATATGGAGCTGCTGTTACTATCCAAGTTGAATCTTCAAATAATAGGTTTTCCTCACCCCATGATAATTTTATCCTATGTGGTACGTTTGTATAACCATCACCTTTAGTTAATGCTTCTAACCATCTACAATAAAAAATTACATCCCTTCTACTATTTAATGCTGAAAACCAATCTATTTTGAATTTTAGGATATCTTCTGAACCCATGTAATGATAGTATGGATTATTTCTTCCAAATGATGGTACACCAACAAAATTAGATTTAGCAGAGTAATCTAATTTAGATGGAATGAATGGTAATGTAACTGCTTTATAAAACCTCGAAGCATCATCAGTCTCTGGTACATAATCAATATCTATTATAGAGATTGAGTCAGATACAGGAATTATAAGTTGTCTTTGATTAGCAGGTTCACTTGTATAACCTGTAGATGCAATATCATTACTATTACCTCTAGATGATAATATCCTTTCTTGTTGTTCAGATAACTCAGGTCTACGATTAGCAGTTAAGTCATGATCATAATCACTTGGGGAATCTAAAACAGTTTTTTGAAACCCTCTGAATTCCCTATCTGCTAAAATCCTAGCTTGAAATATATTATTAGGTATAGGTGTATCAACACCACCCAATCGTAAATTAATATCTATATTAGCTCCACCTAATATATTATTTAAAAAACTTGGTTTAGGTATTCTCTTAGCCATTACATTCCTAGATTATATATATTATTCCTTTGTGCAGCATTCATTGTTTGAGTGATTTTCTTCTCTCCATCTATGTATATATTGATATCACCATCCCTACCTTGAGAGCCGCCTAGTATATCCTTAAACATTAAAGCCATATTCTCTAATGAGTTTGTATCAGGATTATACTTAACAGACCCATACATCAAAGCTTCATTAGATGGTCCCATCTGTTTAAGTATGTTTATCTTAGCAAGCCATTGTTTCTTATCAAACTCACTTTTTAATTTACTATCCTCACCTTTAATATCTTCCGTTGCATCATCAAGTCTAGTAGTTAATGAATATAATAACCCACCTATACCTCCTACTAATGCTCCAACTGCATTACCAACTCCTGGTATAATAGAACCTAACATAGCTCCAGTACCTGCCCATCCTAAAGTATCACCTGCTATTCCTAATCCTTTACCTGCTGCTGTACTATTACCTCCTACGGAACTTGAAGCCATTTCTAATCCCATCCCAGCTAACATTGCAGGTAATGATAATCTTCCAGCCATCTTTCCATATTTACCAGCACTCCCTAAAGACCAACCTGTTTTAGTTCCTCTAGGTTTAAATGTAGATCGACCACCTCTCATTGAATATGGTTGTCCACCTTTAGTAGTTTTAGTATAACTACCTACCCCCATTCCTGCTAACCATGCTCCAGCTTTACCCATACCTCGTCCTACAGGTCCACCTGATGAACCTCCAGCCATAAGCATACTACCCATTCCAGCTTTACTTGCTGCGGCAGAATATCTATTAGCAGCTCCAGTCATTCTAGAATATCCAGCTACAACATTTCCTGATTGAGTTGTTAAGGAACCTCCCATAGCGGCATGGGCTAATTTCAAAGTCAATACAATTGCTCTGTAACCCATCACAGCAGTTCTGATTACTACAAATGCTGCTCCCATCATAGCCATCTTCTGACCTGTAGTTGTGGATAACATTTTATTAAGTAACATAACTAACAACCTTAACCCCTTAACTAAAGGATTAATCATAGGTTGTATTGCTTCACTGAATTTAATTTTAAATGTTTGCCATGTAGATATGAGTTGAAGTATACTACCTTCAGCAGTTCCCATTAATCCTTTAGAGATTTGTCCAGCATAACCCTTACTATCTTGTATCTCTGATAACAATCTTTGGTAATCAGATAAGTTATCAATAATTCCACCAGCTGCTCTTGCACCCCTTACACCGAAGATATCTATAATAGCATTCTGTACTTTAGCATTTCCTTGTAATCCTTTAGATGCCTCACCTACTTTTTTTAGAATTTCCCCGTAAGCAATAATATCACCCCTTGCATCTACAAAATCTTTTGGTGATAGACCCATTGAACTTAAAGCACTAATTTGTCTTTTAGTTGCTGATGATCCTGTGGCTTTCACCATATACCTTAAGAAGTTCTCTAGTGCTGTACCAGCCATTGAACCTTGTATACCAGAATTAGCCATTACCATTATTCCTGCAGAGGTTTCTTCTAGAGTAGCATTCAATCTTTGTGCAGTACTCTGTACGTACTTCATTGCTTCTCCATAATCATACAGAGTCATGTTAGCACTGTTAACAGATTTAGCAACTGTGTCTGAAAGTCTTTCTATATTACTGGCCTCCAGTGGTATCTTAAATGCTTTAGCTAAGTTAGTAACCCAATCCGCTGCTCCACCTCTTCCACCGACATCAGTTAATGTGGCCGTTGCTAATTCAGCAATAGATGCAATAGAATTATAGATACCTTCAGTTTTCATACCCGCTTGGGCCATCCACCTCATACCATCAGTAACTTGGTGTGCTGTAAAGATTGTAGCTTCACCGAGTTTGGTTGCTCTATCTGCTAATTTCTTATAACCCCCACCACCAAGAGAGCTAACATATTTCATCATGTACCCGAACTTGGCTCCTTCTCTATACCATCTACCCATACCAACAGTAGCAGCTAAACCAATAGCAGCTCCAGTAGCATTCATATCACGGGCCATAGATATCTGTTGTCTTTTCAGACGCTCAGCCTTTTGATACATAGTATCCATAGCACCAGATGCTCTACCAGCTTGCGCAGTAAAGCGATCCCTCATTATAAGGGATATACCTATAGCTAAATTTGAACCACCTACGTTGTACATATATTATTTCTTTTCTTTTTCTTCATATAACTGCAAAAACTTGAACCTTCTTTTTACGGACAGGTTCAAGAATTCTTGCAAACATATAATAAATTGGTTCCTCTGTAAAAAAACATATTGCTCTTCTAAATTTCCAGAGGAAAGAAGAAAGCCGGGTCAACTATCAATGGGTATAATTCTATTTGACCAGTTTTTGGATTCTTGATTTCTGATATACCGTAGAAAGGTTGTTCAAGATCATCTATAATTTTGTTGAGTTCAACCATTTCTCTTTTAGTAAAATACTTAAACGATTTTACTACCATCCATTTGCCATCAACTTCTAATTCTAAACCCATAGCAACTAAATTATCACTCCTAGAAATATCCTTTCCTTTAGCGGCTAAGAATTTTTCTGTGTGACCATTTGCTAAATCAAACCTAACTCTCTTACCTGATGTTAGAGTTGTATTAACCTTTTCATAAGGGTTAACCATATAAGGTTTCATCCTTTGAGCAAAATAATTATCATCACCTTCTACAGGAAACTTCTCATCAGTAAAGTCCCACACATAGGGACTCAAGTCTTCAGTATAAAATACTTCACCTCCGTTACTCTCACCCCAATTAAATGAAAACTTTATATCTGCCCCAATAGAGAATATTCTAGATTGGAATAATAAAAAATATTTATCTTTAATTGCTAGGCCTATAGAATCTTCGACTGATAGTTTACCACTCTTTGTTCTGTCTGTCCAAATAACTATTCCGCAAAGGAATATATTCATGTTATTAAAATCCTCTCTTAGTTCTTCTGAACTTAAAAGGTCATCATCATTACCATTTTGTTCTCTTATAATAAACCTTGTCCCACTCGGGCCAGTGATGTCTAATATATTATGGTAGAGTTTCTTGAGTTCTTCTAAATTAGGTCCTTCCATTTTATTAGTTTTATTTAATATATAATAGTGGAATCTCTATTAATAACAACAAATGGGGACTTGTTAAATCCCCACTTGTTCTAAATAAACTAACTCAAAAAACTAATCAACCATTAAAAGAAAGATACGCAGTACATTATAGTTTTACAATTTTATCTACACAAAGCTCAATAGATTCAATAGAGTTTTCAGCACTCATGCGATCAAGCTCTTGTCCATTAATTTTCTGTGGCCAACATCCGGTACAAACCCATGTGTTTAATATTGATGTACCATCTTCAGCTAATTCTGTAATGGTTACAATTCTTTTGTAATCAAATGGGGTTAAGCCTCCACCTATATCAGGATCATTAACCGAAGCAGCCCAATCTGAAAAATAGTTATCTGCTCCATCGGTTACCATTAGTTTCTCCAACATAATGTTTCCATAATTTGCCCGGCCTCCTGTTTTAATATCATGGTTGATATCTCCATGTGTTGCTACTTGGATATCTCTTTCAGGTATAGTTACTTTCTGAAATAAAAACGGGTTAATAGGAATTGGTATAATCTCAATTGTAAATAGATTAACTTTCCTTGGGTTTTCAATTTTTGCCATTTTGTTTATTTTATAATAGTTTTTATTATGTTAATTGAGATACCTCAGCAAATGTTGCTCCGGCTCTTGTTAGAGTTAATTTCAAATCAATTTCATTCATACCAGGTATTGCTCCTATCAATAACTGAATTTTATAAATACCATTCGATACGTCAGCTGCATTATTAATTGTTAAATTATCTAAGCTTGAAGCATCTTGATCACCATGCCACTCATAGGAATACATAGCTCTCTTATCTACCAGACCATTCATAAAAGGTTGGGCTGTGTAAAATATTCTTCTCCAAGTAGGTATATCATTTGGCTCCTCTAAGAAAGTCTCTAGTAGAGGTATTAATGTTTTCCTTAGATAGATTACTAATCGAACTACATTATTAAACTTCTCTTGGTCATCGGCTAATTGTGATGAATGATTACCCCATAAAACTGTTTGACCATTTTTAGTTATGGTCATATTGATTTGCTTAGCGGCCAAGTTGTTTAGATCATCGTATGTTGCTGGTGTTCCAAAATTATTTGTAACTCCTAATACCCCTTGTAATACTCCTCTATTTAAACCTGCAAAAGAATACCAAGGTCCAAAGTCCTGAGCTGATTTAGATGCTAATGCTACAACATCAGCAGCTTCAGTTATATCAATCTTCTGTGATGTGATGGGATCAAATATAGTTATACCACCTGAAACAAGATATGCAAATTTAGTATTAATCCCTAGCTCATCCCTTTTAGCTATCAATGCTGTAGTTGTTTTCAAAGAGATTGGTAAGTGAACTACATATTGTAAATCCTCTCTATTAGTTGCATAAGAAGCTCCTGCCACATTGACAGCATCGCTACTGTTATCCAGAGCAATCATTTCATAAGCATCATCATAAGCATCAAAGGCATGTAATCCATTCTTAGCGGCAGAGTCTCCAATATAATCAGCATCGACTGGAGTAGTTCCATCTGACCCAGTAATATAAGAAAATGATATAGGTTTGATAGGTACTAATTGTCCTACAAAATTTGATAGGTTACCATAGGTTACATTAATATAACTTGACCCCTCAACAATATTTTTCAAGTAAGTTGATTCTCCTGCTGTTGGGTTTCCGGTAATAATAAGGTTATCATATATCTCAACAATATCTTCTGTTTGATGTGATAGAGTTATTTTGAAATAATTAACCCCACCGTTTGATGCCTCACCTAAAGTAATATTAAAGTTGTTTCCATCTACACCAGCATTCTTTAATACTAATGAAAATAAAGTTTGTCCGTCATTATCTACTATAGATGTTATATCTGTTTGAGAGTCTACTGCTTGTGAAACTCCACCAGTAATAGTGATAGCAGTTAAACTTAATGTAACCCCTTCAGCTGGAACAATATACATATCTGTTGCATCTCCACCATTATCAATCACATAAGCATCTACTACAAATGCAGATGTTTTAATCTGTGCTGCTAGGTTATTAAATGTAGTATTTGAATCAGTATCAAAACTTACAGTTGTTATATCAACTCCATTGATTGTCATATCAATATCATTATCTATAATAAAAGGGGCATCTATTTCAAATAATATCAATGGTGATGGAGTGGCTAAAACTGCATCCAATGTTGATTCATCAGTAGGGTCAGTATAATGCCCCACTCTACTAAATCTTATGTTACCACCTTTCTCTAAGATTCTACGAACTAATAATGGTGCATCAGATACATCTGATAAACCTCCATAGATATCTACAAATTTTGGCCAACTGTTTATAATGTCTACTGGGTCTGCGAAAGGACCTCTAACACTTTGTCCTGAAACAAAACTAATCCCAGTTGCTGCTGGTGATACTACTTGTGTAAGGTTTTCTACAGAAAATTTTACTCTTGCTGCTTTACTCATTTCTTATTTTTTTAATTTTTTAGGAATCAGAAATTTATAATTATATAAACTAAGGTATTGTTATAAAGTCAAAACCATTCTATTACTTCAATAGTAGCTGATATTTGACCTTTAGTTGATCTATGTAATTGATTTAGAGTTTCTCTACTATGTGTAACATCTGTGTACCCATCGTTATCTATATCCTTAGTCTTTATACCAGGACAGATACATCCTTGAAGTTCTTTATATGTATTAGCCACATGTATTTTACATTCAGTTTTTCTAGGTGTATTCTTTATCTCCCATAGCATCTCATTAAAAGCCGGTGAGTATTCCCAAACCATATCATATATCCCAGCATCAAAACAACTATTGTAATCATCACCATCTACTATACCTCTCTCTATTACTATAGAACCATATACCGGTTTTCCTTTATCATTATATATTGTAAGGAATCCAAATGTTTGGTTATGATCCTGCCATAGTCTTACTAAGAAGAACCGGTATTTCATTTCTTATTAGTTGTTAAGATATATACTAAAGGTGGGAGCATTGCGAATATCTCACCCATTCCTGTTGTGTATAAATCTATAATAAATGATAATGCAAATAATACTATTGCTAAAATCATTCCTATTAAATACTTAAACCAAAGAATACTACCATTCTTGTTACCAAAAAATATTCCTATATATGATGATAATATAGCAACCCCCGTAAATACATAATGCATAAATACTATTGTACTTATCCACCAAGTTATTTCTATACCATTAGATTCAGCTAATGTAATTAAGGTTACTGGTGTAAACATTACACAGGCAAATAATAAACTTGTTTGTCTATCCCAATGCTCTTGTCTTATTTCTTGTTTTTTCCCGAAGAACAAATATTTTCTTAATTCAAACATAACCATATTTCTTTTAGGGTGGTTCCACGACCTATCCCTATATATAATAGATATAGACCATAATGTAATAGTGAGGAAAAAAGAAAATATACCTAATGCATATTGACTCCATGATGGTGCATAATTCATTAACACCATTGTTGAGGTTAATATGATTATTAATCCTGCTAAAATCTTAGTCCAAAGTTGTACACCTTTCATAATTTATTTTTCTCTTGTTGAAACTCCTTTCCACGGGTCTTTAAAAAGAGTAAAGATTAAAGTGTCCCGTCCTTCTATTTTTCTCCATTTCCAATACCTTGTTGATTGCATAGCGCTATCAATATCAATATAATTTTTTCTAAATGAAATCTTATCAGGAGTTTGTGCAACATCATGATCTTCCCTTTGATCTATAGCACTTGTTTCATAAGGCCAAAAATCACTTACAGGTCTACCCATAATATCAAACTCATCTAAATTATGATCAGCTAATAGTTCGTTTACCCATGTTTTATTTACATACGTCATTCGTGAAACCCCACCCCTATAAATTTTAATACCAAAAGTAAATGGTATATCATCATAGTGGTCCTGAGATTCTACTTGAGATAAGACTATAGCTGTTTTAATCTTAGTGAGCTCTAGGTTTTCTTTTTCGAGATTTTTAACATCCTGCTTTAAAAAATATATTGTTACAAAAAGTATCAATGTAACCATCTTATACCACGGAATAAAAAATATAAATAAATATAAAGTTGGGTAGTGAGTCTCTAGACGAACTTTCCACGTTTTGTAGGTATTAATAAATCCCATATTATTTAATATTTAATTTTTTCTTAGCATAAGATACTGCTATCTTTCTAACAACCTCTACAGCAAGTAGTAATAAAATACTACCTCCTATAACATAACCATCATTAGTGTCAAGTGAAATTTTATCTCCGATACTCACAGGTTTTATAATTTTAAAAATTGTGTAAGTTAATAAAATAAACCAAGCCATTATTCTTAATGAGATTCTAGCCCAAAAATTAATTTTTTGTTGTGTTGTTTTTTGCTCCATTTTTATTTGTTTTTAAAAACTCATTAATATGCTGAATATAGAGGTATTATATTCTCATTTTGTAGTATAGCTTTATTTAAGGCTAATACCCAATAACTATTAGCTCTTGTGTGCCAACTTGTAGCATCGGAACGGTTATGACCTTCTAAACCCAATTGGGTATCTAAATCATAACGACCTGTTTCAATCCAACCATTATATATAGTAACTCTTAAATCGTCAACACTAGAACCATCTATATAATCATAGGTTTGGTCTGCTCCATAATTACCATAGAACACATTTAAAGTAGCTACAAACTCATCTATCAGTGCTTCACTATAAGTTAGTTCCCCCATTAGGACTTTGTTGAGAAGCTATTGCACCTAATATATTTGTTGAGAAATAAGAAAGTTCCCCTGATGGTGGTGTTATAATAGTACAGACTAAAGGTATTTGTATAGGAGTTACATTATTTAATTCAGTTGTCATAGTACTAAACTCATCAGTATAAATATTTCCTGTATCTAATGTTAATGAACCTCCAGTCCAATCAGTTCCCGCCTTATCTTCAATATAACTACCTGCGCCAAATTCAGTGCCACAAACAGAAATAGCACCCATTACATTTGAAAAATATATTCCTGTTCCATTAGTGAACCTGCAATTTTCATAGCCCGAATCATTGCTGTTACTGTGAAACATTCTATTATCATTGGTCGTTCCAGTAGTTCCTCTAAACTCACAATCAATAAATTTTGTACCGCCATTATTATAACCATCTATCGCTAAAAGACCTGCTTTTCCTTGAGTTGATAAAGCTCTAGGATTATCCTTGTCCATTTCTTGAAATAAGCATCTAGTATAAGTTGCACCTCCGCTGAATAGTTTACCTACTCTACGTTCCCCGTCCCTTAATATACAATCAGTCATATTAAAACTGCTTGAACTATTTTCTATATCATATATACCACTACCATTTCTTACAAAAACACAATTAGCATCTTCTCCAAAAGTGTCATATAAAAGTGCATTGTTATAATCTATTATTGTTGCAACTCCAGGTACCCCGTCCCAAGTAACATATAAACCATAGGCAGCCCCTTGAACATCAGTTGCAACAGTGTTATTATTTACAGCATCCATATCTCCAGTATCACAACCTTCGAAAGTATATTTACCCCATGAATCTGAGTCTGTAGTAATATCTATCCATATACCAATAATACTTTGATTTGTAGTTTGTGCATAATCAGAAGTTGTTATATTAGTATATATACCTGGGCTTCTAAATTCTATACCCCTTTGTGCCCCATTACTTCCATCGAGATGTAAATCCATCATAGTAGTAATCCCACCACCTGAAAGTTTTGCTACTTCCATCATGGGTTGTAGATAACCTACAGATGTTATAATAGCACTGCTCCAGTTAATAGTTTGATCTCCTGTTTGATCAATATCTAATGTAGTCGAGATTAAAAAGTTGCTACCTACATCATTTATTAAATCATTACCACTATCTAAAGCAGTTTGTAGTTTTGTGGTTTCATCCGAACCATTACCTACAATCCCATAAGTTGAAAAACCAACCTGTGAAAAAGATAATAATGGTAGTAAGAATAATATATAAAATATGTGTTTCATTTTATTCTAAAATTGTAATTAAGTCAAGTATTAATGTATCTCCGTTAACAGGATTATCATTATAAATTCTAACAATTCCTACATCACCAGCATTTTCTGTTATCCCTGTTAATGTAGCTAAAGTAAAACTTCCACCTGAACCAAATCCATCTACTTGACCTGTTGTCCATTCTCCAGCTGTGTTACTTAATAATAAGAACCATGATCCAGCGGGGGATTCTTGCCCTCTTGCACTAACTGTATATTGGGTATTATTTTGTAGTATTTGTCCTATTGGAATATTTGCATCTACAAAACCATCTGAATCATCTGTTATAGTAATCTTTAAAGCATAACTTCCATCATAAGGTGGTATAGCATCTCCTGTATTAACTAATTCAAATGATAACTCACTATCGATTATAGTTGGAAGTGTTATAGTTTCATTTTGTGATACTGGATTTAAAACTGTTGGGTCTATATATAGATTTAAAGATGGTGAGTATTCCTCACAAGCTCCACATATAAATAACCAACCTGTACCATTCCAGTGTGTTAATACTAGAGCCCCTTCTTCTGTAGTTCTTTTAAATACGTTTTTATCATCATCTTGATAATTAAACTCTAGAACTCCGCTATCATCTTGTATATATGTGATAGAATTCCCGTCCGTAAATGATCCTGTGGGATTATTAATTTTTACACTAGAAGTGTTAGATATATATTTAATCTTACCGATATCAGATGCTGTTGGTGTGTATATAGATGCTGTTTCTGTTTCATCTACTACATCACCTGAACCTGAACCTGTTCCGATTGATACAGTTTCTATTTTATCATATATAGCATTCTTTGTTGCTACACTATTACTACCATTCCAACTAGGACCATAACCATCATCCCCTGTAAGTATATTATCAACATTAATATTTAAAAAATAACCATCATTAAAAGGAACTCCTGGTGAACCTATATTATGTGTATAAGCAGCATTGGGAATAATATTAGAGTCAACCAATGTGTTCCAACTATCACCACCTGAACCAGGGTTAGCTAACACCCAAGCCATTGTTGCAGCATCCTGTGGATCGATAGGGTCTGCTAAACCCGTTACTCTACCACTTACTTCTGAATTCCAATTTCCATCGGGGTCCATTTCCCATACTCTACGAATAGTTTGTGCATCTCTCTCATTATAAAAAGCTAATTGCATTCCCGTTGCTCCAACTGACTCACCCCTAATAATAACTCTATTAGTAGTATCATCATTTGATAATTGTATGCCTGGGTTATCTGCTATAGTTTCTCCTAATATAGTAATTCTAGAATCAGTAAGTGGTCCTTTTATAGTAAGTAATCCTATTGTCGGTGTATTAGTTCCTAATGTTGCTCTGAATCCATTTATAATATTTGCTCCTAAGATATCATTGCTGTTCATATCTAAATCAGATAAAGCAGGATTTACGAACCCTGTTCCACCTCCTGCAGCTGAGTTAATTATATAAGGGGAACCAATTGTTCCTGTTCCAGTTATAGTTACATTACTACCTTGGTTTATTTTTGTTTCTGAGCCATCAGCTATTGTATCATCATCCCCATCAGCTAATCCTGCAGGTACATTAGATAGTGATGCAAAACTTCCATCAAATGTTGATGGAATTAGTTGTACCCAAGATGTTGTTCCCAAATCGTATTCATAGAAAAAACCATCTGTATCTAAATACTTCTTTTTATCCGATACATTAGATGGTGGAGAAGCTTGAGCAACCCATGTTTCACTTTGAATAATAATATCTTCAGCAGGTATTTGTGAATAGCCTTGATAGATTATTAAAAAAAATAATAATATTGTTAACTTCATAATTCTTCGCTTTCTAGTACTCCCCATACAACAGGTCCTACTGATTTAACAATTGCTTCTACATAATAACCAGGCCATATTGTTCCTATCCCTTTAACTATATCATATAATTGATAATTATCTTGATCTATATTACCAGCATATTTATACCAAGTCATACCATCTTTAGTAAGAGTAGTTGCACCACCACTTAGTAATACAATTTCAGTAACCATAGTTTTTAACACATCTCTGACAGATCCTATTTCTAAATAAGAATTGTCAGGTAAGTTGTCATCGATAACTTTTAAAAGTTCTTGTTCCGTCAGAGCCATCTTATATTTTTATTTCTTCTACTATTGTTATAATCTTACTTATAGGAGTGTTGTCTTTCCTTAATTCATACTCAACCACATCAGGTATCATGTATCTATATACTTTTTCTATCACTCCCCTTTGAGTATCACTATTTTCATTATAACTAATATATTCAATATAGAGGTTACCGCTTTTCTCTAATACTAACTCCTCATCTACAGATGAAAATCTAGGTATATAACCTCTACGAGGTATAGCTTTAGATTGTATAGCATGTAATATTCTTATTTGTTTTGAAGAGCTGGCTACTAAATGAAAGTTGATAAATAGGTCTGAAGTTTTTTGACCATCAAACTCTTTATTAAATGTATCACTTTGAGAATCCAACTTATACTGAGCTGTTGAATCTTTACCTATATTGCCTGGGAAGAATCCTTGTGTTTCTATAACTATCCTAGGTGTAGTTTGTACACCTCTTTGTTGAGCATCATCATAATTGAATACCTCAATAGAAAAACCCATATTTGTTTCTATAACCTTAAGAGCAGCTTCATAATCAATTTGAGCTTGCTCTGCTACTAATACATCTACATCTTCAAATGGGTATAATATTGTATCATATACATCAGGTAAATAACCTTCTGTGATAAGTACCTTTTGTATTAATGTCATTATGGAATTTTCTATAATTCCCTCTGTATCTATTAATGCCATCTATATAGTTATTTTAGCTTTTACACCAGTTGCTTTAAATATTTGATTCCTTATGTGCCAAGTCATAAATCCTTTTATTCTTTTTCCACCACCAAAATCCCTATAAGATGGAGCCCATAATGGTCTAGCTGGAATGTTTCTTGTTAGTGAACCGTACTCAAGTATTCTAGCTATCATCCCAATTGTAAGTGATGATCTAGATGATTTACTTTTAACATTTTTCTTTATACCTATAAATATCTTAGTGCCCCTTCGCCATACTTTAATATTATTATAATAAGAACCAGAGGCATAATAGATTCTATCAGGGTTAAAACCTCTTCGTCCTTTACTTTTTTTGTAAGCAGAACTCAATGGAGCCCAACCTAATGATGCTCCATTATTTCTTATGTGTCTCCTTACTATTCTTCTAAAATGTTTGGCTGCAGATTGTTGTCCTTTGAGTGAACCTATCTTTATTAATTTAGGTAATAGATGTAAAAGAGTTCTTGTTTTATTCCACTCCCCAATTAACTCGACTTGAGGAGTTAAATTACTTCCTATCTTTCTATTAATTGGCATACTCTAGTATTAAATCAATTAGTATTAGATATATCTTCCCGTTGTAGAATTATAAATACTAGAATAGTATCATCTTTAGTTTGTGCGGCTTTAGATTCTCCTGCAGATTTATACTCTATCCCTTCTATAAAGAATCTGTCATAGCCTGGGTCAAATTTAAATTGTTTATTAATATCTAAATAACCTTGTTCTGATAACCATTCTTGGTTTAAGTATAATAATACACTCTCTTTATCAACTTCACCAGTAACTTCTGTTTTATTAATTGGCCAATTTCTAAAGTGATTATATTGAACTAAACCTTGTATAGTTACATCTACAGTCTTAGCATCATTTGTTAATCTAGTTCTACTGGTTACAGACCTTTTCCAAATAACATCCATTTGCATGGCATCATCATGAAACTCTCGTAGAATATTTTTATACCTTGTCCAAGTAGCATTATTTATATAACCCATAATTTGAATTGTTTTTATTTTACACTATGTCGTATGGTCTTAAATCCCCCATTTAGTTTCCATTTCACTTAGTATGGTTGCTCTATCAGTATCACTTTTTGCAACATCATAGACAAGCACTTCATACATTAGACCTACCCAAACACTTGAATAAGTTAAACGTCTCAAAGCCCCTAATATAAATACATTACAATTCATTGCCCCCGATCTGGTATAATCTTCATCTACCAAAAGTGTTGACCCTGACCATATCTTCAAATTAGTACCAATATCTATCACGGTAATTACTTTTTTAGTGTCGTCATAAAGGTCACCTGTCGAAGTGTTGTCAAGATGTGTTGAATTAACACTATTTCTAATGTATGCTCTGTTTTTAATTCCTGCAGGTTGAGGTGTTGCAATAGGACCATAGGTAGTATTATTTTGGGTTGTGTTACCTTCTGATACTGGCCTTGCATCCGCTTGAGAACCTGAATTCTGAACTAAAACCATAGTCATTCCACCTGCTGCTGCTGCTGCATCCATCAAGGCATTATTAACGAATAAGTGATCGCCTGACCCTTCAAAATCAACGTAAGGATAACCGCCCCCGTCCGTTCCCGTTTGTGGACCTAAAAAGGTACTGAACCTGTCAACGTCTGCACCGTCCGATCCCTGATCTTCCCAAGTAATCACCCCGTTTCCGTCCGTGATAATACTTGCAGGTACTAACGCATCGTAATCCCTTCGTAAATTGTCTGTCAAAGCAGGAATCTCCCCACTGCTATTATTAACAGAATAGTAATAGTTTTGTCCATACGAAAATGAACAAATAAACAAGAATGTATAAAAAATATTTTTCATTGTAATATTAATTAGCTCCAAATATTTTATATGTATTGGTTCCATCTTTTCTCATTAAAGCTCCTTGAAAACCAGTACCATCATTTATAACAACAGACCCCGCTGAAGTCCCATTTATAGTAACTCCTGTAGCTCCAGTAATAGTAAAAGTTGAATTATCAC
>Ga0070747_1000237_pt1 | contig 28347 bp, 35 predicted proteins | sample VirMetDEL_Mar_31_FD_77321 | JGI IMG/M metagenome (GOLD analysis project Ga0070747, IMG submission 77321) | Aqueous microbial communities from the Delaware River and Bay under freshwater to marine salinity gradient to study organic matter... | ecosystem: Environmental > Aquatic > Marine > Coastal... | reverse complement strand
TTTTTATTGCTACTAGTTGAAATCTAGACCTTTTAAAACTGTTTGAGGTAGGTTGTTTGATCCGGTAGGATGATTCCCTTTGAATTTGTTTGAAGACTGATATGCATACCGTGAGAGTCCCGCACAGAGCCTTTACATCAACATTAAACGCATTACAAAATACTCGATATTCTTCAAATAGCTGCAAAAAAGCCGTAGGCGCAAAAAGAGTTGTTCATGATAAGATAAGACGTTAGGATTATACGAAGTATCAATACTATTGTTAACCGACAGGAAAACAAATTAAAAACAATAGTTGACACCGCCTGCCGGCGTATCATATATTACATAAATTATGGCAAGAGGCGGACCACTAAAATTCAAAAAAGCTCAAATTGCGGAAGCAATTGTAGACTCATTAGGACTCAAAGCACGAGTGATCGAAGCTTTGGGGACCGACTATGTAACATTAAATAAATACCTAAAGCGGTATCCCGATTTGCAAACTCAGTTGGATGCGGAAGCACAAAATGGGCGCCATGTGTGCGAGGCCGGTTTATTTGACATGGTAAAACAAAATCGAGATTTAAAAACGAAACTTCTGGCCTGCCAATTCTTTTTGAAGACAAAAGGTAAAGACCATGGATGGAGTGAAAAAGAGGATTCGAAGGGTGACCAGCAAATACATTTCCATTTCGACCCACGGGCGGCGAACGTATGATATTTAATCCTGGCCAGAACAAGGCAATGACTTTGTTAGCGACCCTATCGAAAACTATATTTATGTTTTTCGGTGGTTCTCGTAGTGGTAAAACATATTTGATTTGTTATGTGATCATTCTTCGGGCTCTAAAAAGTGCAGGTAGTCGTCATGTAATATTGAGAAAACATTTTGCTCACGTAAAGCAGTCGATCGGGATGGATACGTTACCGAAACTACTCAAAGAGGAATTCCCAGGACTAAAAGTAACTTTAAATAAATCTGACTGGGTCTGGACATTTCCCAATGGTTCCGAAATTTGGATAGGTGGTTTAGATGACGGTGAACGAGTTGAAAAGATTTTAGGAAAAGAATATGTGACCATGTTTTTTAATGAGGTCTCGCAGATCAGTTATGATGCCTATACTACTTCGATTTCTCGACTAGCTCAAAAATGTGATGGAATCCGTGCAGTAGAATACCACGATTTGAATCCAACTTCTACCATGGCCTGGTGTTATCAAATGATTATTAAAGGGTTGGATCCTGAATCTAAGGCGCCACTACCTCAAGAGGCTATAGACCAAATGTGTTATTTTAAATTGAATCCAAATGACAATATGGATAATATTGATGAAAACTATTTGAAGCGTCTTGCTGCTATGCCTGAGGCAAAGCGCCGCCGTTTCCTCTTAGGTGAATTTAGCGATGGAATTGAGGGAGCACTTTGGCTAGGTCAATGGATCGCAGACGGGCGCATAAATATGAATCCAATGAAATTGCTAAATCCCGATACAAATGAGGATGGTGCAATAGATCCACCTAACCAACCACAGGCCGGAAGAATTGTGGTAGCTGTTGACCCGGCGGTATCGAATACAAAAAACAGTGATGAACATGGGATTACAGTTTGTGCAGTAGACTCGAATGATCCCGATAAATATTATGTATTAGAGGATGCGTCTTTGACTGGGTCGCCTGCTGAGTGGGCAAAAGTTGTATGCGATTTATACCATAAATGGGATGCTGATTTAGTGGTTGCAGAGAATAATCAAGGTGGCGACCTGGTAGAATCCAATGTAAAAAATCATGACAAGACAGTAAACTATAAAGGTGTTCGTGCATCCCGTGGTAAACATACGAGAGCCGAACCTATCGCCGCCCTTTATGAGCAAGGAAAAGTGCACCATATAGGAGAATTCCCAGAATTAGAATCTGAATTGACTACATGGGTTCCTACTGATTCCGATTCTCCGGATCGGTTGGACTCTCTCGTTTGGGGACTCACGGAGCTTTCTGGTTCTGGCACCGCGTCGGTATGGGATGATTTCACGCCAGATGACTCCGACGGCGGGGACTGGTAAAAATATTGACAACACAAAATTAATACTACAGGAATACACATAATGAATTTTTTTAGAAAACACTTACCTAATTTTGAAACCAAAGAAAATCGCGCAACCGTTGCGATGTTGGTTAACTCGTTCAAATCTGAATATCCTGCCAAGGACTACTTAAGATTACTAAGAGATGGATACGAAAGGAATCCGGTAGGTAGGTTTTGTGTTGATAAGATTTCAACAAGTGTTGGCCAGGTGCCTATGAAAGTTCAACAATTAGTTGACGGCGAGTATGTGGATACAATTGATAAATCTGGTAAAGAGCTCCAAAAATTACTCAACCGTCCTAGTCTATATCAGACAGGTCGGGAGTTTAAAGAGCAAATTATGCGACACCATTTGATCGCAGGCACGGCGTTTCTTTCCCGTATGGATCCAGATCAACCACTTGCAAGTGGTGCACAACGTGTAAACAGTGCCATACCTACAGAGCTCTACACGTTACCGCCTCATTTAGTGACTCAAAACTTTTCTCAAGGTGGTCTTTCCAGTTACTGGTTTAGTGCACCTTTTGGACGTGTGACGTTCTATAATAATGTGTTGGCCACAAACCCGGCGGAACTTTCAATGGTCGCAGAATTCCGTGTAGGGTCTCCACTGAATGACCTTACAGGCCTGAGCCCGTTGGCGTCCGCCGTTGCCGACATAGATATTTTAAACGAGGGGAAATTACACAATTTAAGTTTTCTCAAAAACGGTATGCGTGCCGGTGGTATACTAAGTTTCCTAAAAACATTAAGCGGGAAGTCTAAGAATTCCATTAAGCGTCAACTTTCAGAAAACCATACCGGGTCTATCAACGCAGGCCGTCCGCTCGTGATCGAAGGTGAGGAAGTCAAATGGACAGAAACAAGTGTGAATTCTAAAGATGCAGACTATATTTTGTTATCAGAAAGCTCGGCTAAGGCGCTATGTTTATCAATTGGAGTGCCAACAATCTTCTTAGGGATCAAAGGAGATTCCACATATGCAAACGTAGAGGAGGCAAATAAAGCGTTCTGGTTAGATACTGTATCTTATTACTCAAACGGACTCGCTGAGCAGCTTACCGACTGGTTATGTCCGCTCTATGGTCGTCCTGATGTATACAAAGTTGTTCCCGATTATACAACCATACCGGCGATGCAGGCGGCAAAAACGCAGCAATCTAAAGAGGTAGACGGATTTAGTTTTCTTACTATCAATGAAAAGCGCGACGTGTTCGGTGTTGGACCGATCGAAGGCGGGGACAAATTGAGTGAACCAAAGGAACCCAAAGAGGAACCCGAAGAGGTTAAAAAAAAAGAATAGATAATTTAGAATACAAGATGAGCCGGCAGGCTGTTAGCAGTTCGAATATTTCAAGTATCGGATATGATCCAAAAAATGAAGTATTAGAAGTTGCCTTCTTAGACGGAAGTATATATCAATATTTAGAAGTTCCAAAAAGTGTATACGAATCAATGATGAAGAGTCCTAGTAAAGGAAAATATTTACACAACAATCTAAAAGAGATTTACATATTTGGAAAAATCAGTTAGAAAAATAATAGTTGACAACCTTTTAAGAATACATATTTTACATACCAATGAGCAAACTACAGACTAAACAATGGATCAAGCGCAGTTTTGAAATCAAGGCCGTCCAGGATGATGGAAGCTTTGAAGGTTACGCATCTGTATTCCTAAATTTGGATAATGCCTTAGACATCGTTTTACGTGGTGCATTTACGGAGACCCTTACAAAGAGTGGCGGGGCGGTTCCTATTCTTTGGGCGCATGATCCGAACGAACCTTTAGGATTCGGTGAGAGTGCAATTGAGGATACAAAAGGACTATACGTAAAGGGACAGATCAATTTAGAATTACAAAAAGGCCGTGAGATGCACAGTATGGCCAAAATGGCCGCTAAAGCAGGAAAGTCTATAGGGCTTTCAATTGGATACGTTGCACGGGATTACGACTACACAGATAGCGGCATCCGTGAATTAAAAGCCGTTGACATGGTCGAATATTCATTAACACTTTTTCCATGCAATGAGGAAGCTACTATAGTTTCCGTAAAATCCATTGTTGAATCTGGGGAAGCCCCGGAGATCTCTAAAAAGAAAAGAGATATAGAATACATTTTAAAGGGAGCGGGATGTTCTCAAAAAGAGGCTAAATCTGCCGTAGCGGTAATTTTCGATAAGCGCGATGCTGTTGAAGAAGAAACTAAAACAGATGACAAAGCAATCGTTAGCCAACTAGAAGACCTATTGGCAACATTTAAAACTACATAAGAGGACATAATACCATGACAATTGAACAAATGATCGCAGCTCTAAAAGAATCCATCGTAGAGATGAAGAGCGCAAACGACAAACGTCTCACTGAGATTGAAACTAAGGGTGCAGCTTCTGCTACATCTATCGCAGCCGTCGAGAAAGCCAATGGGAAAATTGGTGATCTTCAGACAAAGATTTCTGATTTAGAAACTGAAATCAAGGCTAACAAAACAGCAATGGCTCGTTTAGGTATGGGTGCAGATGGTAAAGTTGAGACTAAAGAAGCTAAAGCACTTTTAGAAGTGAAATCTTCTTTTGATCGCTTCATCCGTGGTAAAGCCACAGCGGAAGACGTTACTCGTATGACAGAGTATAAAGCAGCGCAGCAAATCACAGACAACACTTTAGGCGGTTACCTGGTAACACCTGAGTATGGTCAACTTTTTGTTGCTAAACGTGAAGAACTCTCTCCACTCCGTCAGTATGCTAAAGTTGATACCATTACTTCTAACGAATTGAAACTCCCTAATGTTGAGAGTTCTGACGTTGAAGCAGAATGGGAAGACGAAGCTTCTGATGCAGCAGACGGCACACAGGCTTTTAAAGCTGGTATGCTCACAGTTCGCACACACGCTTTACGTGTTTTACCTTACATCACATTTGATCTCCTTGCGGATGCATCTTATGACGTAATGGGTGAGCTTAATCGTTTCTCTGCTATTAAAATGGCACAGAAAGAAACAGCTGCTTTCCATACAGGCGATGGAGTTGGCAAACCACGTGGTTTCCTCACTTATGGTGCAGAAATTGAGATCACTAATACAGGTGAGGCCGCAGCTCTAGCAGCTGATGCATTCCATACTGTTGAGGGAACAATGAAGACAGCATACAAAGCCGGCGCAAGCTACTTTATGAACCGTAAAACAATGGCTCTCGTTCGTCTTCTTAAAGATGAGAATGGTCGTTACCTTATGGAGTATAATTTAGCGAACAAAGGTCAGTCTACAATCAACGGTTTCCCAGTAATCGAAGATCCGGACATGCCAGATGTTGCAGCAGGTAGCACACCTATTGCATTCGCAAACTTTGCAGACGGTTACCAAATCGTAGACAATGCGGCTAAAACATTCGAGATGCTACCACGTGGCTTCCTGAATAAACCAGACATTGCATTCTGGTATAACCGCACACGTGTTGGCGGTGCAGTTCGTATCAAAGAGGCAATCAAGCTCATCAAAGTTGCAGTCTAAAGAATTCTCAAAGGGGCCGGTTTAGGTCGGCCCCTTTTTTTAACTCAAAATTTATAATACAAAAATAAGGATACATACCATGATCGATATATTACATCAAATCTTGTGCTTTCTATGTTTAGCACCTAAAAATCAGCCATCGGCTACTATTACACAACCTACGGTTGTTGATATGCTCGGCTTTCTTAACGTCGTTTTTGACATCCAGGCGGGTGTTTCAGCCGATACAATCGACGGCGCAAATGGTTATACATTTACGCTTCAAGAATCTGATGAGGCCGGTAGTGGTTTCGCAGATGTTGACCCGTCCGATATACTTGGATCCGACAGCGCAGTCATCGCAACATTAGACGGGATAGACCTAGCAGAAGGAGCATGTAAGAGTGTTCAATATGTAGGCACTAAACGTTATACCAAAGTTGTAATCGCAGCCGTAGGGACAGCAACAAACGGAACAGTCATGGCAATCAATGCCGTGAAGATCAATCCAATTGACGCACCTACTCAGTAAACAGAATTAGTATACTAGCCCGGTCCATTTCGGACCGGGCTTTTTACTCAAAAAGAATACAAAAGAATACAAATTATGAAGACTATAGCAAAAAAAGATTTCAAATATAGCCCAAATGGGTTTACAATTTTAGCAGTAAAAAAGGGTGAGGCGTTGGACTTAAAAGATCCAGAGCAGGAGAAAAGTTTAATTGGATTAGATTTAATTCAGCCAGCAACTAAAGAGCCGCAAGGCGATAAAAAAGAAGTATCTGATAAGGTGACAAAAGATTATGAAGCCAGAGCGAAAGAAGCCGGCACATTCAAAGCACCCAAAAAAGAGAATACGAAAAAGGTTGAAAAAACTGATGAACTAGAATTAAGTTAGATTCATGATTAACGGATTAAATAGTATTTCTAGCAACAACCCTACCGCTCGGTTATATTCTGAGCGGTATGGCTCGTTGACACCTGCTTTAGAGTTAGCTACTGTAAAGAGCTTCATTCGACATGATGAGAGCATAGAGGACGAAGAGGACACCCTATTAGGAATCATAATTAATGCGGCCTGTGATTGGGCTGAAAATTATTGTGGTATACCTATTATAAAGTCAGGAACAAAATCATTTTTAGATTTACCACGTCGTAAAGGGACTTCAAACCTTGCAAACTATTTTTACGAACCGGGCACTGATACTGAAAGAGGCCAAAAGGTTTTTGATTTAGTTGGAGCAAAGGAGATCAATTCTGTAAATTTAAGATTAGAAGATGGAACTTTATTTGAGATTCCAGGAGAGGAATACACATTGAGCCCTGAAGGACAGATTGAATTTAAATCCGCCCCGTTGGGTTATCAAGAAAGTCCACTTGCAGCCGTGCAAAGTTTGGTTATAGATTTTGATTCTGGTCTAGCTGATGATTTAGGATCGGTTCCGCCATTGATGCAAATGGCACTATTACAACTTTGTGAATACTGGTATGAAAATCGTGATCAAGTCGGAGTAATTCCCGCCGGGACAGGTGACAATTTCGTGCATTTCAAACACTACGAACTATAAATGCAAAAGATCGGACAATTAAGAAAACGAGTCTCCATTATGGAGCTCTCTGAGATCCCTGACGGTGATTTCGGAATCACTGATACCCTCACAAGTATCGGAAAAGTTTGGGCTAAAATTGAGGAGACCGCCGGGACTCGTTTATATTTAGGGAAAAATATTGATTCAGAAACTACACACATGGTAGTAATGAGATATAGAAAAACTATTACGTCGGAAAATTGGATTAGATATTTGGAAACTAATTTTCGCATACGTGGTGTAACTGATGCATACGAAATGAGTCATCGTTTTACTATACTACAATTAGAAGTTTCTACTAAAGAATTCACAGCATGATCAAAGTTAAAACTAATGTTAAGGCTATCAGTGTACAAGTTCAAAACGAACTTAAAGCTAAGGATAAGAAGATTCAATCTTCTATGTTCCGCCTTGCTCAAATGATTCTACGGAGTGCACGGAATACATTAAACAGATCAAACAAAACTTCAAAGCCTGGGGCGTCTCCAATAAGTAAAAGCGGGGGATACTCTCGATCAATTAGGATCCGAAAAGTAAATAATGGATACTCGGTAGGCCCGAGTGGAAAACCCGCAAAGTATGCTCGTTTTTTAGAGTCCGGAACTCGACACATGGGAGCCCGCCCGATGTGGCGCCCGATGAGGAAAAGATTTGACAGACTCGCAATGACAAATATAAAGAAGGCTATCAAATGAGTTTCCAACTAATCAAACCTAGTGATCTAATAAAGCGTTTACGTGAGTTTTCTGACGAGTATATGCCTGCTTTAAGCTCTCGCATTGCAGGCGCGGCGGGGTTGGATGAGGTAGAGGACAAGACCCGTTTGTCAGTCCCGGCTCTTTTCGTCTCGTTAGCAGACAATGGGGTAGCGGTAGAAGGCCAACAAACAGGCTTTCAAGGAAATTTAGACAATCAATTTGATATAATTTTAGTTCTCGAAAATACGGATCGTAGAGCTCAAGAGGCCGAAGAGGTTTCTATTGCATTCCGTGAATTTTTATTAGCTGTATTGAGTGGATGGAAGCCAGTTGCTTCCAGAGGCAAAGGATTAATTCCACTAGGTGACGCCCTATCTTATGTAGACCGAAGCCGTTACATACGAACATACAGCTTTCTTCAACTTGCATATTTCGATTCCAATGAGGACGGATTAGGTATGCTCGGAGATTACGACGATCTACCTTGGTTAAAAACCATTGAAGGCGTGATCAAACCAATTGATTTCCCAGAGGATACAAAAGGATTTGATTTTGAAGTTGACAAACTCGATGAACAATAAACTATAACACACAAATAAAGGATACATTACCATGACGTTACCAATTAACTTTCTCGTTCCAGGCACTTATGTTGACATAAGCAACGCCAAAGCAGGCGCTGCCGGTCAAGAGCCTTATCGCACAATGATTTTCGGACAGATGCTTTCTGATGGCAATTCAGGAACTGCTACCGTAAACATTCCTATTCAGGTTTTTAGTGGTCAACAGGCCGCACTCTTTGGATTAGGCTCACAGCTTACAAATACTTTGGATGCATTTTTTGCAAACAATCGTGTTTCTGAAGTTTGGGTCACTCCTAGTATTGACGACATCGCAGCCGAAGCCGCTGTATGGACGCTGACAGTAGCGGGACCAGCTACCGCAGCCGGAACACTGCATTTGTATATAAACGGACAAGAGAAGCGCGTAGGCATTGCAAAAGACGACGATGTCGCTACAATACTAGCAGCAATCAATACAGTGATAAGCGCGGACAGTTCATTGCCTGTTTCGTCTGATAACATTACAGTGGATTCCATAGATCTTACAAATAAGAGTGCCGGCACGGTTGGTAATCAAACGTCCGTAGGATTCAATTTGGCACTCGGGCAAGAGTTCCCTACAGGTGTAACCGTTACTTTAGAGGCTACCACAGTGGGTGCAACTGATCCAGACATTCAAACGGCAATTGATGCGGTTCCTGATGAGATTTACAATTTGTATGTTTTCCCATGGAGCAATCAGGCGGCAATTTTATTGTTTCAAACTGAGTTAGAAGAACGTCACGATCAATTAGTTCAATTAGAAGGCCATGCGATTACAGCAATCAATGGCACAGTAAATGAGCTTACAGTTTTCGGGGACAACTTAGATAACGAAAACATTACAGTTTTTGATTCTGGCACTGATCCAGTTTCCGCACCTTATCAAACACTTGGAGCACTTGCTGGTAATGTAGCATACGAAACAGAAGAAGACCCAGCAAGAACACTCAAGAGTATTCCACTCGTTTCCATTCGTGGTGATGGTGAGTCTACCCGTAGAACTATTGCAGAGCGTCAGGCATTACTTACAAGCGGTATTGCTACCCATACCATTCGCAGAGATGGAACCATGATTATCGATCGCCTGGTAACCACTTACAAAACAAATGATTTAGGTGCACCTGATAATTCTTACAAAGATGCAGTCACACGTTTCAATCTTAGCTACCAACGTCAAAGCCTTCGCGCAATGATGGCAACTAGATTCCCACGTTACAAACTGGCAGACGACGGAATAGCATTCGGAGCAGGACAACCGGTAGCGACTCCTACAATCGTTAAAGGTGCTATTATAGACTGGTTACGCATGTTGGAAACTAAAGCGCTTATTGAGGCTGTTACTGACGAAGTAATCGAGGCTACATCTGTAACCCGTGTTGTTGGAAACGTGAATATGATTAAAGCGATCATTGCACCGGATCTTATCAACAACTTGTTAATAACTGACGCAACAATCGAATTTAGACTATAAAGAATACAATACGGGGGCGGAAGTCCGCCCCCTTTTTCTACAAATTTTAATACAAAAAAAGGATACAAAACATGCAATACGGAATTTTATACTTCATCATAGACGGAATCAGAGTCAACATTAAGGGGAACTTTATAGCTACCCCTGGTGGTCGTAAACCTGAGCCGATCGCAAACCCAGACGGCACAGTCGATTATTCGACGGTTGGCGTCGTTCCCCGTATCACGGGAGACATTGCGTTGCCAAATAATATAAGCCTGAAACAGATTCAAAATCTGAAAGGGGTTACGATTACTTTAGCTACCGATCAGGGTAAATCATACAATCTATCGGACGCCCGCAACGTGGCAGAGATCGCTTTGAATCCTGAGGACGGCACAGTTTCTTGTGACTTCGTAGGGGCTCAAATGGACGAAATTTAATATTAAGGGGGTCAATCCTGGCCCCCTTTTTTTCACAAATAGTATAACAGGGGGAATAATATTATGCCACAGAGACCAGCAAAAAAACACGTTAAACGTGAAGTTGAAATAGAGCTTTCAGAAGAGGCTAAAGAAAATACAGGCGAAGCAGTTTTGACACTATCGCAACCATTAATTGGTAATGCAAAAACGATAAACATGGGGGCAATTGCTAAAGGTGAATTTGACGCCGGAACCATGTTAGAAATCGTAAAGGCGTGTGCTAATGAGTTAAACAACGTAGATGTTTTAGATAAGTTACCTTTTGGCGATCTCATGAGTTGTTTTGAGGAGGCAGTCGTTTTTTTCGAGCCATCCCCAGTGAAAGTCAAGCGATCCTGGGAATAGTGGCGGAAATTGGAAAGCATTATAGTTTCACACTAACTGAAATTTATAACCTCTCGTTTGATGATGCCTTATTCTTTCTTAAAAGAGTAAAAGAATCGACGCCGTCAAAATAATATTGACGGCGTTTTTTATTAGTATACAAAAATTAGGATAACATGGCCGATAACAAAACAGTAAATATTGAGATCAAAGCACAGAGCAATTTGCAGAGAGTTGCGGCACGGATTCAACAGAACTTTAAAAAAGTGGCTTCATCTGCTGTATTAGCTGCTAAAAAATTAAAGATATTTGCCGCCGGAGTCGGCAATATCGGTAAAAAAATGGGGCTGTTAGTAGCGGCGGCAAGTTCAATCGGTGCACTTCTCACGACTAAGATTTTCAAAGGTATCAATGCTATTGATAAACTGGGTGAAAGTCTCGGGATATCTTCTCAATTTCTACAAGGTTGGCAATTTGCACTTAGTAAAACGGGTGTATCTGTTGAGGATTCACAAGCGGCAATCACTTCACTCTCTCAAGCTCTTTCAGGGGTGGCTCGTGGGGATTCTGCATCAATCGATGCATTCTCTAAATTAGGAGTTACTCTTTTCGATGTTAACGGGAGGATGAGAGATACCGAAACCGTAGCACTCGAAGCCGTTGAAGCATTAAGTAAACATAAAGATGGCACAGGAAAGGCACGTATTGCACAAAAGTTATTTGGTAGTGCTGCTTTATCTATGGCCAAAACCTTAAATCAAGGTCGTGGGGCTCTAGAGGACAACATGAAGAAGGCAAAAGAGTATGGATTAATTACATCCGACCTTACCAATGATAAAATTGCGGGCCTTATTGAGAAAATAGCAGACATGAAGGGCCGTTTTCAAGGTCTTGCAATCACATTTGCAGTGAATTTATTACCGAAAATTGTAGAGGTAGTCGATAAAGTTTCATTGATGATCGCAGAATTTCAATCAGGTTCGGCTTCCGCGGATCCATTAGTGGCTTCAATTTTACATATTGTATCTGCAATTAGTAATGCCGTTGTGGGCCTGGTAGAATTCGAAAAGAAAACTCATACCTTTGCGGATACTTTACGTGGTATTGGAGATCTTATTAATTGGTTAGCTGAAGTATTTCCTAAATTTATTTTAGGAGGACAGAAAATGTTTGAATGGCTGTTTACTAAAATTGCAGAATTCGTTAAAGGTGGCCAAAAAGTATTCGAAGATTTCTTTACAGAGATGTTTCATTTCGGCGATGTTGTAAAAGAGGTATTCGGGGAGACATTTGATTATTTAAAAGAGAAAATTGAAAAGCTAACTAAAGGGCTGAAAACATTAATTGAGTTACCGGGGAAACTTAAAAATAAAGTTTCTAATATTGGATCCAATATGGTAAACAAAGTGAAAAATGTATTCACCGATGAGGAGGCGCCAGAATCCGCATTAGATAATATTTTCAAAAATGAACTTTCTGTAGCTTCAAAACAACAGGTTCGAACTGACAATCAATTGAACGTAAATTTAAAAGTTCGCAAAGACGGCTCCTTTGAGGTAGACGAGATGCAGACATCTGGCGACATGAGTATGAACACCATGATCGATTTAGGATCACTACAACCAGGATAAAAATATGATCGATTACACAACAGGTGAATTTGCAGGAATCAAAATCAAGGTAGAAAAAGCCGTCTCACGCTTTGGCCGTCGTGTTACGGTGGTAGAGACCTATGCGGATGATCCGGAGCGCAAAGACGGGTCAAATAATAAAGACGACGGTGTTTACGACATCGGACCGAAACAAGAAAATATATTAGTAGACATCTTTTTCACAGAGGATGATTTACCTAATGTTCGTGATCAACTATTTGCAGCCATAAGAGCCGGCACCGCGGGTGAATTGAAATTACCGTCTTCTAATTTGATCGCTAAAGTCCGTCCTGAGGTGGCGTCACATAATTATTCCCGCCGTGATATCAATTTTGAAACATTACAAATCAATTTTTGGGTGGTTCCTGATGCGTCGGAGACGTCCCCAAAAGGTTTAATCGATACACAAAAAGAGGTAGCAGACAAAGGGGTAGATTTAGAATCCAAAGTTGCGGTAACATTCCCGGAGGTATTCAAAACTGAGGTTCCGGATTTTGTAAAGACTTCGGATACTACAATTTTAGAAGACCTCACGGATACAACCAGAGATATAATCAAATTTGCTACACTGGCCAAAGATAAAGCTACCGATTTATTTACATTGATCGATGATACACACACGGACGCCGTAAATATTATTCGGGCGCCTGGTGATTACATCGAGAGATTAAAATCGATTTCCAACGGGATTACAGGCGCAATTAATGACACACATTCGACCGCTTACGTTCAGGAAAAAGTTTTAGAGAATTTTGATACAGGTTGGGGCGAGATCAGATTAACCACACCGAGTGAGGCAGCAAAAAAAGATAATGCATTGACTGTTCAAAATGCTTACGATGCGCTAACTTTAAAAGGTTTAGCAGACTCCTACAGCTCCACAGAGTATGATAATTTTGACGACGCTGTATCTGACTTACAAAGTTTTAGAGACCTTTCTGATACGGTTCTCGATCGATTAGCAGACGACGGGGACTTATTGAGGATCCGTGAGGAGTTGATAGATTTATCGACGGCAGTTTCGGAAGATTTAATCACACGTGGTGCAAATTTACCGCCGCTCGTATTGCTTACAAGTTATGATCAACAACCGATTTTAGTGACTGGTTACAATTTGTATTCAGATAATTCAGAATTCCAAAGTATTATTGACAGAAACACTGTTCGTAATCCAAATTTTCCTAAATTAGACCTGTTAGTCATCCGATGATTTTAGAAATAAACAATAAGAAATACAATGGTTGGGAAAAATCTACACTGTTTAGATCAGTGCAGACCCTTTCTGATCGATGCTTATTTGAGACTTCTAATTTGGGAGGCTTATTTTTGAAGACTAAAGCGGGCGATTCCGCCCGCGTGTTCCTACAAGACAAATTAGTATTCACAGGATTTGTATTTCAAAAATATGTTGATTTAAAAGGTAAACTAATTTTGGACGTTCGTGATAATTCTGCTAAGTTAGTGAAACTCACTTTGCAGCCTGGCGGATCCGAATTCTTTGGGATCAATACACGCGATCTACTTTCTGAGATTACCGGCCTGACGGTCTCAGGAGAGGCAGGGGAGACCATGCGACACGTTAGATTAAATATGGATATGCCTATCGTTTCCATTTTGCAAAACTTTGCAGACCGTGCGGGGCTCATAGCTCGTGCAGATACAACGGGCGGTATTAATCTATCGAAAGTCAACAGAACTAGCAGCAACTTAATTTTAAAAGAAGGGCTCAGTATCTTTACCGCAAACCATTCTGACGAATGGCAACCAACGGCCACCGACCAAAAAAGCTTTTCTTCAAATGATTTTAGTGCTGCTACTATTTTAAGCGGAACAGGTGAAACCGTGATAAACATTGACGGAGGATCTTTGACAACCGGGGAAACTCAAAACATGGGAGTAACCAGACTTGGACGCCTCAATCTATTAAATGTTGTATCCATTTCTATTGATCCGTATAAATTTTACGAGACTGGCAACATTGTAAACATAGATATTTCAAGTTTAGGATTGAAAGAGCCTAGAATAATCAATTCTATAGAGATCAAACGAAATGGGGACGAATTTTCACAAATTTTAAATCTAGTTCCTACCACATCATATGCTTAGAATACTACAGTCAAAAATCAATGGCATGCTCGGGCGTGGTATAGCCAAATTGCTCGAATCTTCGGGCACGTGGCAGATTACCCTTGCAGGTGGTGAAACGCTCTCACGGGTCGCACACCCTCAAAATTTTGGGTATACTTCAAAGGCGCCGAACGGGGGAAACGTATTTGCAAATTTTCAATCTGGTTTACGTGATAACGGTTGGGCCGTAGTGATCGAAGAAGGATCAGGCCGTCCAGGTATCGAACAGGGAGAAACCGCTCTTCATAATGAGGAGGGAGTCCAAATTATACTTAAAAAAGGCGGGGTAGTCGAAATTAGGAATTCTCAAGTTGAGATCTTTGACGGTGACTGTATTATCCACAATGGCGACATAAATGTAAACAACGGGTCTATCAATGTATTGAATGGAGCGGGCGGAATGAATGTCGTAGGAGGTGGCGACGTCTCAGACGGAAAAGGAACCGCCGAAACTATGCAGGCACTTAGAGACGTTTTCAATTCACACACACATAACGGAGGATCAACGCCAGATCAAAATCAATAATGGATATCTCATTTTTACCACGAGAAGAAAACGACGTAACCCCGTTAGATATTTTAATAGCGGGTAATGATATTGTTGCGGGCGATGATATCCAGACATCTGTTTTGATGTCTCTATTTAGTGATCAAAGGGCCACACCTCAGGACAACCAGGACAACCCCCGCGGGTGGTGGGGAGACTCACTATCAGGAACCAAATCGGGAAGTCGTTTATGGACACTCAGAGGTAAAAAAATAAATAGCTTATCACTATCAAAAGCCGGATCTTATGCAAAAGCTTCTTTAGATTGGATGATTACCGACGGACTAGCAAAAGAGGTTACAGCGGAGTGCACTAGAAAAAGTCTCGACATCGTAGAATTATTTGTAACTATCACTAAACCAGACAACACCACATTGAATCAAAAGTATGATTTAACCTGGGAACGGAATTTTAAATAATATGCCTTACATAACACCAACATTAGAAACACTTAGAGCACGTATTAAAAACGACGTGGTGACACGTCTACCCAGTCTTTCCGCCGAGGTTCGGAATTCGATGCTCAATGCATTGACGACGGCGGAAAGTGGCGTGGTATTTGGCCTGTATGCATACATTGCATGGGCACTCAAGCAGCCGTTTCCAGATACAGCCGATCAAGAATTTTTGGATCGGTGGGGAGCAATCAAAGGTATCGAACGTATACCAGCAAAAAAATCCTCAGGGTTCGCAACTATAACGGGCACAATTGGAAGCACCTGCACACCGGGAAAGATTTTGAGTGCTGATGACGGCACCCTTTTTGAGGTTACAACCGGTATTACTTTATTAGCAAACTCAGGGGTTGTTTCTATTAGATCGGTAGACGGTGGAGAAATCGGAAATAAAGTATCCGAAACGACTCTCACATTTAGAACTCCAAATGCGGGAATAGATAATCAAGCGGAGGTTACAACGTCGATCACAAACGGGCAGGAGGAGGAGACAGACGTTGATTACCGTAATAGAGTCCTATCAGTATTCGCAGAGCCGCCACGCGGCGGTGCTCGTTATGATTACCCACGGTGGGCAAAAGAGGCGTCCGTGAATGTAACCCGTGCATGGATTTATACGTTTGACGATGACATAGGTATTTCTTTAGGAACAGTTCGACTTTTTTTTATGACGGATGAGGCTACTATCGACGGAATACCTGACAACTCGGATCTTGTGTTAGTTTCACAATATGTAGAATCGAAACGCCCCGTTGCGTCCGTTTTTGAACCATTGATCCCCGTTCCGGACCCTGTTGATTTTACTATTCAAATAGAGCCGAACACGGGCGAAGTTCAAGCCGCTGTGGAAGCAGAGCTTAGAGATTTATTCATAAGAGACAGCCAGCCCAATGGGACAATTTTATTGTCCAGAATGAGGGAGGCTATTAGCCGTGCAACTGGGGAGTCAAATAACATTCTAGTTTCACCGATCGAGGATCATGTTTCTATAAATTACGACATCGCCACTGTAGGAAACTTAATCTTTCAAGACATAATATGATACCTACAGACCTATCAGATTACACAGGGGCTTTCATACGTCTTTTACCTCAAGGTGAACTATGGCCACACATTGAAGACTACAACGGTAACAACTTCATCAAACTCATTGCGGGGATGTCGGATGAGTTACAACGTGTAGACGAAGATGTAAAAAAGGAATTGCTCGACGGGGTATTTCCGGACGGATCTACACACATTTCAGAATGGGAAAAAGTTTTAGGTCTACCTTTAGGAACCGCAGATCAAACAGACAACGAACGAATAAATACAATAATTACTTTTTTCAATTTACCTCAAGAGTCGAATGCTGCTTTTTTCTACCTACTTGCCGAACTTATAGGGTTTCAGGTTTTCATAACTGAAGGGTTAGCTTCTGAATTCTTCACAGTAGGCATTGATGATGCAGGAACAAGGTTGACAAATGGAACGGGGGTTTTTACGTTTACGGTTACAATCACAGCAAAACCAGCGGACGAATCAGTAGAAACATTAAAATCCGTAATCAACTTTTTCAAGCCCGCTCACACTAGATCCATATTTATAAACAACACATAATCTCATGAACAGAATTGATAACGCTACAGCAAAAGGCACTAAAGATCCATACGGCGCAGAAGGGGCACCTGGATATTTTCAGGATACTAATCCAGGCGGCGGAACAATTGTTCCGGCATGGTGGTGCAACCAGACGCAGGAGGAAATTGCAAATGTAATTCTTTCTGTAGGAACTCCATTAGATAAAGCAAATGACGGACAACTTTCTACCGCAATCGATCAAAAAATAATTAATGCGTCCCCCGCTATCATTGCAGCGGCGGTTTCTCAGGTGATGCAAAGTTTGTATCCAGTTGGAGAATTCTTATCTACTTTAAGAGCGGGTAACCCTTCGAGTTGGTTAGGTTTCGGAACATGGCAGCGATATGCTGCCGGACGTGTTGCAGCGGGTTATGACGCTAATCAAACAGAATTTGATACAGTTGAGAAAACTGGAGGTGCAAAAACTCACCAATTGACAATAGCCGAGATGGCGTCTCACTCACATACTTGGAATGGTTGTGCAGGTGCCGCAAACACAGCTGAAGACAGTAGTGAGATACCTGTGAGACGTCGTGAGTCTGGAACTACTAGCACTACAGGTAATGACCAACCACACAACAATTTACAGCCATATTTTGTAACATACATTTGGAAACGCACCGCTTAATTATGATATATCTAGAACCCATTGTATGGCGTCCCGGTCAATCAGATGTTGACCGAGCGTTCGTCGATTACATTATTGATCTCAACACAAACGAGATTACTTTTGCACGTGCCGCCTTGAAACCTTATGTCCCGACATTTGGAGCAGGCACAATCACGATGACAGCCCCTTACGGCGCTTTCCCGTCGGAATCCGACGGGGTAACCATACTTTCACGGGACGGACTTTTTGACGAATTTGGTGAGCCTATAGAGTTCACAATTGCAAATTGGATCGCAACCGGTTGGGCTTTTATGGTTCCAGGTAATATATTATACATTGTTTCGGATCTTTTCGCGCACGATTACAAATTAGTATGCTCATCATTTGGACGCTATGCGAAGGCCGAAATGAGCCGCAAGAACCTCTCGCAGTTCCTTTTCTCGGGTGCAATTTCAAACAGCACTGAGGAGACCGGAGGGGCGGCAATGTATACAGATGAGTCCTTTCGTGAGAAAATTGCGGGCTCCTGGCCCGTCGGAGGTGATCAAATCCGAATTGAGTATACTGACGGGAATTATGTAAAATATGGATCCAATTTTGCAGCCTTTGACGATAATCTTTTTGAGGCTCAATTATCAGGCACACAATTTAGTGCACGATTAAATCTAAATGAAACTATTAATAATGACGGAAACGGTGTTTTGCGTGATACTATTTTGTTTTCATTAGGTAACTTTAATTTCCTAAACTGGGGATCCATAGAGTTAGCAAATATTGTATTCTCAAATTATGATTACATTTTCGCAAGCTGGGATGCATACTTTCCGAACACTCCAACAATTTACGATCGAAGTGAGTTTAAAAATCATTTACAATTACATACGGATTCTCTAGAGGATACATTCGTAAAAATTATAGATACAGAATGGCGCAACTCTCAAGTTGGTTATAATACTAGAACAAATATAGTAACAGGACTTACGGAATATATACCGGCCAGGATAGTTAATGAAAATGTAGACGCGACGGGAGTCGCGCTTTCGGATATTGCAATATCGAGACGGAAATTTGTTAGATATTTATTGACAGATTCTGTTAAATTTGAAACTTTCAATGTTACAGAAGGGGAGTTTTTCACAACTGACGGAGAATTCCGTGTATTAGAAGAGGTTTAAAAAATATGAGTTATAATTCACCAAATTCTGGCGCTGATATAGACGCCGCAGTAACAAAAATCGCAGGAGTTCAAACAGGCGCAGAGGTCAATAGAACCCCCGCAGTTCTCAAACAGGATTACGAATCAAACGCAGATACAAATGCGTTTACAGATGCGGAAAAATCCGCAATCGCTGCTACCGTCGCAGGTCAACAACTCGCAGGCCTAGAGACTAACTATGCGGATTTAGTTGCAAACAGGCCTGTAGCCGACAATACAAATGTAAATATACTCGTTTCTGAATCTCAGGGTTCTATTATGGGTGGTGATTTACAACCTCCTGGAATTTACAGATCAAACGGAGTCTCGTGGGTATTTTTAGGATACAAAAATGGTGAACGTATGCACGGTTTTATCGACGTAGGAAACACATTAGCAGCGCAAGCGTTTACGGCAGGTGTGCCAATCTATTTAGAGAATAATGGGGCATCACCTAATTCTAGATCAGACAAATTACCAGACGGCGTCACGCCGGCTATTTGGAATACGGTTACAAATGCATTTGATTTTTCAGAGTTGGCCGACGGAGATTTAGCACGATTACGGCTGTCGGGATCAGTTACCACAACCGCAGTGAATCAAGAAGTTGATATAATAGTAGAGTTCGCAATAGGAGGCAACACATTTGAATTGCTGTGGGGCGCTGAGATTATTAAATCCGCAGGCACATATCCACTCGCAAATCCATACAAAGGTTTTTACATAGGAGGCGACAATGTAAGGTTGTTTCCTACAAAAATAAAGTTACTTTCTGACGGAGCAGGATCGTTAGTTTTTGACGGTTTCTTTTTAGATTTAACACGTTTAGAGCCTTAAAATGAGATATTGGTTAGACACAACAGAATCAGAGCTCACAACTCTCGGTTTATCAAATAAATTATACAGAGGTGCGGACATTCCGGATCCTCAAAGTTCACGTTTATTAGTCCTAGCCCGCTATAAAACAGAGACGGATTATTGTTTGAGCGATGACGGAGCCGAGGCTGATTTAGCAATTTTAGAAGGTCTTGGATTAACAAGTATCACAGAGCAGGAGGCGAAAGATTTGGCTTCATTTTGGTATTCTCCTACGATCCTACCGTTCATTTTCGGCCGTGGTTATGAATTACCGCCTCAGTTGACAGCAAACTCATTTGCTCGCACTTTGATGTTACTACAACGGCAACAGTATAGTGTCGGATCAGCAGAGGTAGACGCCACAGACGGTAACACGATTAAAAATGTTGATGACGTAAACGATTTTAGTGTTTCGGGTATTCTAGTTGATGAAATACCAGGTGACACACTCGCTTTTGATTACGACGAATACGGAATCACTTTGAATGATCCGGAGGACGGCCCAACATTGTTGGCCATAGCAAATATCATTACCGATTTAGATGATGATAACCTAAGCGACCTCATTGATTCCGAAGCTTCCATTTTAGTAATAGGTGACGAATTAATGGCCGTAGGGTTGGCTATAGAGTCAAACGGGGACTACTCCATAAAATATCTTTTACGGGGTCTATACGGCACAACTCCGAGCACACATGCAGCCGCAACTCCGTTCTTTTGGGTAGCAGCTAAAGCGTTCTTCCTAAATGAATCATTTGTAGTCCCGTATAACGTTTTAACCAATGTAGATTTAAATGCATACCCTATAATTTTCGGACAACGCGGACCAGGCGCAACTTTTCCGATCCAACATGAAGGAGCGAACAATGGTTTACTTTTAAACGAAGGATTGCGCCCGTTGGCTCCTACACTTTGGAGTGTTGAAAACATAGGACTCACATATGAGATCGCTTTGAATCCTGTTTTAGCAGACGGCGGGGCCGGCATAACTGAAATTCCAACTGCGACACTCAATCAATCTTTTGTATACATTGAATACACAGGAGGCGTGCCAGGGGCCGAAATAGATTTAGACGGTTCGTTCATACCTGCTACGAATTCGGATGCTGATACGGGCGTATTTGATTCCATTATTGACATCACACCGGGAACCGATCAAATATATATCTACGCAGTGAAAAACAATTTGAAATCACTGGAAGTTTTAAAATTAAATATCACATAATATGGCCCAAACTCCAAATACAAAACTCAATAAACACCCTACAGGATCCGCGCAATCTAACAATGCGGTGATAGATAACAACTGGGATATTTTAGACGCCGCTTTAGGTAACACAATCGGGCAAGGCATCCTTGCGGATCTACCAGCAACGGGACAATTCAACGGGGCAACATATTGGGTAACCGACGGAGGAAACGATTTTGCAAAAGTATGGGATGCAGTCGGGGTTACTTGGATCACAAAAACATATCCAACAATGCCAACACTTCCTTACATTACAGGTCGTGGAATTTTAGCAGACAGGCCGGCAGACGGCGAAACCGTAGGAGGACTATATTTTGTAACCGATCAAACAGGAATCGCATTTTATGTATGGGACGGCGCAGCATGGCAAACAGAGTTGGCACCCGCACTTAGTGGACTAGATGCAAACTTACCAGCGACGGCAGAGAATGGCGCTGTATACATCCCGACCGATAACGTAGAGGTGATTTTATATATCCGTTCAGGCGGTGTTTGGGTTTCCAAATTTGTAACAATGTCCGGACTCGAAGAAGATTTACCTGTATCGGCTGAGGATGGCGCTGTATACATTCCGACAGATAATGCAGAGGTGGTATTATACATACGTTCCGGAGGGCTATGGTTAGCCAAATCGGGCGGCGGCGGGGGCGGGGGCGTTACACCTGTTACCGGTATAGTCCCGGGCATAGGTGATGAAGTCACCCCAACTATTACAGATGAGAGGGCGAGTGATATTTTATCTAATTATATTAACGATAATTTGAGATCTATAGATTTAGATTTTACCGTAGAATCTGCGGTCAACTCTTCAGGATTTACCACTCCGACTTTACAGGCAAAAACTGGGTGGATATATTACCTTTTATCGTCAGGAAATAATCACGATTTGTGGAAGATTAACCCTGACACAATGGAAGAATTATTAGTTGTAAATGATCCATTCGGCGCATCAGTCACCGGAACACTATTTGCCGGAACTACTACAGGAAAATACGTTGTCTTCGCACTTCATGGTGCGCAAGGGAAGCACATTTTAAGGGTGAATGCTCAGGACGATTCTTTTATATTGAAGTCCTCTATACTTACGGAGGTTCCTAAACGTATGGGTCCATTAGATGAGTTAGGTTCAATGATACTGACGTATGCAGGCGACGAGTTAGCTATTTACGATCAAAATTTTAATGCCGAGACAAAAATTGCAATACCTACACCAGTTTCATCGTGGTGTTATTTACCTAATGGTAAAATTATGTTAGCTCCGACAACATCAGGAAATCCATTCTATCTTTACTCTCCGATGGCACAAACTTTTGAAGTTGTCGCATCTCCAGGTACAGGAACGTTCTTTAATAATGGTGTTTTGATTCCTGGTAACAAAATTGTTTGGATTCCTGCGTTAGCGGACGTTATAAGAATTTACGATTTTTCTACGAATACATGGGAGGAGTCGGTGGATTCTAAATTATCGATCACCGGGGCCGACTCAAGTCCATGTTTACTACCTTCTGGCGAAATTATAATCCCACAAGGTTTTGCAGACTTTCAAATATTTGATACAATCACTTACGGGATTACAGACATACCCGCTACGGCATTTTTCGGATTACCAGCAAATGGTCCATATGCCAAACAATACCAAATGACCGCGAATGGTAAATTGGTTATGTCTAATGGTATATCAAATAAGGCATTCCCTATTCAAGTTGTTGACATTGGTTGTGCTCCTATTGGTAGAGGTATTGCAACGGATACAATACTTTTAGGAACTACGTAAATTTTTACATTTCAGCCTTGCAAATTGATATTCAAAATACAACCTTTACAACAGGACGTAAAAAGTCTAGAAGAATCTTTCCACAGTTGGACACAAAAAACACAATAAAATAAAAATATGAATACACATAAAAAACATAATCACAGACTATATTTACTATAATGAAGAACTGCGTAACACTACCACCACAAGCCAACGGCAATCCGAATAACCCGTGTATTCCAGAATATGAGAGCTTTGCTTTGATCCTCGGTTGCGTGGCCTTAATCTTCATAGCACTCAATAAACGCCTACGGTAATGGATACGCAAAATATAGCAGAACTCGTTTCACTTGGTTTGACCTTTCCTACCGTCGTGCTGGCGTTTGCGGTCATTTACATGTGGCTACCTTCGGCGCGTGACGCATGGCGGAAAACAGATAAAACAGGGCAAGACTGGTTCGTCATGGGCGTTGCCGTCGGCTTTGTTGGCGCAGCACTCGATAACATTTATTGGTTCATGCCGTGGACAGCGGCGTATTTAGGAGATCCAGCATTTCAGACACTCACGAATGCGGGAGTCTTTTTTAACATATTTTTCCGTCAAGGACTAGGCATAGCTGCTGCATACTGCCACATGCGAGCAGCAGAAGAAGCGAGCACTCAGTCGCTAAAAATAGTGAACGCTTTGTTGATCTCGTCGAACCTGCTCGGATTCGGCTACGTAATGTTACTCATACTCAAATCTTCATAATGAACAATGGATGTCGGAAATCTAGTAACAATCGTTTTAGCGGCAGGTGGTGCGCTCGCTGGGGCAATTGGTGTAATGTATAAAACAATCATGAATATGAACAAAGACCAAGCGGACATCCGAGAAGAGCTAGGGCAATTGAAGGGCAAACAAGACGGCATTGAGAATCTCTCAGCAGAGGTTCTACAAACAGTTCACGACGCACTAAAGAACAAAAACAAATGAAAACAATAATCGCACTATTATTAGGAGGAGTATTTACAGTTTTCCTGACTGGTTGTAATCCTAATCCTATCCACACAAATGTAGAAATCTCAAATCCAACCGGCACCGATTTAGGTATACCAGATATTTCTTACAAGAGTGAGAAAGATATTTTGTTTACCAAAATTTCTACGGATCCAAAAACGGGGATTACAAATACGATTTCTTTTCAGGCGGTAGCGAGTGCCCCGGCATTAGCTCAAAAAGAGCGTGAACTTGTAGACGCTTTGGCCGATAAGGCACAAGCGGAGGCACTGGGGTCTGCCGTCAGTGCTTTGGCCGGTAGTGCTGCTACTATTGTAACGGGACGACAAACAAATACCATAGAACCAGAACAGCCCGCAATAATCAATGAGGAGTTGAGCCAGGAGGATCCATTTGCCCAGTGATTACGGTTCACCTAGTGCATGGTTTCAACGTTAAAAACCTTGGAGCCACTACAACCGACAAACTCCGGACCCATTTTGAGTCACGGGGTTTTCTCGTGCGTGAAACTAATTTTGGATACCGTGGGCTTTTCGGGGTTCGCTTTGGAAACGATAAGAGAGCCGAGCAGTTGGCCGCAGAGATCAAACCAGGTGACATACTCGTAGGACACTCCGACGGCTGTAACCTCATTTGTATGGCTTTATGGATCCTAAATGGTTTAGGTATTACCGACCAGGTGAGCACGGTTTTTTTCAATCCTGCTCTAGATCGTGATACACCGATGCCGGCTATTGTAAAAAGCGCCCTCGTTTTTCATACTAAGTCTGATAAAGTCGTATGGTTTAGTAAACTATTGTTGTGGCACCGTTGGGGTCAAATGGGACGTCTGGGAGCCGTTGGCGGGGTTTTCATCAATTGTCCATATGAACGCTTAGGCCTTGCAGGTTTAGGACATTCAGGGGTGTTTCTAAATGATTATCGATTATTTTCCTGCATGGGAGTTTTCGACATTTGGTATTTTGATCCTGGTAGAGCAAAAAAGTTTATCGAGACATAAAAAAAGCCACCTTTTCAGGTGGCTTTTTAAGTGACGTCAACGGATCCGATTAAAAACTCTTCTCAGAATATACGACCTGAAAAAACTAATTACCGAAAAATATAATCCGATCGCTAAATTGTCAGGTAGTGAGGTTTCAATTTCGAAAAGCGGGAAGATCACAATTTGTGAACAAATGGCGACAATATAACCGATCGCCAAATTTCCGAAACTTTCAAGAGTGCTATGTTTTTTGCTTTGCATGATATTTTACTATTTGCGGAAATATGCCGCATGAATTTCTTTGAATGCTTTTTTGAGTTCTACTGATTTCAAATGAGCTTCCAGACGTTTTTTGATTTCTTTTTTTGTTTTCATATTTTGTATTTTTGAGGATTAAGCTTCACGTCGGGCGATCATGGAAGCCACGTCTTTAATGGTAGCTGATCCGTATTTGGCCATGAAGTCCCGGCGGTTGTAATCTTTTCTTAGATCTTTTTCGATCTCTAGAGTGCGAATTGTGAGGGCTTTAATGAGTGCTTTGTAGTTGTTCATGATTAGAAGTTGGACTATGAAACCTACCCTGTCAACACCCTTTTTAATTATTTTATAAATTAATTTAATTAACCGTTGGTTACTTATATTAGGACACAAAAAAGGCGCCCTTTTCAGAGCGCCTTTTCCTTTTGGAATGCATCCATATTCTGACCCGTTCCGTTCCTATCTAGAACACATTACTGTTATGAGGTCGTCGCCTTCTTTATGGTGAGGGGAAAACCACCGTTGACCGCCTGGATTACGGGGCGTACTATAACGGCTAATGAAATTTTGGGGGCAGGGGTCGGACTCGAACCGACGGCCTCCGGATTATGAGTCCGGTGATCTACCACTGATCTACCCTGACTTGAAAGAACTGCACTACTTAGATCACACAATTTGACCCGTGTCAACTGTTTTTAAATTAATTTAATCTCCACGGCTCATGATCTCCAAAGCCATGTTTCCCCGGTTGACGGCTGAGTGGTAATAATATTTTTCACCGCACCAGGCCCTAAACTCTTCGAGGTCTTCCGGCGTTTCAATACCTTGCGCCATTAATTCCGCTTCTGGGTCTCCGCAAGCCCTACTGAGCAGGTATGCAACTTCCTGAAGATCCTTTTCGGTGATTACCCCAAATGGTTTTTGAAGCTCCTCAGGACTAATCTCGTTACGTGTTTCCTCGGCTGTATCGAGTATTGATTTAGCACCTACCATGCTACCAGTTCCGAGTATGCCTATAATTCCGGTTACGATACTTACTTCGATTAATGTCATTCCTTTATTTCTTTTTTTACTTTTTTGGTTACGTGGTCCTTTTTTATTACCGGTTTTGAAAAAAGAGCGTAATCTTTTTAGTTCAAGTTCTGGATTTTCTTTTCCGTTATCTGTATTTTCTGTTGGGCTCATAATTTTAAATCTCCTTTTATTTCTAGTTTTGTTATTTTATTTTGTATACATCCGCAAAGTCCGACGAGGTCACCACATGGGCAAATTTCTCCGGTAATCATTTGGAACACTCCAATCTAAAGAAAGGTGCCATTGAATATTGACCGAGTGCATAAATCCCCTTTTCTCCGTCAGATCGTGTGTGAATTTTGCAACGTTTTGAACCTGTAACAGAATCCCAGATGGTTACTGTTTTTGCAGTCATTTTGATTACATTTACTGAAAATATGCAATTTGAATCACATATTGATTTTGATTTGAGTGTTTTTAGTATTTTCATATTATTTGATTCCGATTAGATTTTCTGTTAATAGGTGAGGAAAATTATTGTTGTAAATACCTAGATATTTTAAACTGACGCCGCTTCCCGATTTGCTTACTTCTACGAGGTGGCTGCAGTAATTTACTGTTTGGCCGTCTTCGATTTGATCAATGGTTGTCGTTGTCATGATTCAAATAAAGCAGATGAGTTACCTCCTGTCAACCACCTTTTTAATTATTTATTAAACTTTTTCAATTAGTTGACAAGTACGTTTACCTGTTGGAGTTAACCCTGATCTAAATTGGAAACCGTTCCAAGTGAAAATTAGATTTTTTACCATTGGGCAAATTTCAAATAAAGGGGAATTTCCTTTTATTTTTTTCTCTTCTGTAAAACTTTCAGCTATGTTTCTGTTTAGCTCATACTCTCTTTCTTTTTCACGGTTTTCTAATAAAGCTTCTTCTTTTTTTAATTCTTCGAAAACATCATCAGGGTTCACAACTTCGATCCCTCCTCGAAATATAATTTTTAAATCATTTTCAGAAACAATGATGTTAGCCCATAAACTCAAAGCGCAACCCGACATTTCAGATGTGTTTGAATGATCAGAAACGCGGACGGCAAGGCCGTTCAGACGTAAATAAAACGAATTTGAAGACATGCTTTTTGATTCTGCGTCTAATCCATTTCTTAAAAGTGATTCAACTAATTTTTCGATTTTCATATTTTTGGTTTTGCCTCAGGTGAATTCCTTTAGCGTGCCTCTAATAGATCACCGATGATTACCTATGTCAACCACTTTTTAATTATTTTTGAAATTAATTTAATTTTACCTAAAATAAGTTCACTTTTTCGAAATCATTTTTAGTTAACCCCGTCCGCAACGCCAGTAAATAAGCCTCTTCGCGCTGTTTAGGGTTACCCGTCGCGCATTCTGGCAACCACTCAGATAATTTCTTTTTTTGTAATGTTGCGGGCTGTTTCTTAAATCGAGACAGGTTTAAACGCTCCTTTGATGTATGTTCATCCATGCCTGTTTTATCCATGTAACTCTTCACCTGGTGGCACGTTTCTTTACATAATAGCTGCAAATCTTTAGGCATAACGAAAAGAAGTTTACTGGCAAAGGCTCCTAGATCTTCTTTACATTTTAGACTGCCAGCGGGAACAATATGGTCAACCTCGATCGTTTTGGCCGCAAACAACTCCTGGCAGCTCTCGCACCGGTAACACTGTTTAATTCGATTACCTAAACGCACTCTTTCCGATTCTGGCACTTCCAACCTCCGGGACTTCATGAATTCAACTCTCATCGGGTGCCGGCTCCATGCTCTACGTAGTTGACCCCTGAAAAAACTCATATACGCCGCCTGGGTTTTCCAGACGGTAGGCAAAACTTCCCATGGTTGTAAACCTTCTGGGTTGTAAATGCATTCTTTTTTAGGTTTCTTAGGCGCTTTTTCTTTTTTTACTATTTTATCCATAGTTCTTTTCTGAAATTATTAATGCTACGAAACATGCTAAAAGTGCCGACGTCATTTGATCAAAACCGTCACCCCCTTGAATTGTAATGATAAACCCGAGAACGGCATTTCCTAAACACAATAGACAGACTACCATGTAAAGAGACAAACGTAATCCGAGCAGTAAATATATAATTTTCATAATTTTCTTAGTTAAAAAAGCCGCCCTGATAAATTTCAGGACGGCTTAAATATTCCCCTTAAACGGTAGTGATTTTGATGATTCCTTCTGGTTTCAACACACCGATCCAGAACCCGTCACCCATTTTTTGAATGGTAAAACAGTTGTGAGGTGCAACGAATTGAATACCCTCAGTAACCGTGA
>Ga0070747_1000236_pt1 | contig 28357 bp, 30 predicted proteins | sample VirMetDEL_Mar_31_FD_77321 | JGI IMG/M metagenome (GOLD analysis project Ga0070747, IMG submission 77321) | Aqueous microbial communities from the Delaware River and Bay under freshwater to marine salinity gradient to study organic matter... | ecosystem: Environmental > Aquatic > Marine > Coastal... | reverse complement strand
GCACAATTAGAAAGAAAACAATCAGAGACTGACGCATTGTCGACAGCAATGGCGAAATTGCCACTTAAAATTTATGTAAAATAACTTATTAAGTATTTGGACTTATGAATACTTATACTTATATTATATAATATATAATTAAACAGATGAAAACTAAATGGATACAGTAACATTTTCAATTGACGACGGCAAATTAGACGATTTGTTATTAAGCAAGTTTGACAAGAAATTAGATTATTCAGATATTAAAGGTGATACATATTACGTGTTACCCAAACGTGAATTTGATAGATTCCGAGATCATGCAGATTCCTCAGGATATGATGTCGATACAGCGATTGAAATAATTCAAGAAGGAGAACACAAAATGAAAGCCGCACATATATTAGCAGAGAATTACAAACGATTTTTCAAATTCAATTTGGGTGAAGCGGAATACGGTAAAACTGGACATGTGCCAGATGAATCAGAATTTGAAGGTGATGGAAATAAAATGTATACCACAGACGCTCAACCTTGGGAAGATGCGTATGACTCACTTGGAGCGTTATTTAATAATGTTGAAGATTTAGATGCAGAAGCACCATTCGATGCTGATTTGATTGCATTGGTTAAAAAATTCGACGAATTTAGTGAGGCATTTGAAGAGCTCATGGCAAATGTTGGAGTGGAGACTTACAGATAATGCCGTTATTTCAAAGCAGACGAGATTCAGGATTCCTTAAAGGTATCAATAAAGAGCTATTACATGCCTTTATCAGTATCGAAGTGGGAGTTTATAAATTAGATTTGCCTGCAACTGAAATTAATATATATGAAGAGTCAGAGCAACGGTCTTACAAACCACCAATTAGATTGTTTTGTCAATTGCGGTTAGACTCTAAATCAGGAGTTGGTGATGACTACGGTATTGATTATGCTAAAACTGCAGCATTCGGATTCCTTAAATCAGATTTACGTGACGCTGATATGATTATGGAGGAAGGTGATATTGTATTTTATGATAATGGATATTATGAAGTAGACCAAATCAGCAATTCAAATTATTGGGGAGGCCGAAATCCAAATACAATGATTGGTATTATAGAAGACGATTGGCCAGTTCACGGATATGATCATGCAGTAGTTGCTGAATGCCATCTCACTAAAACAAATTCAATTCATGTCGTGAATACAAGGACAGGAATCATACCGTCACCTTTGACTACTAATACAAGTATACCTAAATTTTTATAAATGCAGCTAATAGAGCAATTGATAATTAAAGGGCGTTACGATCAAATCACAACTCAATCGAGCCGTGTGTTGATCAATATGGTGAAGAAGGGAAGGAAGCGTGGCAAGTTTGAATTAGTATTGAACAGATTAGCTACTATGGACATATTAGATGATGTCACATTTAAAGTTCCAATAAATGTCATAGTCAGTTTTAAAATTCAATATGACGAAACTGATCCAAACGCATTTGATGTAGCGGGGTTTGCGGATGATGACTCAATTGATTTGGCTATTACTATAAATCCTAAATATTTCCCTGAGGCATTTAGTAATTTAGTGCCGACAATAAAAGAAGCAATGCGACATGAATTGGAACACGTTGCACAAGCAAATGGGCTAAGGCCGAGTTCGGAAGACTTTGAAGATTGCAATATGAATTTCGTAGAACTTAAAGACCCTCAACATCATTTGGGCAGATATTTTTTACTGAAACATGAAGTACCAGCATTTGTTCGAGGGTTGTATAAAGCAGCAAAAACAAGGCGGGAGACAATAGACGTCACAATAAATCACTTTTTAAAAGATTATGCACACAGACTAAAGTCGGGAGACCAAAAACGTATCCGTAGTGTCTGGTTTGATTACGCGAAGAAAAATCTACCTAATGCACAATGGAGTGGATATTTATAATAAAAAAGAGAACTAACTATGACTACAATGTCTACATTAAAAAAACTTGTAAACGAAGCCATTGACGATAAATTACCAAAATACCCAATGTCTAAATGGTGGAAGAACGACCCAGACGTATTATTACGTTACGTATATTGGCTTAAAAAACAAATGCCACCAATAGACCCTAAAGCCAAAAAACGTGAATGGTTAAAGTTGATGGATCAAATGGCAGCAAAACATAAAGCGCCATATAATGATTTCAAGAAAATGGCACAACATAAATTTAAATAAGTGCAACAATAATAAATGTATCAATAAATATAGGAGTTGACATATGTCAGACAATTTTGTGGAACACGGTTCAAGAGGTATAGAGCTAGGACGGAACAGGGCATTGGATACTAGAAGGGATGATGACAATTTTAAAGTCCCATCTATAACATTATTTGATATTGATTATGCATTATTGTGGCATTTAAAGAATAATATAGTTCTCGAAGTTACGGAAAACGGGAAAACAATCCCTATACCAATCCAAATGGCCGCTGGAGAAACTTGGAGCCAAATTCAACGTCATGGATTTTTACGTGACAAAGGTAGGAAGATTATGACACCTATAGTCACCCTGAAGCGCAACTCAATGACTCCAGACACTAGAGTTCCAAAATTGGATATTCCAGGAGATAATGGAGCTACGCAATTAATAATGTTTCCTGATCAGCAGCAGAATAACTCAACAGATTGGATCAACAAATCATACAATACTAAAGAATCTAAAACTTATTTTGTAAGTGTAATTCCAGATCATGTACTTGTATCATATGATTTATTTATATGGACAGACCTTACAGCTCAAATGAATGCAGTTGTAGAACAAATTGTACCTCAAGACAGAATGCCTTGGGGAGACGTTATGCAATTCACAACTAAAATAGGTGATTATAACTTTGAGACTATAAACAATACTGGCGAAGATCGAATTGTGAGATGTCAAATTCCTCTAGAAGTTGAAGGTATATTACAACCTGAATATGAAATGAGAGAATCTACAATACGAAAAGCCCATACAATTAAGCGTGTAGATTTCCGCAATGAGGTTGAACAGGAAGAAATTTATGTAGATCATAAACCTAAAATCATACGGATGGGTAGTTCCAGGAGGCCAACTAAGAATTTTTGATAAAAACCAAACAAACAACTCAGGTTTGGACTAAAAATATAATATTTATCATTGAAAATTAATTTATAACATGATGAAAATAACAATAAGGAAAATACATGCCTAAAAATACTTATCTTAGTGCAGGTGTTTATACAAGAGAATTTGATCTTTCATTCTTGCCATTAGACATTCCAGCTGTAGGAGCAGCAGTAATAGGACCAACTGTGAGAGGACCAGCGATGGTACCAATTGCAATTTCAACTTATTCAGAATATCTTAGATGGTTCGGTGACGTATTCTCTAGTGGCTCTGGAGCAGTTGAACAGGAGTACAAATATCTAACATCTTATGCAGTACAAGAGTATTTGCGTTGGGGTGAAGTTTGTACAGTGATACGAATACTAGCAGGCCAGTATAGACCCGCATATTCAAACGTAATTAGCCAAGCAGGTAGAACCGCTGGTACATACACTTCAGATGATATGTCCTTCAAGTTAATAGCATTGACAGACGGTGATGTTACTAATAGTGGACAAAAAGCTGCAGCGGATTCAGGATCTGGAATAACAGGTGATGAATACGATGGTAATGTACTCCATTCAGGATCTCGTTATAATATGAGATGGGAAGTGGCAAATGTTGATACCGACAGAGGTACATTTGACTTATACATAAGACGTGGAGACGATAGTGACTTTAGAAAAGTTGTTATGGAACAATTCGTCGGTGTATCCCTTGACCCGAATACAACTAATTACATTGCGAAGGTAATCGGAGACCAAGCATATCAAATTAGATATGATAGTGGTGGATCTCCATACTTGGAACTAACAGGATCATATCCAAACAGATCTCGTTTTGTCAGAGTTGAAGTGTATCAAAATACATTGAAATATTTAACAAATGAAGGATCTATAAGAGACCAATCATTAACAGCATCTCTTCCAGGAGGTTTTAGTGGTTCAATATCAGGATCGACTTTTGTAGAAGAAGCAATTCCATTATCAGGAACATTTGCCGACGGTAGCGACGGTACAGTTGCCCACCCAAAAGCAATGAATCAAAATATATGGAATACTAATACGCAAGGATTTAATTTAGCAGTCGCAGGCAGTGGTAAAACAGCTTACGAAGATGCAATTGATATACTTTCAAATAGAGATCAATTTGACTTTGATTTATTATTAACACCAGGTTTAATTGACAACTTAGATAATCATGCCGTAGTTATTACAAGGGCGATTAGTATGGTTGAAGAACGCGGTGATGCATTTTATATCATTGATCCAACATATAAAGGATCTACGGTAGGACAAGCCAGAGCAGCAGCAGAGAATAGAAACTCTAATTATGCAGGTTACTATTATCCGTGGGTTCAAATTGCAGATGCAGATTTAGGCGGTGGAAGATGGGTACCACCATCCGCAATAGTACCTTCAGTATATTCATTTAATGATTTAGTTTCAGAAAAATGGTATGCACCTGCAGGACTTAATAGAGGTGGATTGGACCAAGGTGTCCAGACAGAGAGAATCATGACTCAGAATGATCGTGATAACTTATATATCAAAAATATCAATCCAATTGCAACTTTCCCAAGACATGGATTAGTAATTTGGGGTCAGAAGACATTACAGAAAAAACGTTCAGCAATGGATAGAATTAATGTTAGACGACTTTTAATTGCAGCCAAAAGGCATATTGCTGAAACAGCTAAATATTTAGTGTTCGAACAAAACACTAGAGAAACTAGATTGCGTTTCATCAATATAACTAGACCATGGTTTGAGAATGCGAGAAGAAAGCAAGGAATATATGATTTCAGAATCGTTATTGACGAGAGAAATAATACTGCTGATGTTGTTGACAGAAATGAAATGAGAGCATCAATTTACTTGAAGCCAGCTAAGACGGCAGAATTTATTATCGTTGACTTTTTTGTCCTCCCAACAGGAGCGAAATTTCCAATAGATGATTAATTTAGGCGGTTAAAATAGACGTTGATGATATTTATTGACGAAATTAGATTTAAAAAAAATTAGGATAAAGAATGCTATTTACACCATTTGAACCAAAAGTTGCCTTTAGGTATACATTAAATATTGATGGAATACCTGGGTTCCTTTGCAAGTCGAGCGGAATGCCTAATCTAGAAAATGGTGAGATCGTCATAGATTACATCAACACAGATTTTAAAGTGAAGGGCAAATCACGTTGGCAAGACATTACAGTAACGTTATATGATCCAGTAACTCCGTCAGGAGCTGCTGCGGTACATAACTGGATTAAAATACACCACAATAGTGAATCAGGAATTGACGGGTACGCATTTGCGGAATATAAAAAGGATATCACTTTAGAAGCTTTAGATCCAAAAGGAACACCAGTTGAATCATGGACACTCTACGGAGCGTTTATTGGATCAGCAAACTGGGGAGACATGGATTGGAGTAGTGAGGAAGCAAAAACGATTGAATTGAACATCAAATATGATTACGCAGTATTAGGGTAATTAATTTATTTATAGTAAACAGGTAATTAAACATGAAAGAGAATACTAAATCATTAATCAGGCATATATTAACCGTATTCGGTACAATTTTAGGCCTAGCAGGATTGAACGATTTTGTTCCGATATTAGATTTTTTAATAAATTCACTGGATGGCGTTTGGGATGCAATAGTAATGATAGTTGGTTTTGCAACAACGATATTCGGATTTTTAAAGGATCCTACACGACACCAAGAGAGGGAGGCTGGAATAGCAGCAGTTTCCACAGACGCTAAATAATTTATATTACAAAGCACATTTAGGGGTAATTACTATAAAAAGTAGTTGCCCCTTTTTATGTTAAAATTTACCGAGAGAACATATTTATATGTAAAATAGGAAAACAGTTTTATGGCAACAACAACACCAACTCAACCAAGCGCACCAGAAGTGCCAAGCAACCAACCATCTTTAAAATTCGACTACCCAACAGAACTGGTGAAACTACCGTCCAAGGGGATATTATATCCAGCAGATAGTCCATTATCAACAGGTGAAATTGAAGTTAAATATCTTACAGCTAAAGAAGAAGATATTTTATCAACTCAATCATATCTTGCTAGTGGCATCGTACTCGATAAAGTGTGTGAATCGATCATCGTCACTCCAGGAGTCAAATATAATGATTTATTGGTAGGCGATAAAAATGCATTATTATTAGCAGCAAGGATGTTTGGATACGGAGCAGAATATGAAACTGTAGTAACTACATCAGATGGCAGAGAAATTCCCATTACTGTGGACTTAAGTGCAGTGCCTCATAAGGATTTTGATGAGACACTTGTTACTAAGGGGGAGAACAACTTTAAATTTACTTTACCTAAAAGCGGGTATGAAATAGAATTTAGGCTGTTGACGGTAGGCGATCAGAAAAAAATAACTGCAGATTTAAAAGGTATCAAAAAATCAGGTATTAATAAAGTGGAGCAGAATTTAACGACTAGGTTGCGGTTTATGATCCAATCAGTTCAAGGAAAGTCTGATTCTACGACAATTAATAGATTTGTCCAGAATATGTTAGCTATTGATTCAAGAGCATTGAGGGAATATATTTCTCAAATACAACCAGACATTGATTTAAGTATAGAAGTGGAGGATCCCGAATCAGGTGCCACCTTTCGTAGTGACTTCAGAGTCGGATTGGATCTTCTCTACCCAGACTTCGAAGGGTAGACAGCGAATCGTCATACCATTTGATCATCGCATATTCGGTATTACTGCTAGTTATAAATTAGCACTACATAAAGAGCTTTTTAATTTTGTATATATGAGTGAAGGTCGGTTTTCACATACAGAATTGTATCATATGCCAGTCTCAATGCGTCGACTAAATTTAGGTTTCCTTGCAGAAGTGTTACATGAGCGTCAAGAGGCTCAAAAAAGGCGTAGATAATACTGTTTTTTTGATATTTATATGAAATAACCTGGTGTAATATTAGGATTATTGAAAGGTTTTACTTATATTTAAATGTAAACAAATAAAATATTATGCAGTTAGTAGAAGGAATTTTAGAAAAAATAGTAAGGGTGTTAGCATCTAAAGCAGCTCAAAAGGCGATTGACAGAGCTATAAAATTAGCCCCTGAACATGATGCTGAATTGGAAGCAGAACTTGAGAGTTTACGCCAAAGTTATAAGCGTGTGGACGACCATATGGATAACTATTGTGCGCGCCACCCAAATGTACCACAATGCAAAAATAGAAAGAAGAAATTAAATCCGTACAAGTACAAATAGAAACAATTTCTTCTTTATTAAACTATCAAATTCTGTATGTGTACAACTCCAAGAACTAGGAAATGTTAAATGGCTTCCAAAGACAATAAAGGCTCTATAAACTTAAATGCGCTCCGTGATCAGCAATCTAAACTACAGTCCGCGTTTAAGGAAATCGCTAAGTCCACTGGTGGGGTAAAAAACCAGATGGCTGATATGCGTACTATTCTTTACGGCATCGAGAAAGGTTATATCAAACTCACTAGTGAATCTTCCAAGCTCGAGAAGGTTCTGAAAAATATCGCCTCCAACAAAGGGTTAAAGGAAAATCTCCAAGACATCGCATCTATAACTGGTCTACAAGGAAAGGCGTTGGCTGACTTTTCAGCACAACATCAGAAACACAGGCGTGACACGGCTGCCGCTAATAAAATTAGCCTCGAAGATCAGAAAACTAAAATAACTGGATCTGACAAATTAATTCGTGCATGGACAGATCAACGTGACATTATTGAAGAAATAACTGATTTCCAAGAAATAGGATCTGACGCATTATCCGACCAACTCAACTTCCACAAACTAACAAACAATGCGATTAAAAGGGTAAAATCATCATTAGACAGCAATGCCTTAATAGCAATGATGACAAACCAAAGTGTGGAAAGCATGACTGCGAATATGAAGAACTTAGGAGTTGCCGCAGCAGCGGTAGATCCGATATTGGAAGATGATCCAGTTACAGATCTGCTGCGTGAGATAGGCGCTGTTTCTGACAGTTTAAGTGCGATAGGTGCTAGTGAATTTACAATCAATGGAAATGTTGGTAATTTTGAATCATCTGTTATAGCAGCACGTAGCCACCTCGACAACCTTTACACTGCTGCACAAAAAGGTGTGAATGTGCGATCTTCATCAGTAGTCCCCCAGGCGATTGCCGCAGAGATAACAGGCGAGTTGATAAATGATGCGGATATGGCTAGTGATTTTAGTAATGAGGTAGCGTCGCTATTCAGCGGGGATTCAGTTGACATTGATGTCGGTCTTGAAAACGTAGTACGAGATTCGATAACTGCATTAAGCGGTCTGGAGTCTATTTCTAAAGAACAAGAAGCACAAGCAAACGCATTAATGTCCTTGTTGGTCAAGTACAATAAAGCACAACTTAGTTCATTTATAATCCAAGAGGCTCACCTCCAAAAAGATGTTGTTGCGAAAAAAGAAGCTATCGATCTCGCACATAAACAATTAGCGTTATTACAGAAACATAAAGGTGCGTTAGACGCATTGTCGAGGACAGGGGAGGAATTTACTAGCACATTACATAACGGATTTAATAAATTATTCACACCAGCGCAAAAAGGTTTACTTGGAATTGATCAACTCGTCGTCAATATAGGAAAGGAATGGAGTGGTGCAGTAAACAACATCACTAGCGATTTAGCTAGTGGCTTTGAAGAGACGGGATCTTTCGCAAAATCACTGATGACGAATTTTGGCTCAATGTTAGGCAATGTGAAAAAACTGATTAATCCTTGGATGATAATAGCTGGGGTAGTCGCAGGATTATTTGCAGCACTAACTAGTGTAGAAAACGCAACTAAAAATATATCTAAAGAACTCGGAGTGTCTAGAGGTCAAGCATTAGGCTTGTATAAGCAGAGCATGCAATTAACTAATTCCTGGGATAACCAATTGACTACTCAGGAAGATGTACTTGATGTGATGAAAAAACATCAAGAGAAGTATGGTGTTTTACTTGACATAAGTAATAAAGCGAATCAAGAGTCTATTAAATTTGCAGCTAATTTAGGTTCGCAATATGGAGTTGCTGCTGGAGAAGTGTATGGCATCAGTCAGCAATTTAAAATGCTCGGCGCAGATTCAGAAGTATCTGATAACTTGACATCGTGGTTAGCAAAATCATCAGAATTATCAGGTATACCATTTTCCACATTCACTAAAGACATGGCAGAAGCTTCCGAGTTAATTGCTACGCATTTTGATGGTATGCCCAAACAAGCAGCCAAGGCAGTAGTTGCCACTCGACGTATGGGGATGAGTTTACAGCAAGTTGGTAAAGTGATGGATGCTAGTATGAATGTTAGCGGCTTCTTAGGCGACATGGCTGAAGTGAATGCAATGACAGGCGGTATGTCCGACTTGTCAGGAGTATTTGAAATGCGTATGAGTGGTGCAGATCCAGCAAAAATAGCAGAGGAGGTAGGAGCCCAGTGGGATAAATTGCCAGACTCAATGAAACAAAATGAATTCATTGCAGCGAAGTATGCGAAAACGCTCGGAATGTCCGTCGAGGAATTGAAAAAAGGAGCTAAAGTGCGGGAAATGAGTAATTCGTTATCAACGGATCAACAAGCACTACTCGACAAACATTTAGGTTCAATGTCTAAAATGGATTTAGCAGATTCAAAATCAGCTATGATGGCAGCTAGTAGACTTGATACGCAAGAGAAGTTCGGAGTGGCTATGTCTAAGTTAAAAGGTGAATTGATGACTTCATTACTCCCATTGATTGAAGCATTTGGAGAAGGGCTATCGGCAGTATTGCCAGTGTTAGGTATTATTGGCAAATTACTCGGAGCTGTCGGATCCACTGTTGCATTTATATTGAAGCCAGTCACATGGCTTCTTAAACTTGTAGGCGGCATTGCAGATGCAATGACGTCATTTTCATTAGAGCCGCTCAAACAATCATTTTTTGGAGTGCTAGACGACATCACAGGTTCAGTTACTGATACATTTTCGTCATGGCAATCAATTCTTGGCACATTCTTTAAATTTGCAATCGGCGGATTTATACTATTCAAAACTGGTATGCTGAAACATATTACGGGAGTATATAAAATTTTTCCTAAGATGGCTAAAGGTATAACTGGAATATTCTCAAAAGGCGGAGTCGAAGCAGGTGGAGGATTTGCGAAAACAATGCTTGGAAGCCTCAAAGGTATTGGTAGTAAAATATCTGAAAAATTAACTGGCGGAGGATTTGCGAAAACAATGCTTGGAAGCCTCAAAGGTATTGGTAGTAAAATATCTGAAAAATTAACTGGCGGGGGAGTGTTTGATAAACTTAAAGATAAGGCTGGCAGTGTATTAGGGGGTATGAAAGACAAAACATCTGGCTCTGTCGACGCCCCGTCGTCAATAGGGTCTTCAGTAACTGATAGCTTAGATTCCGTCGGAAAAAGTTCTAGTCGTTTAAATAAAGAAGTCGGGACAGGCGTTAAAGACTTCTTGACAAATTTAGCTGCTGGATTAAAGGAAATGGCATCAATGAAAGTTGTCGGTGGCGCATTAGCATTAATACCTGCCAGTATAGGATTCGTCGCAATGATCCCAGGATATATCGGAGCAAAATTAATATCTAAAATTGATGGCTCTGCGTTGAAAGGTGGCCTTGTTGGGATGGCAGAAGGATTAGAAAAGATGGCTTCAGGAAAAGTATTACTTGGTAGTTTAGCATTAATAGGAGCAGGATTGGCATTCACACTAATGATTCCAGGTGCGATTGGAATAGCGGCATTAAGTATGGCTGCCCCACTTGCAGTTGGAGCATTAACAATGTTAGGTACTGCATTAACAGTATTCGGCACATTGATGTCATCAGGAGTTGGCGCTATCGGATTATTAGCATTTATAGGCCTTGCAGTCGGATTAGGATATGCGATAAGTAAAATGGCACCATCTATAGAAGCAATAGGATCAGTATTAGGAGGTCTCGGAACCGTTGTAAGTTCAGTATTCTCAGGAATTACAGGAATTATTACAACCATTACTGATGGATTTGTTGATATGTTTACTGCATTGACAAGCGTCTCCCCTATAGATTTAATCGGTACGGCATATGGGATAACAGCTATTGGAGCAGCATTAGCAGCATTCGGAGCTGGATCAGCAATTGGTGGCATTGGATCTGCAATTGGGAGTATGTTTGGTGGTGACCCAATGGCGAAGTTATCCGAACTTGCAAAATTAGCTGACCCTCTTTCAATAGTGGCAGAATCAATATCTAGTTTAGCTGAAAATTTAAAAGACTTGATGGCGACTATTGATGGTGTGGATGTAGGAAACTTGGAAGGTATGACAAAGTCGCTAGGCGGCATGGCGATGACTCTGAGTATGAGCGCAATTACATCAAATAGTCCAGCAGCTAAGTTAAACAACTTTATGGGCGGCAGCAAAAGCAACTCAGGCATAACTAATCCACTCGCCAAATCAATAGGACCTTCACATTCTGCAGCAGCAGCTGTCAGGAGTACAGGCATCCAAACAATAGAGCCTAAACCAGCTCCAGCGCCGATTGTGAATCCAGAGGTGGGATTGCAACAGTCAAACGATACTCGTAAATCAAATGCATTAATGAAAGAATTGATACGTGAAGTTAAAAATTCAAACGGCGCACCAATAGTGGTGAAAATTGGAGATTTGGAATTAAGAAGTCTCCATAAGAAAATGAAATCATTTAATTGATTATAGATGATATATTAAACTTAAATAACTAATATGAGTACACTTAGACAAGGCGGCACACTATTTTCCTTTCTCCCTTTAGAACCAGGAGGAGGCGGCGGCGCTGCAATAAATTTCAGAGCCCATATAACTAATATATCTGACAGCCATTCACCGTCGTGGGGTGAACATATGGATATGGGTCGTGCAGACCCAAAACTAATGTACCAAAGTTATAGTAGATCAATCAATGTGGATTTTTGGACTGTAGCGATTGATACAGGCGAGGAGACTGTATGGCTCAAAGCGTTAAGTTCCCTTGCAGAAATGACAAAGCCAAAATATAAACCAGGAGAAGGATTCCAAGGTGTATTCACTAAATTATTAATTGGTAATTTGATTGATGAAATTGGAGTTCTAACAAATGTTGACTATTCCATTGATAATGAAACTCCATGGAAAAATGACGTGCCATTATATGTTAATTGTAGTGTGTCATTAAAGGTAGTAGGATCGAAGAAACCATCATATAAAATATCTCCAGCGAGTTTTAAGCCTGGATTTGGAACAGGAAAGAGTAAATAATGCAACGATATGAAAACACAGTAGAATATATTCGGCATAATGGGGACGGTAAACGTAGATACGAAACAATGTTGTATCCTAACATCCCCCATACAACATCAGATATTTATTTTATAGCTAAGCAGTTAGATCGCTTAGATAATATAGCTCATGCATATTATGGGGATCCTAGATTGTGGTGGGTGATTAAAATTTCAAATAATCTTCCTGGTGGCACATTACAAATACCTGCAGGTAAGCGTATCCGAATACCATACCCATTAACTAGTACGCAACTATCAAATTTATTGAGAGAAAAACAATTTTAACATATGAGTAAATCCCCATACAAACGACAGCCTGACGGTGCATTATTTGGATTACTTAGCGAGAGACTGGAGACTTGGACAGCTGGAACTAATCCTCAAGCTGCATCAAGAAATCCTGCTTGGTGTAAGGTGTATGGAAACGGGAAATCAGTACCGACGGATCAAGACGATTTTGAATCATTATACAGATCCTCATTGAAGCCAGGACCAATATTGAAAGATGTCACACTTAAAAATGGCGGCGACTTTGGTTTAATAATGGAATTGGAAGTGACAATCCAGTGCCACACTAAGGAAGATTTTATACAAATTGAAAACTCATTCTTACGCCCAGGCACGAATGTTAGAGTTGAGTTCGGATATGGCCACCTATGGCCGACAGGATATCAAGAATCAAATAATATAAAAGGATTTAAAGTTGCAACTTACGCATTCAACACAACAGCTGAAGGCTTTTGGATAGCGAAATTCAAAGCCGTATCTCCAGGAGTCGCATTGCGAGCAATCAATATGGGAATGACTGTGGAGAAAGATGTGAGTCGAAAATATAAAGGTGAGAGTGATGTCGCAATAGTTACAGGCATCCCTGATTTAATCGCATATGATTGCCAAGTCAACGGTCAACACTCAGTGGATTCTATGGATGACGGTGAGGTTGTAATACCAGGAGGTGGTAAAAAAGGCGCAATAGTAATTTATAAGCCTAACCATTTACATGGATGGCTGGCAAATAGTTTTGGTGTATATGGTGACACAAACGGAGTAACAGAAACAGATAATATTGTTTATCTCACATTGGAATATGTAGTGGAACGACTGATTAATGGTGAAATATTAAAACAATATTCCAAGATGATTCATGAAAACCATAGACCAGACTTTGACAAACTAGCAGTGAAGTTTGATAGCGTCTTGAGCAAGTCATATACTGACCAAGGATTATATTCAGCATGGCCAACGAAAATATTATTCATGGGCTTGAATCGCGGCAACTACAAAGCGAATAATGGCAATGGGAAAGACTTTGAGGGGGATGCAAACAAAAACCCAGCAGTTATGTGCTTGACGAAAGCTGGCACTCGCTTAGAAGTTGACTTGAAAAAGATATTAATTGAACGTTCTTTAGTATTATCAGCATTGGAAGATTCATATTCAGAAAAACAAGTGGCTGCCACAAACGATGGGAAGGAATCTACAGAAGGTTTAATATCACTAGATACATTTTTCAAAAAACTCTTCAATGAAATATCAAAAGCATCAGGCGGTATGATAAAACTCAGGTTAGCGCAGCATCCTGATATACACAAGGGTGGCGGCGGGAAGTTGCCATATGAGATGTATATATTTGATGAGAATAATGGTCGGTTTGGTGGATCATTACCTTGTTGGACGTTTGACCCAATTGATGGTGACGGGTCGATTAGGTCTTGTACTTTAACTTCAAATGTCGGCTCTAATGAATATCAAGCAGCTTTGTTTTCAGGACAAATGAAACAAGCAGATCCTGTACAAGAATGTTGTGGTAATATGGACAACGGTAATACAGAAGGCAGGACAACAAAGCGTGACGATGCATTTGAATCAATGGGACAAATACTTCGTAATCCTGGATCATTAGGCAACGACAAATTTGATCCAATTCATATGAAAACTTTAGAAGGTTGCCTCGGAGCATTGCGCTACGGTGCACCTGATGGTAAAGGTAATGATATGTTAATGTATGCTGGCCTTGGCATAGATGTTGAAATAGATGGCATTTACGGATTTCTCCCTGGTAATGCGATATCTACAACACAACTCCCCAAGGGATATAATGATGCTAAAGCATACTTTTTTGTGGAATCTGTGACACATGCGTTCCAAGGCGATACATCAGATTGGAGTACAAAGTTAGAAGGGAAATTAGCATTCAATGATGATGTAACTTACCTCCCCTGAATCGAAATAAAACTATTAATATATTATGTCAAGTAAACGAGAGCCATTTTATCCATTACATAAAGTCCAAACAGGCTTGTACACAGCAGGCGGTGAATACATACTGCGGTCTGATTTTGGTACTGAATATATTGGTTTATATCACTTATTACCTACAGGCGACGCATGGACAAAGGCTGCCCCAGGTACTGACACTGAGCCATTAATTGTACCACAATTTAACGCATCAGATACTGTTAAATTATACAACCAAACTCGACAGATAGAATCTAATAATTACCAAAGTCCAATAAATGTCAAACCTGATCTTGTTGCGGACGATTATATCCAAGGAGAAATTCCTAGATACTTTGTACAAAAAAGGAATAATCCTATCCCTACAATTTACGAAATATCAAGAAGTCAATACCTCTCTCTAAACAGCTCAAACAATCCTGGCATTAATAGTACTATTTGGAACTATACCACTATCATATGGAAGCTATCAGGCGATCTGGCGGGATACTTCAACACTATATCAATCGGAAAAGCAGAAATAGATTTTCCAGGCATTCAAAATTATCTTGACAATCCGTTGGAGTTCTCAAAATAACTTGTAAATAATTTGTTCGTCTAAGATCTTTTACTTATATTAATAGTATGACGTTTGTAGACGATTATACTGGGATTGATTGGCTTGCTCTAAAAGGGTCTGACATACTTGTTGTGCCTATTCAAGCCGATCATCGTTTACATAGATTGGAGAATACTATAAGTTTCATATACATACAAAACTTGAACAATGGTGAAGAATTCTTAATCGGCTGCACTCATAACGATTTGCATCAGAATGGTGAAGAATGGATTCAGAACGTTGAATGGCCTGAGAATACTTTCTGCTGGAGTTCAAATGTATTAAGGCAACGTGGCGTTAAATGTTATGATGTCGATTTATGTTATTGGTTACAATATAATACACCGATTGATGTGGCCGAGTCGTCAGAAATAACAGTTTATCACCAATGGTACAGGACTGCATCAGATATTAATAATATAGTTCCAGTAGTTGTATTTATACCATTGTGTCAAATGATTGTTGAGAACTTTAAAAAATGCTTGCCGAATATTGATTTCGATAAAACATTACAATTTTATAATGATATTGTATTGGATAACTATTTCAAATTAGAAAACGCAGGCTTGCCAATCAACTCTAATGTATTGGAGCATTTCCATAATATTAAGAGGGATGTATTATATACAGAATATTTCCCATATACATCAACAGGTAGGCCGAGTAATAGATTTGGTGGTATAAATTTTGCAGCGTTAAACAAGTCCAATGGGGAGCGGTCAATGATTACGCCAACTGGTGATCGAATGTTGATTGATTTCGATTATGATAGTTATCACGTTAAATTAGTCGCAAGGTTGATTGGATACAAATTACCTCCAGGCAATTTACACCACTATTTCGGACGTCAATATTTTAACACACCAATGATTAGCCCAAAGGAGTATGAGGAATCGAAGGGGTTAACATTCAGAATGTTGTATGGTACAATACCGCACGAATATAAACATATTAGATTCTTTAAACATGTACATAAATTTCGTGAGCGGTTGTGGGCAGATTTCAAGCGAGTTGGGTATGTTAAAGTGCCAATGAGTAGTAGGAAGATATATTCAAAGAACTTCGAGGATATGTCTGCTAACAAGTTATTCAATTACATTTTACAAGCATATGAAACAGAAGTGAACTCCTTAATGTTACGCCACGTATTGGAATATTTATATGATAAATACAGTGAGTTAATACTGTACACATATGACTCGTTCCTTTTTGTATATGATAGACGAGACGGTAAATCGTTTATAGATGATATTAAAACTATCTTAAATCAATTCAACATGAAGGTTAGTTTAAAGATGGGACGTGATTATCATAATATGGTTACACCTAAAAAATATAAAAAATGATTATGAATATCGAAAACTTAATGAATGAATGGTTTGCGCATTTACCAAAAGGATATGCACAGAAGCCGTATACTATATCTGAATTACAAATACTTGAAAACATATTAGAATCGAAAGGTATCGAATCGCGTCCAGTTATTGATGCATTAACAGAAAAGGATGTAGATAAGGATGGCAAGGCTGACGATTCAGCAGATGATAGATTTATTGCTAAATCACAGCCTTGGTTGATGAGCGTTGACGCATTCAAAAAATATATGGACAGTACATATGTGATGCCAGGCCAGGATGTACTTGGATTAGAAGGGATGTTTGCAGAAGTAATAGCACTAAGCCCCTCCGTCCGTCAGTCGATAGTTAAAATCATCGGTCAGAATACAAAACGTAAACTTAGTACTGGTTCATATACAATGGGGAAACATGAACGTACATTATTTGATATAATTAAACGTACGATAAAAATCCCAAACGGTCATTTTTCAGAGTTATGGTTTGCAATAATACATGATGGTGAAATTAAAGGCGGCGTCGCAGGTGATACTGGTATTGTTAGTGATGTTGATGTAGACGGTGACGGTGTGTCTCTCAAGAATTATAAGAGACTTGGCTCTGTGGATTTCGGATCATTATCTCCAGACTTCACTAGGACATTTAAAACAATGCTTAATTTAGGAAGTTTGTTAACTGGCAAATCAATTACAGCATCAGTTGGTAGGGTCGGTGTAAATGATGTATTATCATCATTACAAGATCCAGAAGTGATTGCTGATATTAATGGACTACTAGCATTATCTCGAGACACTGAACTTAAATTCATTAAGCGTGTTACAGAAAAAATTGCGAAGATGTTAAATGGTGCAGATCCATCCGATATTGCAACATCCATGTGTAATCATGTTGATGCGATGCTCACTAGGAAAATCAAATCAGTTGATTGGTGGGGCATCATTATAGGTAGTAAAGTATACATAGAATCTGCAGATGAAGTACTTGAGCCACTTTTATGTAAGAACAATCAAGTTACAACTGCTGTATCTAATTTTAAAGGATTGCACTTATGGGTAAATGCATCCAAGATACATAAAGAGATCATTGACTAATACGTGGGAAAATGAATGAAGGCGAATTTACTTTGTACTTTTGTACATAAAAATGATTTAGGTATGATATTAGAATTCATACCTGCGACTTATAAACTTGATACAAATGTAATATTCGTACTGAGCCACGTGCAGAAACCGTACCAACTGTATTGTACATATAATGTAGTCGGTAATTACAACTTAACTTCCAATACTATATTAATACATAGAAAATCAGACACAAATACTTTATATACAATTAACGCACTTAACGACATAATAAAACAAATGAATAACGGGATACTAGATATGAGCATGCAGATTCCATGGGATAATTATACAAATACATTAATATTATCTCAAGGGTCTGAATTGGCTCATATTCCACTTAGGTTAGAAAAAATACACAAAATTACAAATTAATTAAAGAAATATTTGGAAGTGTGAAAACATTTACTTATATTATTATTATATCATTTATTAACTAAACTATTTAAACAGACAATGGATTTAAACAAAATTCGTCAGAAATTAGACACACTTAACAGACAAGGCCAAGGCTCAGGTACTAAAGTGATTTGGAAACCAGAAGAAGGATCGCAAGTGATTCGTATAGTTCCTTATATGCACGACCGAGATTGGCCATTCCAAGAATTGCTATTCTATTATGACTTAGCAAAACGTACAATTATTTCCCCTCAAAACTTCGGAAACCCAGATCCAATTCAAGAAAAGGCAGATGCTTTGAAAGCAACTGGCGAGAAGGAAGATTGGTTATTTGCCCGTAAAATTGAACCAAAGATGCGAACATATGTTCCAGTATTGGTGAGAGGCAAAGAAGAAGAAGGTGTGAAAATGTGGGGCTTTGGAAAGACTGTCTATGAAGAGTTGTTGAAAACAATTGACGATCCCGATTATGGTGACATTACCGATCTTAAAAACGGTAGAGACATCACGGTTGATTATGAAAGACCGAAAGACGGCTACCCTAAGACAAACTTTAGAGTGAAGCCAAACACGACTCCTGCTACTACTAATAAAGCAGTTGTTAAACTGTTGGAAGAAATGCCATCAATCCAAGATATTTGGGAAGCGCCATCCTATCAAGAATTAGAAAGCTTATTTGAGGCATTCCTAAACAATCAAGGTGAAGAGAGTGATGACGCCACGCCGCCAAATCAAACGTCTGCGAATAGCTCCGCTGCAGTTTCAAGCGATGCAGATGATTCTATAGACGCAATACAAAGCCCACAAGGTGCTGCAGCGACTGCTGATATTGATTCTGCATTTGACGACATGTTTTCTTAATTTTTAAAACTATCACATGGCAAAAAAGATGAACGCCAAAGTCACGAAAGACTTGGCCAAGGAATTAGTATCTTCGTTGAATACACAATTTAAACATCACGTCGATAAAGCTGCATCTTTACTTTCAGATTCAGGAGGCGGTAGTGAGGTGACAGATTGGATAGGCACAGGATGCGATACATTGGATTTAGCAATCTCAAATCGCCCACATGGTGGATATCCAGCAGGCAGGATTGTCGAGATAACTGGATTAGAAGCCTCCGGGAAATCTTTACTTGCCGCATACGCTTTAAAAAGTACTCAACAACAGGGAGGCTTGGCAGTTTATATTGACACTGAATCCGCAACAAGTAGAGAATACTTGAAGGCGATCGGTGTTGATATAGACAGCTTATTGTATTTACAGTTGGAAGCATTGGAAGATATTTTCGGAGCTATTGACAATATTATTGTAAAGGCAAGAGAGTCAAAAAAGAAGCCGCTTGTAACTATTGTAGTGGATTCCGTCATGGGAGCTACAACATTAAATGAGTTAAATGGTGAGTGGGGAAAAGATGGATGGGCTACTGACAAAGCTATTATCTTATCAAAAGCAATGCGGAAGTTGCCTAATACTATTGCACGTGAAAATGCTTGTTTGATTTTTACAAATCAACTCAGGCAGCGATTGGGTGTAAGTTTTGGTGACCCGTGGACGACATCAGGAGGTAAGGCAATTGCCTTCGCTGCTAGTGTGCGTTTGCGATTGAAAAGTTTAGGACAGATTAAGATGAAACAGCATGGCATCGACCAAGTCGTCGGTATTAAAACGCGGTGCATAGTACAGAAGAATAGAATGGGACCGCCATTGCGATCTACTGATTATGAAATTTATTTCTCATCAGGGATTGATAATTATGGAAGTTGGTTGCATACATTACAGAGTTATAAGGTAGCGAAATCAGGCGGTTATTGGACATTCAAATTGGCATATGAGAGTGTCAAAGAAAAAGACAAAGATGGCAATTTTGTTACTAAAACGTATGAAGGCGAAATTATCAATCCTGAGACTGCAGAGTTGAAAAGGATTGATGGTGAATGGAAATGTAGAAGTAAAGACTTCGCTAAATGGATGGAAGCGAATCCTTCCCTTAGGGAGTTTTATTATGGATTCATCTGCGATCGAATCATCATGAACTATAAAGTTAATGAGGATTTTGGAATTGAAGATATTACTATTGACGAAGAATTTACAAGTGAAGAAGCATAGTATAGACAAAGTGAGGGAAATGATTGAACAAGCTAAAGGGATTGGCCCAGCCAATCAAGATAGTAATGTTTTAATCATTGACGGACTAAACACCTTTATCCGAGTATTCAGTGCTGTCCCAGCATTAAACGATGACGGGCAACACGTCGGCGGTGTTATAGGCTTTCTTAAATCTGTAGGTTCAAACATCCGCCAGTTCCAAGCAACGCGATGCATAATCGTATTTGATGGAACTGGCGGTTCATCGCGGAGGAGGAAGTTATACCCAGACTACAAAGGTAATAGAAAAAACAAAAACAAATTAAATAGGTATAAGGAGTTTGAAGATTTGGTTGATGAGCAAGCCTCAATGAAACGCCAATTTACAAGACTTATAGAATATTTTGATGTGTTACCGTTGACTATTATTACCATAGATAATATTGAAGCTGATGATGTTATTGCATATATTACTAAACAATATTATAAGGATGTAGATAATAAAGTTACAATTGTTTCGACTGATAGGGATTTCTTACAGTTGATAAATGACGATGTCCGAGTGTATAGTCCAACAAAGAAAAAACTATACACTAAAGAGAAGATTGAGGAAGAGGTTGGACTTCTAACAGAAAATTACTTATTATACAGAATGATGTCAGGTGATGCGTCGGATAATATTCCAGGAATTAGTGGAGTTGGATTGAAGACTTTGATAAAGCGATTCCCAGAAGTTGTCGACACACCAATGACGGCGGACGATATAATAGATAAAGCTGCAGGTTTAGTTGCTGATGGATCTAAATTGAAAATATTCAAAGAGATTGCAAGCAACAAAGAATTGTTGGAGCGCAATTTTAAATTGATGCAATTAGCTGATGTTGATATACCTGGGCATTCCAAATTAGCAATCCAAGATTTAATGGATTCTGGAGTAGAATCAATCAACCGTAAAATCTTTAGGCGGTTATTTTTAGACGACAAATTGTATGCAAATATAAAGAATGTCGATAATTGGCTACGAGATACATTTAACCGACTTAACATTTTCGCGAAAAGGAATAAACAATAAATTAACATATGAGCGATAAAATTTCAAATTTTGGATTCAAATTCCAAGCTAAAATAATTGCCTGCTTGATGATTGACGCAGGGTTTGTCGGACAGATTTACGACTTATTGAAATTGGAATATTTTGAATCTGAATCTGTATCGTTTCTAGTTGATAAGAGTTTAGCGTATTTTGATAAGTATAAAAGAGTGCCAACTTTAGAAGTATTGAAAGTTGACATTGATGCAATTACTGATGACTTGTTAAAGCAGGAAGTTATTAGTACATTGAAGGAAGCATGCAAGTCAGCAACGGCTACCGACTTGGAATTTATCAAAGAGAAAACTGTCGACTTTTGTAAAAATCAAGAGTTGAAAAATGCAATAATAGAATCAGTTCCATTATTACAGAAAGGTGATTATGAATCAATAAAGGTGCTTGTAGACACTGCCCTAAAAGTAGGGATGGATACAGATATTGGATTGAATTATTTTGAAGATATCCCAAAGCGATATATGGAAGATGCACGTCAACCTATATCAACTGGATGGGATGTGATTGATGAAATTACAAAAGGAGGGATTGGTCCAGGAGAACTAGCCGTTGCAATTGCACCATCTGGAGCAGGGAAGAGTTGGCTCTTAGCCGCAGTAGGAGCAAATTCGATGCGGCAAGGAAAACGTGTAGTCCATTATACTTTAGAGTTGAGTGAAAACTATACAGGGTGGCGGTATGATTGTATATTATCAGGTATATCATTAGATAAAATACATTTACATGTAGATAAAGTTGAAAAGGCATTGAAAGATGTTCCAGGAGAGTTAATTATTAAATGGTACCCGACTAAGTCCATATCATTGATGGGCATACGATCCCATATAACGAAATTGAAAATGTTGGATATGCCACCTGATGTAGTCATTATTGATTATGCCGATTTATTAAAATCTGGAAACAGTAAAATGGCAAAGCATGAAATATTAGAAGCGTTGTATGAGGAGCTAAGGGGATTCGCAGGAGAGTATCAAGTGCCAGTTTGGACAGTTTCCCAATCGAATCGGGAAGGATTGAATAGTGATATTATTGAGGCTGATAAAGCCGCTGGAGCATATGCTAAAATATTTCCTGCAGATTTTGTATTGTCGTTGTCAAGAAAGCAGCAAGACAAATTATCAAATACAGCAAGGATACACATCATCAAGAATCGTTTTGGTATAGATGGGATGACGTTTCCAGTACATATGGACACTTCACGGGGTCATATCAATATTCATGCTGAGGCGAGTGATCGCGGAAAGGAGGTGTCAAACACGATGCGGACTGATAGTGAATATGATAAGCAGATGCTTAGAAAGCGTTTAGGACAACTGCCAACAAAAACTGAAAAAAGTTCAAGTTCGAACCGAGTAAACAATTTATTTTAGATAATTATTATTAAACACAGAGAATATATGTACGTTTATCAAGTTACACATTTACCAACAAGAGAGTTTTATATAGGGTTGAGTGATCAGCCAAGATCAACATTTGATCCAGTTAAGTGGACAGACCCAGCGGGTATGTTTAAAGCAATGGGCGATAATGGAGCAGGGCGAAAAATTCATAATTGTGAAAAACGAATGCTTGCAGAAGTATATTCAATGGATGAATTATCCAAATTAGGTGCTGAATATGCAAAAAAATACCAAAATGTTCCTGCGTTTAAAGGGCTCCATAGCGGCAAACCTACGACCTTAGCACCAAAACCACCAACAGAACAAAAGGCCAAGGCTACAGTTCCAACCACCACTTTTAAGCCGAGTAGTGGAACAGGAGTGACGACGACTACATCGTCTTCGAAATCTTCTTAACATTTTTCAAACGTCAAAATTATTTGGCGCAACCTTTATTTTATCAACCGACAACATGAACTGAACGACTATGGACATGAATATCTTTGAAGCCCGTGAAGCGATACAACCGTATGAATATCCACATTTACTAAAATTTGTGAAAGCAATCCACTCAGCATTCTGGGAAGTGGATCATTTCACATATACAAGAGATGTGAGAGACTTCAAGATAGACTTGACTCCAGAAGAGCGCCAAGTTGTCGAACGGTGTATGCTTGCAATTGGTGTAGTAGAAAATAAAGTAAAGACATTTTGGGCTCGTATTGATTTACGACTACCAAAGACTGAAATTTCAGATGTTGGACATACATTTGCAGGCAATGAAGTAATCCATCGCCAGGCTTATGAGCGTTTATTGAATGAACTAGGCCTCCAGGAAAAGTTTTCCCAAATAGATTCAGTCCCTTGTATGCAAGGCAGGACAAGATATTTGCAGAAATATTTAAAAGGTTTAAAATCTAGATCTGATCTTGAATTTACAAAGTCACTGATATTATTTACATTGATGATAGAGAATTGTAGTTTGTTTTCTCAATTTTTGATTGTATCGTCATTTAGTAAATACAGAAACGTACTTAAAAACTTTTCAAAAGTTATTAATGCGACAGCAAGGGAAGAAATATTACACGGTAAGTTTGGAGCTGAAATTATCAACATTATTAGGAAAGAAAATCCTGAATGGTTTGATGATGAGATGGAAGATAAAATACGAAGAAATATACGAAAAGCATATATAGCAGAAGTCCAAGTTTTAGATTGGATCTTTGAGCGAGGAGAACTAGATTGGATATCTAAGGATGAAGTCCAGGAGTTTTTAAAGCACAGATTTAATGACAGCTTAAACCAGATTGGATATGATAGTGAATATGAAATTGATAACAACAAATTAAAAAAATCAGATTATTTAGAGAGGATGCTTTTGGCGACAAAGGATTTTGATTTCTTTGACGGTAAGTCGACAGATTACAATTTAGATAATTCATTTGAAGAAGATAGTTTATGGGACGATTGAAATTAGAATGGTTAGGACAAGACCAGCGAACATTCCTCTCTAGAGGATATTTGTCACCAAGTGAAACTCCTGAAGATCGGTATCAGAAAATTTGTGACACAATACAAGAAATTTGTGACAGTAATTCAGAGGGGAAACTTATACCTGACGGGGACTATAGCACAGATGGTATTGGTCAACGGTTTGAAGTATATGCATCTAACAACTGGATATCATACGCATCTCCAATACTATCAAACTTTGGTAAAACTACTGGATTGCCAATAAGTTGTAATCATGGAATTATTGATGACACATTGGATTCCATATTAGGTGGTATGCATGAAGTTGGTATGTTGGCTAAATTCGGAGCAGGCACAGCAAAGAACTTTTCATCTATTAGAACTATTGGCTCTCCCATATCAACAGGTGGTAAGTCAGAAGGTGTCATGGAATGGATTGAGTTATATGCCCATGTGATGTCCAAAGTCACACAAGGGTCAGTGCGTAGAGGATTTTTAGCAGCGTACTTGTCAGTAGATCATCCACAGATATTGGAGTTTTTAACGATAGGGACAAAGTCTCAATCTAAGGAGGAGTCAAAACATTTCCAGGAAATTACGACTGCAGTGACAATACCTAAAGGGTGGATGCAGAAACTCAAAACTGGCGATCCAGAAGCGCGTAAAATTTGGGGCAAGATACTTAAAACTAGAAATGAGATAGGATATCCGTATATACTGTTTGAAGAAAATTGCAATAAAAATTCACCGCAAGTTTATATTGACAAGGATATGTGGCTACATAATGCAAATATGTGCATTGAAGCAATAGAATGGTGCGACACAGATAAGGAATTCGCTTGTTGCCTTTCATCAGTTAATGTATTTTTGTATGACGAATGGAAAACTGATCCACACTTTATAAAAGATTGTCAAGTGATGCTTGATTGTGTCATCACTGAGTATATTAGAAAAGGGTCTGAGTTACCTGGATTAAAAAAGGCAGTGAGATTCGCAAAGGAACATAGGGCAGTAGGATTAGGAGTGCTTGGCTTCCACGACTACTTACAAAAGCATATGATTAGTTTCGGGAGTTTAGAAAGTTACCGAATCAATAATGAAATATTTAAATACATTAGAGAAGAATCAGATGTTGCATCTGAATGGATGGCTAAAGCCTGGGGAGAACCAGAAATGATGACTGGATACGGATTGCGTAATTCAAGTCGAATGGCATTGGCACCAACTAAAAGTTCATCATTCATTATGGGCATGCGTAGTCTATCCACTGAGCCTTTAAAAAGTAACTATCATGAAAAGGATTTAGCTAAAATTCAAACTGAATATAAAAACTCCCAATTGATTGATTTATTGGAATCCAAAGGGCAGAATACAAAGGAAGTTTGGAGAACTATATTAATCAATAATGGGAGTGTTCAGCATTTAGATTGTTTATCTAATCATGAAAAGGATGTGTATAAAACTTTTGCTGAAGTATCGCAAATTGATGTTATTAAATTAGCAGCTCAACGTCAAAAATACATAGACATGGGGCAGAGCTTAAATGTAATGATGCATCCAGACACTCCAGGTAAAGAGATTAATAAGCTATATTTAACAGCCTATGACGAGGGGATAAAGAGTTTATATTATCAATATTCCATTAATGCCGCTCAAGAATTTAATCGTGATTTAATGACGTGTAGCAGTTGTGAAGGATAAAATCGTCTAAATAATGCAGAAAGTCATAAAAAAATCAAAGAAAGTTGTAGAAAAATTTGGTAACTTGAATAATATTACTTATATTTAATTATGAAAAAGCACGAAGTATATAAAAACTGGGCATATATCGCAAAGACGCCTAATGAAAATAAATTTAAAACTATTTGCAAAGATGTAATTATTACATATAACATTAATGCGGATAGTGACTCTGGTATTATTGATCACTTATCTGCATCTGTAAATATCCTCAACGAACTCGGCAAGTTGCATGGTAGTGTATTTGTACCTAACAATGACGACGCATTCGACGATATCAATAATACGATTCACAAGAGTGGATATTTTGATTGTATTGCAGTTGAGGACATAACTATTATTGAAACTGAACTACAACAATATTTGACAGCGAAAATACAACAAGTTGATGTAGAATCTGTAATTCTCATATAATTAATTTCACTTAAACATCATTTATGCACACGTTAGCAAAAAATGCCGATTCTAATGCTCGGTTGATTTACGACTTTTTAGACAAAGCATATCCAAACGGAAAGCCTGATTTTGATACATTAGTTAAAGATAATATTATTAATGGTACGCAATTAGTAGAAATTGCAGTCAGCCAAGTTGATAATATCCCAATGTGTCCTATAGGTTATAACCGCGATTTAATTGACGACTCAGATGTCAAGACTGTGACAGTTAGAGAGGTTAATGCAATTAAAAGAAAGACTCTTAAGTCAGGAACGAAACGTCGTTACAAATGTAAGTCATTTATAGCAGCAATTAAACGAGTTGACAAGAAGTTCGGAGTACTTAGAGTTATTTGTTATAATCCATTCCTGGAGAAATATCATTATTTTCTAATACCACCTTCAGCAGTGTATGGTTCGTCATCAATCGCGATGACATTTGATAAAGACACTAAAGAACCGACTGGAAAATATGCTGAGTTTTTAGTTGACGATTTTGAAGCGCTATCTAAAAATTTATCATTGCAATATCAAATTGATACAATTGTGTGTAATATTGACAAGGCTAATATTACTCAAAAAATTAATGAGTTGGTCGACTTGTTGGAAATTAATTACCATTATGATGGCAATATAGGGGACTATATAATAATAGAAAATGATATACGGTATATAACAAAGGAAAAATCATAACAGATGATAAAACGAATATGGATAATATATATGTTGAATAAAAAATACACTCAATGGACGATCTAATCATCGCAGCTTTCTTCCTCTTCATGACATACTTAACCGTAAATGATAAAATAAATAACAAGAAATGATTAAACGAATAGAAGATTATTTAAAAAAACAACCTATTAACGAATTATACCGAGCAGTCCAAGGAGAAGGTTCTCGTATGGGCCGTCCAAATATAGTGATTCGCACTACAGGTTGTACACACAGGTGTTGGTTCGGTGAAGAAGGAGGTTGGTGTGATACATGGTATAGCTCAATTGCTCCTGAAAAGGGGAAATTTAGTTTACAGGATGTGGAGGATTATATTATAGCTAATCCCCAAGCGACTGATATCATGCTCACAGGCGGTGCTCCAACAATGCATCCTAGAATTTGTAATGAGATTATGTATTTGGCAACTAAATACAATTTGTTTGTTACAATGGAGACAGAAGGTGGACAATTTGTTGAGACTGATATACCAATACATTTAATTAGCCTCTCCCCAAAATTCTCCAATTCAGTACCTAAATTAGGTACAAAATTTCCTGAAGAATGGAATATGAGAAAGCCTGAAGTTGACGAGCGATTTATAAAGCAACATAATAAATTTAGATTGAATCGTGATGCTATAACGAAAATGCTTGCATATCACAACGACTATCATTATAAGCCAGTTTGTAATCCAATACGAGATCCAGAAGCTTGGAATGAAATTGAACAATTCAGAACTGAATTGGGTATCCCAAAAGATAAGACGTATGTGATGCCCCCAGGAGACACGCCAGAAACGTTATTTTTAAATTATGGCGATGTGATGGAGTTTTGTGCAGACAATGGATACAATTTTACAGGAAGGCCGCATATTATGGCATTTGGGCAACAAAGAGGTAGGTGATGTAGGCAATTAATTTAGATATTTATTGGCGTATTATCCATAATGGATGGTATTATTTTTAACTTAAAACGAGATTACAAAGTATGTCGAACAAAAAAACAGACGAAAAAACTGAGTCAGTAACTGCAAACAACGCAAAAACTGTGAAAGCGGAAGCTCCAGTAGATAAAAAAGCACCAGCAGCTAAAAAAGCTCCAGAAGCTAAGAAGGTAGATAAGCCGAAAGCGGTAGAAGCAGACGCTCCATTATCACACTTACAACAAAATAACATGAGCCATCAAGCTATCAAAAACAGATAAATGCTGATAGAGATAGTCGGATGGACATCTACACTTTTGGTACTAGGTGGTTACGGTTTCAATTCAATTAATAGGCGCAAACAGGCATTTACTACTTGGATTTTAGG
>Ga0070747_1000235_pt1 | contig 28379 bp, 37 predicted proteins | sample VirMetDEL_Mar_31_FD_77321 | JGI IMG/M metagenome (GOLD analysis project Ga0070747, IMG submission 77321) | Aqueous microbial communities from the Delaware River and Bay under freshwater to marine salinity gradient to study organic matter... | ecosystem: Environmental > Aquatic > Marine > Coastal... | reverse complement strand
TTTCAGTAGATTCTAGCAGATCAGAATCTATATCGTATGCTAATCCTTCTTTCACAAAACTATTTACTCTATTCATTGCAAATTGTTCTGGTGTCATTTCCTGATTGGCGAAATCATTAAGGCCTCTTGTATAAACTTCTTCTAAAGTCTCATACAACCATCCGTGATTTTCTGCAATCTCTTCTAACTTTGCTTCAATTTTTTGGATATCGCTATTAATAGATTCACATATATCATCAACCAATTCAAGAATCTCGTAGTCTTCGGTTCTGATTGTGTTGATCTTTTCGCGAGTCTTCTTCCGAAGTTCACGAACTTTCATCCGATCCTTTTCGCGTTCTTGTCTCGCATCGAGTGCATCATCTTGTTTATCGTGTTTCTGGTCAATTGGTGCCGCTTCATTTACCGGAGCATTCTTGTACATCTTGAAGCGCTTATCATATTTTACTTTACCCTTCTTAGTCATGAGTTCATGAAATCTTTTCTTAGGTTTAGTATCCGCACTACATGCCTCAAGTAGAGATTCAAAAGATTCGTTAGTGCTTCGTTTACCTTGTAGGCGTTCGTTTTCACTTTTCCTTACTTTAGGCAACATGCGCTTTGCAATTCTGTCTACTGCGGTCGACCTTTTAGCAACTTTTGTATCAATCATACTCTTTTCTGTGGGTGAAAGTTCACTATATTTTTTACCCTTCTCACCAGCAACCATAGATCTCACCTTCTGGATAGCCTTTTTACGTGCTCTACCTGCTAACTTTTCAGGTGTAGCTTTACGATTTGCTTTTCTCTTTTTAGCTGCAGCAATTTTCTTTCCGAATCTGCGCATAGTTAGAGCCTTTTTACGTCTCTGCTGAGGGGAAATGCCCTCGTTGAAATCATCAGTTTCCATTCTTGCCTCTTATCTTATCTATTATTTCTTTGCTCTGCGATTTAAGTATAGCGGGTATTCCTTGCTCGAATGTTTTTATATCGAGGTCGATGGCCGCCTGTCTCACCTTAGTAGCACTCATACCACTTATATCATCTTTATCTGGATCTCTAAGACCCGCGGATAGTACCTGAATTGAGTCGAATGTATAATCTTTACCGTTATAGTTATTTAGGAGAGTGGTAAAATCTTCCACTCGATCCGATCCCACTATCATAATGAGATTACTATATTCTATTTCTAATTCTTGAAGGACTTTAGTTATTGTTCGGGCATCAGATCTCTGGATAATAGAACCAAATGCGCTCTCGGCAATAACAATTTTATCTACATACTGTAGAGGATTTCTCTTTTTATCATGAGAATGTGATAAGTATATCCGCGCATCAGCTTTATGTTCTGCTGCAGTAGACTTTACGGCTTCAATTACCTTTTCATGACCTTTCGTGGGTGGATTCATTCGACCCCACGATATAACTACCGTATTCTTTTTCATTCTTTCCTCACAGGTTTTGCGTACACTTACTGTTAAAACTATTTATAAAGGATCATAACCTATATCAGTAATGAGTTCAGGTGTAATGATCTTCGTAATAGCTTCTATCTGGATATCAGTAAGAATAGTTGGTTGCATTTTGATATAGTATTCTTGACGTTCCATAGAATAATCCCTTGATTGGCTTACTTGTCCAATTTTGGGAATATTCCACGCTTTAACAACATTAACATCATACTTAGATGATATTTCCTTGAGTATTATATCACAATCTGTTGGGGAAAGTAACCTTTCATATCGCACAAAATATCTCGAGTCGCACTTAAATTCTTTCCAATTTTTGTGCCAGTCTCTATACGCTTTAGCTAAAACCGTTACATCAAACTTGTTAGCACCGGCAATCATATCAATATTTGTTGACTTATCAGCCGGATAATTCTTTTGGGTTCTCAACCAATCTACTTTATTTCTATCACAAAGAGATTCAATCCAAGTATATGGATTCTTATATAATAGAATAGTAGGTAAACTTATATCATAATCCCAAGGAACAGTAATGCTATGTTTCCAGCATTTCTTCTGTCTATTGTATCTAGTTCCCCTAAAGTTTTTCTTCATTATCTCTTCAAGGAAATTGGTACCAGATCTCTGTAATCCGAATATGAAATAATTCATCACTTCATTCCCTTCAGCCAATTAGAACTAAACGAATCGGGATAATTAGTAACATCTCGTCTTGCTCGAGTTTTGAAGTGGGCAGTTCGTTGCATGTTTGATGTGGAAACTCTTGCCCAACATACTACTTGTTCGGGATTAGCAACGTATAGGGGCAGTCCCGATTTACGTTGCATCATTAGGTACCTATCTATACCTATCTTTATTCCTTTCGTTGTAGCATCATCTAAGAGCCATTTAGCGGTTATTGGCGATAATCCACACGCGTGTACGCCTACTGATCTAGGAATCTCTTGAAGATTCTCTATTGGTCCGATAGGTGTATAGTCGTCTTTATTAGCGACTCTATGGCCGAAAGTAACTACGGCCATATCTGGGATGCTGATATTCCTAACATCACCTCTTACTACAGCATCGTGTTCAAGAATTAGACACGGCTTATTGAGTTCTACAATTCGTTTCCAGCATTTGATATGAGAACTATGGCAACAGCAATTACCCTGTGTGTTAGTGTATCCATCTCTAGCGAATGCCCCAACAGATTTAAAAGCAAGTTCACATGGGATATTCTCTACGGCATCTATAAACTCGTATGGGAGATTGTGTTCCTCACATGAAGCCGCACAACCCTCGGCGTATTCCATAGAGATATCATTCTCTAATCTACGGATAATAAGTGCTCTATCAATTACCATTTCTCAATAAGCTTTCATATAATTCAAAATCTTTTTCATAATATCTATGCACTGCATCTAGAGTAGCCTGATCGTAGTATTCGTCAATAAGATTTTGTTTATCCAAATTTTTTCTATGACTAGATTTATATACGGGAAGATCAACCGATTTCCTCGGTTCCACATCTGATTTGAATTTACTCAGATGCTCATTTAGGTTCTCGTATAACCAAAATTCACCTACATTAGTATCACCTATCTTCAGGTAGTCACTTTGTAGAATAAAATTGTTGGTATCACCTCTACATGTTCCATCTTTAAATACATCTCTAAAGGTAGACACACTAGTATCTCCCCTTCTATTTCTAAAGAAAAATAGAGATAATTGACGATCCAATGGTTCTCGAAGGCAACCTATAACTCTCTTATCCGATACACTCTTTTCTGATATGATCTCGTTATCAATAAGTTCATTCAAAGTGAGATGTATGAACCTGTATCCTAATCTATATTTCTTTATTAGATCTTCACTAAAATTTTGGCTTCTTATACCCGCATCATTAATGGGAGTATAAGAATCACCTTCATCACAATACGCATTAATGAAATAGGTCGCCAGAGAAGTACTAGCATTTTTTGGTATTCTGATGAAAATGAATCTACCGGATTCACATATCACCATAATCCTCAGCCTTCATTAACATAGGTTTATCATTAGTAGAAGTATATTTAAATACATTCTCATCAAACCGCTCGGATAATTCATCGATTTTTTTCGCATACTTGTTTTTCATAATAATACCAGTATGCTGCGGGTATGTTGCATCAACGAACATCTTATATTTACTATTAGGACGGAATGTTCCGCGCCAGTGATTATTCCTACCTCTAAGATTATAGTCATGGAATACTACAAAATCAAAATCCGTATACATCTCGTCTAATGCCGCTCTGCGAAGAGATGAAATACAGTCTACAAACAGCAGGTTTACTTTACTGGATTTCTTTAGAATCTTATGTTGTGACTTAAAGAACTTTACGCTCTCTTCTAGAAAATCCTCTCCAACATCCCAGGCTCTAGAAGCTCTGGTAATAGAAGGATCAATTTCATACCGCACGATGTTATGATTTTCAGATTCAGGTACGATCTCTTTAATTTCATCAACCCAAGCAGGATCAGTTTCTACCGATAGTACGTGTTCCACAGAATCAAAGAACATTTTTGTGCTGTGATAACCTGCACCCAATTCTAATATACCAGTAATATCATACGTCTCCATCAAAGCTTTATTGATAGGAATATGAGAACCCCATGTTCGTTTACTTTTAATATTGTCCATATATTTCTCTCCAAAATGAAAAAGGGTGGCCTTACCGACCACCCTTTTATTTATTATTGTATATTAGTTTAATTCTTGGCCCTTAGAATTTCTGGCCTGGCCTAGTACTACCACTCGGTATATGTCACCCCTATGAATGCCTATATCATTCAGTTCTCGGTCACTCATCCGATTTAGTTCTGCGATATCTACTCTATTATCATTCCATCTCTCGAACTTATTTAGTAATTTTCGTATCATTGCAATCTGTCCAATGTATTCGTGTTAAGCGCATGATAGATAGTCAGTACGCTATATTGTCTATATTCTGTCATAGCAAGATATTCTGCAATCTTAAGATTGGCAGACATTTGTCTAGACTCAATTAACCTATTATATCCAACTTTAAGAAAAGATCCAATTTTGGATAATATTGTGCTAAGTTCAGTAACGAAGGTATTTTGAATTGAAATAACGTATGTGTGCATTTTCAGCTTCCTGTAATAGTGTCTATGATTCCAACTATTTATTCCATAAAACTGTTTTCTCGAGGTATACCCGCTATGACATAACGTCATACCTCTTCAATTCCCATCCCCTAATATACTTCTTATTAAAATTAGCAGCACTGAAGTCGAACCTGTTAACCAATTTCACCACGTTCTCATCATCGTTGATTACGTAGCCTTCATGATTAGTACTAACATATCCTTCTTCAGTTTTTAGAAAAACTTTAAACTCTGACATATTGGAAATTGCTGCAATGGTTTTATCTTTAAACTCTGATACCTTGATATACATTTCCATGAGGTTTTTAAACTTGAATGAATAACAAAAATCAGTATAAGCCATATATTTCGCTCTCATCCTGCCCCGACCAGCATCTGTTTTTCTCTTCTCCCACTCGACAACATATCTACCGAGTACACCATCATTGATATGTTTCACAAACTCATCACAATCATTAAACCGATCATTCTGTTTTATATAACTATTGATTTGAGTCTGTAATAGTTCTCTATTATAAAGATTTGATAACCAATTAGTCATATTAAGATCTTCATGACCGTTATAGATAATCTCTGGATTAGATCCATACTGTCGGGAGTCGAGTGTTGGATCTAGCGAGAAGACTTCTTTAATTTCTGTAAAACAGCTTTCTGGCGTTCGAGTAAAATCCTTCTGCATTGATCCAAGAGTGCGTCCTGAGTATACAGTGTGCCAGACCACACCGAGGTCGGAGGCAAGTATCCGTGAAGCAATTTCGCTCTTTTTCGGTACCGCGTAAACGAGTATATTAGGATGAAAAGCCAAAAACGATTCAGAAGCAATATCCATCTCAAATAGATCTTCTTTAGTATAGATGAAATCACCTTGGAGGACTCCTTTAATATTCATTTCTCGCATATGCACCAGAGATTTCGCGAGTTTATCTTTTAATCCAGGATCAATGCTATCTCCCATAATAGAACTGATGGTCTTATATATCTTAGGATTACGGTTGAAGATACTTTTACATGCAACAAAGAATGCATTATCCTCCGGATCAGTGCCGGCAAAGATAGATGGTGCACCATCCCATTTTGTGCTCATTTCTAATTTGTTATCTCCGCATAGATTATATATCATAGATATTGCTGTATCAATACGATTCTCTAATAGAAGATCTTCGAGGTGTGATATATGTTTTACTCTGGTCATAATTTAATCATAGGCTTCACAGTTCCATTAGTTAATCGCTCGATAAAAATATCATCACGATGAACCCGCTTTATAGCCTCTATCCTTCCTACTTTCTGTTTACTGAGAGAATTGTTGATAAAAATGACTTCATGATTCCTGAAATATTCATGTGCAGCATCTGCAAATTTTTCTTCAATTGGCCTAAAATCGTCATAATAGTTATCACGAAGAATATTTACTGTACTCTTCTTGATTTCCGTTTCTGAACCATCTAGTTTATAGTACGATACTAAATCATAAAGTTCAACCATAATATTAGATAACGATACGGTTCCACCCAACTTAAAATTGTGGGCCAAACCTTCTTTAGATACATGCACCGCTTTAATTTCGTATGAAAGATCTTTGCAGATTATATCCGCACCTGAACTCGAACCGCCGCCGAGATAAACGTCATTCACTAAAAAGAATAAAGTGACCTCACCTGGACCAACACCCTTAAGATTATAGTGGTGCAGTTTAGTAAAGAGTTCTGGATCATGTTGCCTGAGTATTTCTATTTTCTCATTTAGTCTCGCCTTATCAACTTTCTTTAATAGTGTTCTTAAATTAAAATTTGGGAAAAAGTGTTTTTGTATTAGGGTTTGTATTTCTCTTTTATAGCATAATGTTTCAAAGTCTTTAGTTTCAATATTAAAAGAAGTAATACGTTCAGCCCTACGGATATAATCCGTATCAACCTTAGCCATTACTATCCTATTCTGTTATTTTTTGAGATCCTCTACTGTGTAATCAAGTGCCGGATCGGCGAAAACTTGGAGATAAAAATCCATAGAATCACACTCATATTTCGTAAGAAAGGCCATCTGGAAGATAATATCTTGTTTGGCACTAATAAAGATGCTGTGATTCGGTGTCAGGTGCGGATAATTATTCCGGAGATAATGATCCATCTCGGACAAAAGAACTTGCCGCATGGTCATTTTATTGTCTTTCATCATACCGCGAATAAATTCTGGAAATTTAATAGGTGACATATAGTTGATCCTTTTCGTTGTATTGTTTCAGTACTAGGCAAAACGGCGCATTGCTTAATTTACATGCCACCTTCAACACATTATCTACATCAAAGTTATCAAATGCGCTTTCAAGTATTACTGCTTCGACTAGAGCCTCTTTAATCTCTTCACGAAAGACTGTTTGCATATATTTTCCTTAAGTGTTCAACACCATGTTTAATTCGATCAGGATAAGTATCTGGGAATGATTTTACCAGAAACATATGTCTATCCAATGTACTCAGATATGGATGATTAATATCATCATAGTTATCATAAACCTTCTGACACAATTTGTCAAATAATTTATCTGAAATAATTGGACTTTTGTCGATATATTCGGCATAAGCAGCCATCAATACCCAAGGCACAAGTAAAGTTTCATCTCGATCAAGGATATCCAGGAATACGAAATCAATATCCTTTCTGTAACCGGCAATTATCTGATTTATTTCTTTAATCATAGCACATGCTCAAGTTCTGCCTTAAGTACATCCATAAACTTTATTACCATCTCCGTTTCCATAGCAAATGCTTCAACTTCCCATGGCAGATTGAAATACTCGTCACCGAAAGTATCGCATCGTTTACCTTTCCAAAAGGAAGCATGGCGGCCTTCGATATATTTACCGGAGTGATACTGTTTAACGTGCACCATTTCGTGAAAAATTGTTCGCATCATATCACTCAGAGAAAGGCCTTCATTCAAATATATTTCATATTCTTCAACATCCAGTTGATGCATATGTCCACATACCTTATTCTTCATTTTTTCAAAGATAAAACTAATGTGAATATTCTCTGAAGCTATCCCAAGGAAATTTTCCGCAAAGGCGAAAATCAATTCGAAGTCCATTTTACTTATGGATATATCTTGAGTCTCGTAAGTCATTCTATGCATTTTGTACCTCATTTTTTATAACTTTATCATAACTAAAATAAAAGTCAACCAAAAAGTGTTATAAATAGTACTGTGGGTGCGAATGTACGTAATAGCGTAAGAGGCAAGAGAAGTTTGGTTAACACTAGATTTTCACAAGGAATAGTCGAGGTTGTGCAGATTGCACCAGTGGGGTTCTGCTCGATAACGCATCATAATTAGAAGGGACCAGTCCAACTTAGGATCGGTCCCTTTTTTTTATGTGCTGTAAAAGAAATATGGAATAAAGTTACCGAATCCGGAACCTAGATTCAGAGACCTACAAATATTCCTAGCCTTTTTCTCGTCTGGGGTCACAAGAAGAATCTCTTTACTATCCTTCTCTACAATTTTAAACTTATTGTTATCTTTTTTGACGGTATAACTCATTTATTGGAATCCATTGAATGTGGGTTTCTTGAAAGATTTCTTAGGTCCTAGTTCGTCGTCCATCCGTTTACCGAATGCTGCATTGTCCATCACGGGTTTATCTTGCATAACATTTCCTTGAGCGGATTGTTCTACATCAAATAGTCGCATTTTAGATCTGTCGATGCCCAATACGAATCTTGAAGGACTGGCAATATCACCCCATCTGTTCTTGAGTTGCTTAATCATAATTTGACCAAGTTTCTCTAGTTCTTCACTTGAGATAATACCGAACATAAAGTCAGCAGTAGCAGGAAGTCCGAAAGATTCCGAAGTATCTTCCAATCCAAAGTCGCTGTTAGAAAAACCAGATCGGTTAGTCTGTGTTGCAGTAAATACCGGCACATTAAATTCAACTCCAAGTCCTCGGAGCTCTTCAGCAATAGCTTTAATGTAAGTATAGGAATTCACATTAGCGCCTTGCTTGATCCTAGCACTTTGGCAGATATTCAAATAATCAATATAGATAATATCGGGCTTGAAGTTCTTCTTGAGTTGAAGTTCATTCAGAAGGAATCTGAAGTGGTTAGAACTTGCTGATGCCGTTGGATATTCTTTAATGACAAGTTTACCAGTAGTCTTTTTAAGAACTCGGGCCATTCTTTGGTTATATGTATCTCTAGGCATGATTTTAAGATCATCAAGAGTTACATCCAATAGATTTGCATCAATCCTTTCGGCAATTCTTTCTTCGGCCATCTCCATAGTAATATAGAGAACATTGAGACCTTCCATAAGATTAGCACCAGCACAGTGGGTCATCAGCAAGGTTTTACCCACACCAGTTCCCGCAAGAGCAACAATAAGCGCCTTTCGAGAAACTCCACCCTTGGTAATGGTATTAAAGTACTCTAGATCAAAGGCAATCTTTTCTTCTTTACGGTGGTAAAACTCGAACCTTTCATTGAAGTCACCAAGAAAATCGTGACCGATGTTAGTATCAAAGCCGACAGATAGGGCATCACTTAGGATTTTAGGAATTGATCCCCTATCATATTCTTTATCTTTACCATCCAGGACGAGAATTGATCTACGAACGGCATTATAGACCGCCTTTTCTTGACAGAATTTTTCGGTTTCGTCAAGCAACCAATCCATCTTTTGATCGGTGAGCTCATAGTTAAGCTCACCAATCTTTTTTGTAATAGACGCGTATTGTGACTCATTTAGATCATCTCGTTCTTCAACCGTAATACTCAGCGCCTGTTTATCTGGCACATCATTATACTTTTCCATGTATTCGGAAATACTGTTGAATAGGATTTTATCTTCTACTTCATTAAAATACTCATCTGTCAAGAACGGAATTGTTTTCCGTGCAAATTCTTCATTAAAAATTAAACTCGATAGAATTGTGTTTTCAATCATTCAGTTGGTGCCTCATAATCATCTTCGTCCTCGGGATTTAGTAGACTTTCTTGGCCCAATTGGTACCGGGACTCTAGATATTTCGTGAATTGTTCAGATTTGATGATGGGTAACCAAAAATCTTTATTATCAGTATCTTTGCGCTTGAAATCTTCTTCTTCGACTTCACCCGTATCTGGATCCATTTTAGCATATTTCTGCGCGGTTACCTTTGTGATAAAGTTACCCTCTAATGCAATATCAAACAATCCTGACCATTTGTCAATACCACCTGCGAATTTAACCATGAATGGGAATTTTGATTTTTCCCGCACATATCTAGATTTTTCAATATTGATAGTGAACTTATAACCAGAAAGATCTTTACCATCTTTTTCCTGAGCCTTTGTGATGATAAATACTTGATTTGCGGAATACATACCACCCGTACCACCAGACATAATTGCTTTAGAAAACATTTCCATAGTCTGATAAGTATGGTTGATAGCAATACAAGGAATATCCTTGGAGGTCAATGATGGAGTGACAATCCGCCACAAAGATTTCATCATCTTAGCACGAGTCATATCAGCCGCTTGGTTCTGATTAAGGGCATCATCTACTTCCTTTTTAGAAGCCAAATTACCCACAGAATCGATGAAGAGAATATATTTGTCTCCTCGCTCAATGGCCTCGAGACGTTTTGAGATATCGAACTTCAACTGCTCAAGATGCTCTACTGGAAGGTGGAGAACTCTAGTAGGATCAATGCCATTTGCGCTCACGTAACTCGGTGTAGTACCGAACTCGGAGTCATAATAGAGACAAACGGCTTCTGGGTACTTTTTCATATATGCTTTAACGAGCATAAGACCAAGAAGAGTTTTGAAGTTCTTTGACTCACCCGCTAAGAAGGTAAGTCCTGATGATAAACCACCATCTACCTTACCGGATAGAGCCATATTAATAATAGGAATTTCAGTTGGAATATTGTCCTTTTTATTGAAAAAGGGAGATTCCGATAGCACACTAGCGTGCTTAATAGTGCCGACTTTTTGCATTCTCTCCATAAGTGAAGACATAGATATTTTCCTTTTGTTTTGTTTGTGTTGAGTGTTTTATAGTGGGGAACTATCCCACATGGCTATTTATCCAAAAAACGAGTCAAGTGTAGCAATTTTTTCGAGATTCCAGCCCAATGCAGCCGCAATTGGTATTAGTGGAGCCTTGAACGTCTTTTCAAATTGTGTATCATAGTCGATATAGTTTTCTAGATTAAATTCGCGGGGCAGATATTGAGTGAAAGCTATAACATTCTGTTTGACGGGATTTGGCATTTTCAGATAGCAAAATTTCACCTTAGTACCATTCTGTACTTCCTCATAATCATTCTCTAGGTTCAGTTTCTTGATATAGTGATTATGAATAATAGAACCGCGTACGTGGATAGGACAACCACTTTTGAACAGTTTACCATCATCCTTCCACTTTTCAATATCTGAAACTCCGCGGGGGAACGATACTTGCTCGGGTTGAAGATGCTTAAATTCCTCTTCGAACTCAGATATGAATTTTTGCATATCCGCTTCAGTACCCTCAAGCATAATTTTAAAGATTTTTTTAAACTTATCTCGTACGACCATTGGAGTGGATGATTTTACGGCCTCAATACCAGTAACTTTAAGTTTCGGTGTTGTATATTGCACACCCTCGTTATTATGCACATTGAGAATATAGCGCTTTTTAGCGGTCCAAATACCTTTATCGGCAATAGCTTCACGTGACATTACCATTCGATTATCATATGCATTCATCTTAACGAATAGATCATCATATGATTTTTGTAGGACAGATTCAAATTTCTCAGAACATGCTTTGTCCAAGAATTTTACAGGATCGGAAGGATTGAACTTTTTAACGAGATCCTTCATTTCGATGTAAAGAGAATCAGTATCAATGGCAATAACGTAATCTTTATCTTTAGTATTCAGTATGCTATTCATTGATCTGTTAATGGCATTCTCAGCCCAACGAATAGATAATTGCCCTGACATCGTAATAGCTTCAGCAATCCGCATATCAAAATAGCGAAAGTGAGCATTACCAAGGGCGCCATACAAAGAGTTCAAAAGAATTTTAATAGCCATCTGTGCGTTATCCAGAAGGTTAATTTCTCGAGTAATCTCAGGCGATGGATTCTTTTCACGGCGGGCCTGGGCATCAAGCATTTTATCTTTTACGATGCGGCGTTCATTATAGTACTCAATAATGATACTAGGCAATGCGCCACGTTTATTCTTAGTGAAACAGATACCATTGGCGGCGACAGCATAGTCGTGCTCAGGCGTGAATGATTGTTCTAGATATAGGTCCACCCCAGAAGGTAATCGTTCATCATCTACGATAGTTTCAGGTGACATATTATACTGCACAATCAGATTTGGATACAGAGAGTTTAGGTCGAATGAAGTAACCCACTCATAAGAATTAGCTACAATATCCTTAACGTAACCACCCGGATATGCGCCCTTCGTCTGGCGAGTTTCAGGTGGAACAATGATATTCTGATCATCGAGATATCTGTAGATAATAGAATCCCAAATGGCCGTAGTACCCATCGTGTCGGCATAATTAACGCCACCCTTATAAGCAATCGTAAGTGCTCGTTCAATAAGACCCAATTCAGTATCGAGGTCTTCAATTAGCGTAATATCCCTAATGTTGTAGTCAATGAATAGCTGATGGTTTTCTTTATACAGCGCATGGAGTGAACCGTATTCCTCATAGCTCAATTTCTTTTTACCAAGAACAACATGAGCTACATGATCAAGTGCATATGATTCTAGAGTACCATAAACGTAATCAAATTTCTGGAACAGATCAAAGTAGTCCAATTGCTGAATACCTACGATATCATAAGAATCCAGAACCTTATTTTGCATTTTGACTGTTCTGTGTCGAACTTGACCCCAAGGAGATAAGCGCTTTGGTGCAGCATCACCCAGTACATTCGCCAATCTGTTAACGATATACACGGTGTCAAAGAGTCGAATGTTCCAACCAGTAATCACATCTGGACTATTTTTCTCCCAGAAAGAAAGAAAACTGAGGAGAAGATCCACCTCCATATCATATTTGTGATATTGTACTAATTTACCTGGCGGAATATCCGCTTTATCGGTATCATACTCACCCAGACCCCAAACATGAATTACACTTTCACCGAATACTTTATATGCGATAGAGATAATAGGATGCTCGGCCTTATCGGGATGTGGGAATCCACTATCGGACTGGACTTCAATGTCAATGTCCCCGATCTTAATATTTTTAATATTGAATTTGATCTGTCCGGGGAACTCACGTTGAATAAATTGTGCAACGTAGTTCGTATTACCATGGACCTTAAAGTTATCAATACCCTTATGTTGCTCGATAAAATCCCGGCATTCATTAATGTTATCAAAATTTATGGGAGAAAGATTTTCGCCGTCTAGTGATTTGAAACCAGTTTCAGCTTGACTAGATACGTACATAGTCGGAGTAAAAGGTATCTTCTTCTCGATCCTGTGTCCAGAACTATTGTACCCTCTATATAGAATAGAATTACCGTACTTTGCTACACTGGTATAAAAACCCTGCATATGAACCTCATTATTAAGTGGTGAAGATTAACTATATCACATTGTTAATCTATTGTCAACGAAAAATGGGGCCGAAGCCCCATTCTCTTATTCCTTCAGAAATTCCCTATTTGTTCCAATCGGAATTTTCTTCGATTTTTCTTTCTTCGAGATACTTTCCAATTTGATAGAAAGAATCCCGTCTTTCATATCTGCGCTTGTCACTTCTACTCCCTCAGCAAGTGTAAAGCTACGATTAAATGCCCTATTCGCAATCCCTTTGTGGATGTAATCATAGTCCATTTCAGTTTGTTCAATTTTACCAGATACATTCAGAGAATTACCCTCTAGTGTCAACTCAACATCAGCATCAGTAAAACCAGCAAGTGCCAATTCTACCAAATAACTATTTTCGCCGATCTTGAGAATATTGTATGGTGGGTATTTTGTATCTGCCGTATTGAAAGCTTGTTTAAATAGGTTATCAAAACCTACTGTAAAAGTTTCATACGGGTCTTTAGTGATTCTTCTTGAGTTCATCTTTATATCTCCTTTAAGCAAGATGTATGTGGACCCATTATGGCATCCACCTTTATTTATATCAGATTATCGCTTTTTACCAATCTGATATTTTGGGACTAACTCCCACTCTCCCTTTTCTTTGAAGGGTAGAACTTTAATTTGTGACAATGGTGCTACTGGATCTTCGATAGCGCTAGGGTCCACGCACTCGATTAGTTTCCATTCTTCAAGCAAATTGACTATGGTATTTCTTCGTGCTTTATCATCTTCATCAAAATTGTTGATTTTACCATCTAGCATAAACAATTCTTTGAAGTGGGTAATATAGTACTTACCCTGCTTGTGCAGAATATGGCAAGACTGATATAGCTTTTTGTCTTTACGAGATGCTACACCTATTCTTGTGAGTGTTTCTTTTACCTTCAGAAATGCATCATCATTAGGAAGATTAACTTCCACTAGATTCTCTACTAAATTCATTTTGTCGTCAACCTTTTTTATTTTTGTTTCATTATATTACACATACTATATAATCATGTGTATAGTTAATCCGGAATAGATATCTGTTCCATCGTAACTATTTATATTGTATATTGTTTCCAAAAATAGCTTAGGTCTTTGATGTACCACCCACATCTTGTTCTGACTTCAATGCGGCTAATTGTTCTTTACTCAAAAGTGACAGATATTCTTTACCGACATTGATGTTACATTTATAATATTCACACACAGCGGTTAAATCATCATTATCAATATTCTTGACCCATTTGGCAAACCTCTTTTTGGGTCTCAAACTGTGGATATAGAACTCATATTGGGCCCGATTTGGTAGCTCATGATACTGGTTCATAAGATTTGCATGAAGAATACTATCTGGATGATAAGAAAATGCCAGATTAGAGATATAAGGATTATATCCCTTTTCGGCGAGAGTATCGTTTTCGGTACCCCTCATAATATTCTTTTTAGCATAAGAGGCATCTGAAATGTAATCAAAAGGGTTCACTGGATCTATCCTCACTATCTAATTTTTCGAATTTGTTAGCGCACTTATTACAAATAAATGCCTCACCCATCTTATCTATTCCGTCTTGTTGATATTTATACTTGAGAATAGGTGAAGTATCACCTACTCGCTTTTTACACATCAAACACTTTTTCTTTTTGAATTTCTTAAGAAAGTTCACTGTACACGCTTACGATTATAGAAAGGATTGTGCATAGTAATCATGGCGTTCTCGATCCGTTTTAGTGCTGTAAGATCTTCATTGTATGGGTACTGAATTACCTTAATACCATCAAACGAATCACCATGTAAACCCCTGTAATATGTACCAAAAGCGTGACCTTCATCATCTCGAAGATTACCCCGCATAGACTTCACAAAGCGATTGAGTCGAGTGGCAATATCAATACCAGTAGCACCCACATATAGACAAATATCATCCTTGAAGATGGCATAGAGTCCTGGACCGAAGATAGGCTTAACATATTCTTTATCTACACTCAAAGTATAACCACCTTGCGTATCCAGATTAGGTGAAATGTCTGCCTTCTTAGTAGAGGTTTTGATAAGTTCCTCGGCAATATCATATTCGTCGAGTACAATCTCACCAGTCAATGTTCGCGTAACCATTATTTAAAATCCCCTTCGGCCATAATAGTAGCCAATGCTGCTACTCGATTGATTTCTGAATTAGCAACAAATGCTTCCTGATACTGATATTGAGCCAGAATAATAATAGCATCAGCAACAGAATTGACAGATGCCATCTTATCAGACAGTTTATCGTACAACTGACGGTATAGTTGAGCACTATCAATATCTGAATTTTCAGCAACCCACTTGCGTACCTCTTTGAACTGTTTATCTTTCATAAGAGCGAAAAGCGTGTTGATATTATCATCACCCTTATTAGACAAGATGCCTTCGTCGATCTTACCAGTGCTAGAATATCTCTGCAGTTCATTCAGGGTGCGGCGCCAATCCGGAAAATATAGCTGAATAAGCGCCGCAACAGTTTTATTCTTGTACTCGATCTCATTCTCATCAAGAATACCGCATACCCGCTTGTAGAATTGTGAAGCGAGAACAGGTTTTTCTGATGTGGGAATGTTAAACTCGATTACTGAACATCGAGAATGAAGCGGTTCAATGATCCGATTTTTGAAATTACAGGTAAGAATAAAGCCGCAATTTTTACTAAATTCCTCCATGAAATTCCGCAAAGCAGGTTGAGTACTATTTGCATTGAGATAATCGGCCTCATCCAGAATAACATATTTTCTGCCGCCGGCAAAAGATACTGTAGATGCAAAGTTGGCAATTTCGTTACGGAGAGTATCAATATTACCGTTCATCGAACCGTTGATTACAATATAGTCTGCACCAATTTCATTCAACATAGCCTTTGCAGCCGTAGTTTTACCTGTACCCGCAGTACCCGACAAAATCAAGTTAGGTACATTGTCTTGATCCACAAACTGTTGAAAGGTTTCTTTAAGTTCCTTGGGCAGAATTGTATCTGCGATTTTCTGTGGCCGATATTTTTCGACCCATAGGAAGTTTTCTGCTGTTGTCATATTATACGCCATTCATATTATAGATAGTTGATTAGGACTTCTTCGATGTAGGTGCCGGTTCTTTGGGCGCCGTCTGCGCGGGTTGGGCCTTCGGTTGCAATTCAGCAATAAGTTTTTCCCGAAGATTACCGATCGCAAGGAATTCATCTGCAGCAAATGCGCCTCGCTTAGCACATTGTTCTAACACGGTTAGCATGAGTTGTAAATCGTTAGTATTCATATGTTGCCTCCATAGCAATTAAAATTAGACTGATTGAAGAGCGATCCAATATTGGATGTTCTCAGATTTAAAGTGGGCCATTCCAGCCGAAGATAGAGTGATGGTATAATCCATTGGCATCAAGCGAAGATTCTCTACCTTGATTACCATATTGTATTTCTTGCCATCTGTAGATTCTGCGAGTTTTACACTACAGTTATCTGATGTGGGATTCTTAGTGTTGAGTGCTGACATATAGATATGCGAACCATCACTCATGAAAGAGATTTCACCTAGTTGAAGAACACTAGCAGCCCGGAGTACGTTAGAGATATCTGCCCACTCAACGTCAATTGTACATTCAGGATCAGGTACCACAATATCTTTATCGGGTGCAGTAACAATCATAGATTCTGATGCGAAACCGTATGATGTTTTAATCCGATCACTGGAAATTGCAAACTTTTTATCTTCGAATGAGATTTCAGGATTTTTAGATAGGGAAAGCGTACCCAAAAATCGAGTAAGATCATATACCCCAGCAGAACCCGGGAATTCATCCGCAACAGTGGCCGCAGCCATGACTGTACGTTGAGGAGAAATAGTACGAATAGTATTCCCCGCACGGAACATAACACTCGGATTAATCTCCGAAAAGTTCTTTAGTACCGCCAAAGTATTTTCACTGAATTTCATTATTTTTTACCTTTCTTTGCCGCTCGGCGTTGCTGTCTGTTTTTGGTTTCGTCTTGTTTCTTGTAGTGTTTCCTATTGGATTCTGGAGATGCAGTAGGTGACGCTTGAATAGCTGCTAATGCATTAAGTGAACCCTGGAACATATAGGTTCCGATATGTCGCAATTGGACCCAAGGACACAACCACAATTTTAGTCCAATTTTCCTGGCATTATACGAGAACATATAATCTTCTGATAGATACCGCTTTGTGTCAGGATCAATAATCGTGTCAAAATAAGCCATGATTTCCCGATTACCGTCAAAGTGTTCAGTTCGAACATGATCTGGTTTATAGAGTAATTCGGGATATGCCTTTTCATATTCGGTAAACACGCTACGTTTGATCATCATAAATCCAGTGCCACCCTCTCGAATTTCTACCGGTTCATCTAGTTTGAAAGATGTACCGTCAACTGGATTGAATACGAAGTCGCCCATAAAATGCTCTAGTTGATGTGGGTTATCATCTCCATATCCCATATCAGCAGCCTTTTTAATTTTCTCCCATGCAATAGTTTTCTTAGGATAAGGTCCCGTTACGATATCGTAATCAGAATCCTCATCACATAGATCTAATAGTGCTAATACGTCCTTATAATTGAAGTGAATGTCACTATCAATGAACATAAGATGAGTATAACCCGACCGAAGAAATTCGTCAACACAATAGTTTCGTGCTCGGGTAATAAGGCTTTCGTTAAATAGATAATAAAACTTAACTTCAATGCCATGAGCACCACAGAACATTGCCAAATCATTTGAAGCTTTAGTATATAGACCAGAACATTGCCCACCGTACATAGGTGTAGCAATAAAGAGTTTCTTATTTTTAAGGTCGTCTACTGAAATTTCTTTTTTCATTATACAGAGTCTCTCAAATTAGGATTAACTGTCGCCATAGTAATACCAGAGAAATCTTCACTCGTCACCCGGCCTTGACCGTCTCTTGCTCTACCGTTAAATGTTTCTTTAGTAGCATATTTTTCATCATGGGCATAAATCATGATTAGTGTGTAGTGTAGAATCTTAAATAGATCCTTTCGCCATTCAGTTTCATCACCCTTTTCGCCGTATCTATTGCTATACTTATCAACATTACCTAGGCAAAATCCTTCTGCCCTTCCTCGGTCTAGCATCAATTCTGTTGTCTGAATCTTTCGGTCACCCGAGTAATGTTCTCCATATGTTTTATCTACATATTCCTTAAATTCTTCAATCAATTTATTCTCGTTAAAGATATATTCTCTCATAAAAACTTCCTATTAGTATGGTACATAATCATAAGTATCGGTAAATTCCATACCGTACTCGTTTTCTTCTTGTGGTATTTCGATGCCAGGTTTCATAATCAACTTATTATTTCTCATAAACTTACTATAATCTACGTGATGATGTGCTCTGCCGTATTTCCATACCAATGTCGTCACATCGGGATGCATTTCCCATAGCATCTTAGATTTATTTATAGTCCCGGAAGCGTTCATTACGCCTTCGCGCCATTTTTCTTTATCTACATCGCCTTCTTTGTGATAAAACTCTTCGGTATTACCACCCTTGAGCAATTGAGTACCGACTTTACCTTGAAGAAACGCGTTGAATTGTACTGTGGCATCACCGTCTTTGAGGACGCGAAGTGAAAGATCAGTATCTTCATTATATCTTCCACGCCATCTGTGTCTACAATCATTTTTGATAAGTAGAGCAGAATAGATTCTAGTGTTAGCAACATACGCCGGATAAGTTTGAGTACTGGCACAGAAAAAGTAATAGTTCGGTCCCGCGAGCATTACATTAGTATAACGGTCAACGAAATCTTCCATAGCATTGAAGATTGAACCAGTCATTACACGGTAGCGGTTATTCATTTGAAGTCTGTAAAAGTCTTTAATGTTATCATCAAAAACCCAGTGGCGCTCAGCTCCAAGATGAATAGAGTGATCCCATGACCAATTACGTGCCCTACCAGGACCATCACCATGATTCGAGAACGGCGCCACCAGCAATGTAGCATATGGATTAATGTTGAATTTATCTAGGGCTTCTACATAATTATCATAATCCTGTGGCTCGATTACAATATAATGTGGGATTTCCATCTTTGCGAATGTACGTGAAGTAAACATCGACTCGTGTCGACCTTTAGAGATAATGTACATAGGATATTTTGGAATACTTGCTGGACCAATCCAACGCTTTACCAAATTATTTGCTTTATCTTTTCGAGGAAAATGGACAAATTTTGTTTTTTCGGTAAAACTATTATCAGTCAATTCGGCAAATTTTTCGAGATCTTTATCTGTGCGAATTTTCACCCAAACCGATTTATAGGACTCACATTCTTCTTGAATAAAACTTGGCATCCCTTTCCAATGAGATTTCCATTCTTTATCTACCGTTTGAACATTTTCTACTTCAACATCGAGTGCTGGAGATTTAGTGGACTTATTTGGTTTATTTTTCTTAGGCGTAATAAGATCAACATCCACATCAAATGGAACAGAATCGTCAACCGGAAACAGAGCATTTGCAGGTTCGAGTGGATAATAGATTTCATTCTTTTCGTGTGGGATAATCTGTTTCATAAGATTACAGAATTCTCTATGAGCATCCAGATCTAAAAGATGGACTTTCACTAGTCTCACAAAATCATCCTTTTCAACGACTTTCTGATTAAATGGAACTACCACTTTTTCTTTGATAAACCTATCAAGAGTGATGCTATACTCATCAGTCTCATTCTTCTCAGCATCTAGATAGTTATCGTATCCACTGCTCTCGGGTACATCATTCATTTTATTCTCTGACATTTGTTTCATTCCTCACTATAACACACTGTGATGTCAATGTCAACTATTTAGTTTCCTGTACTACCAAATCCACCATGGGCGCGTTCAGTTTCACTGATTTCATTCACTTCTACCACATCCGCTGGTGTGTACTTTTCCAGAATGGCCTGAGCAATACGGTCACCAACACCAACATTAAAGTAAGATTGGCCATGATTCACGAGAATAACCTTAATTTCTCCGCGATAGTCAGAATCTACAACACCAGCCATAACATCAATTCCAGATTTTGCCGCCAAGCCAGATCTCGGTGCAATACGTAAGTAGTTACCATTAGGAATCTCTGCTTTAATTCCCGTACCAATAATAGCCCTAGCGCCTGGTTCAATGACTATATTATCAGTTGAATATAGATCCAAGCCAGCAGCATAGTAGCTACCCCGCGTAGGAATTTGGGAGAATGGATACATCTTCTGAAAGAGGATAACTGCTTGTTCATTAGTCTTCATTATTTGTCCTTATAATTAGCTGTAGTCTTAAAATATCTACGGTTACATCATGTCGAGAATCGTGCTTCACAAATTTATCTTTCCACTCATCGACCACAAACCCGTTATTGATCTTAGGATTAAAGTCAAATTTTGCATCAATATATGTTCTAATATCTCGAAGCGCCCAGAATTTACATAGCTTGGCAAATTCATCTGTTCTATTAATATCATCAAAAATCCTATAGATAACCAAAGGATCGAATGTATTACCTCGAGACCACCAAAAATTAGGTTTATTATTCTGAAGATAACCGACCAGTTTATCAGCAAATTCCTCGACAGTAAGATCAGAAGGAAGTGGTTTAAGTTGCTTCCGGGCTTCTGGGGGTTGAGTTGACCACCACTGGAGTGTGGATTTTGATGGTTTATAGCCAAATCTGGTGCAATAGTCCTCCACATCGAATTTAATCTTTTGCATACTATCGAGTAATTCTTCGTATGTATACGGATTATCTGATGTAAATCTGTCGGCGTCAAACGTCATGTATGAGCAATCTACTACAGGAAATCCATTTACGATATCTGTACCGAGTGTCTCGAAGTCAATAATAAAGTTTTTGCCGTACATTATGTTATATCACTTTCAATTCTAAAAATTCTATTTCGAAGGCCACTGGTAGAAAATCGGTGTGATCTCTTATTAAAGTAGAGTTCAATACCTCTCTGTTTACAGATTTCTCTGCCAGTAAAATCCTTCTCGCGATATTCTTCGCCCATAATCTTTACATCAATTCTAAACATTGAAAGAATATCAATGAGATCTTCCTCAGTCTCATAGCAGATAATCTCATCTACATATTTTACAGCCGAAAGTTGGGCATATCTTTCGACTAAGGTTTGGACCGGTTTATTCTTTTCTTCTCTATCTATACTAGGATCTACCTGTAATGCAACCATTAAGTGGTCACATTGTTCTTTCGCCTCACGTAACATCAGGACGTGGCCGGCGTGTAGAAGATCGAATGTGGACGCTGTAAAGCCTACTCTCATATTTATGTTTCCATCATGCTAAAGTTTTTGGTTTTCTTGAATTTAATCGTGTGTTCAAACTTATCATATAACTGATCACCCTTGTGACTAATAATAAAGATGTTAGAATCCTCTGTGAGTTCATTAATGATTTTGAGAAATTCTTCAGTTCCTGCATTATCTAGGCTACTATCCATAATTTCATCCATTACTAATAGATTAGTAGATACGGAATTCCGTAGTTTAGATACTGCACGCCAGGTGAAAAGTAATGCTAGGTCAATTCGAAGTTTCTCGCCTTCTGAAAATGATGCATAAGAGAATATGTCACGGAACCTAGATTTAATTGTCTCATTAAAACTTTCATCAAGTCTAAAGTCAACAAAGAAATCCATAGATGCGAGATATTTATTAATCAGCTTATTCATCACTGGAACATATTGCTTAATGATTCTCGTTTTAATCCCGCCATCTTTAAGCATCACAGAAACTACAGAAAGAACTTCGCGTTCATTTACTAATTCTTCACCTCTTACTCTATAATCCTTCAGCTCAAGTTTTAAGCCTTCGATTTTACTTTGGTCAATTGTCTCGACTTCAGCCTCAGCATCTTCAAGATCTTTCTTAATACTGTCCAATGTATTCTTAGTGAGATTAATATTGGCCCTATGTTCTTGGATGGTTAGGTTCTTTTCTATGACGAGCTTGCCGATGTCAGCAATCTCAGATAATCTCTCACGAAGATCATTTATCTTTTCATCACCCTGACGGATACCTGCCTCGAGCTCTTTCAGTTCGTTAGTATTCTTGAGTATGATATTTTGCTTAAATTCATCATCAATATCCTGCCTACATGTAGGACAGTCACTATGCTCACTGAAGAAAGAATTGTCTTTATTGAGTCTAGAATTTTTAGTATCCATTCTCCGCATGAGATCTTGGTATTGATTTAACCTTTCCTCAACCTTCGACTTATCAGATATTTGGTGGAGTAGCTCCCGCATTTCCTCTTCGTTGGTATTAATGTTGACCTTTTCTGATTCTATATACTTCAAAAGGTCCGCAACCTTAACTCTAATCTTCGCCACTTCATCTTTTTTCATGGTGCGAATTGATTCGTTATGATCCTTGGCGTCTTTGATCTTATTAGTAAGTAGATCTACATGATATTTAAGATCTTTCAGGGCGTCCTTATTAGTGTTCACCCTTTCTTTAAGCAAATAGTTCATGCTGGTAAAGATCTGAATGTCCAAAAGATCTTCAATAACTTCGCGTCTCTGTCCAGTAGGTAATTGCATAAATGGCACGAAGGTAGAAGATCCAAGTACTACAATTTGACCGAAAGATTTGAAGTTGAGTTTGAGAATATTCTCCTCAAGATAACTCTGATAGTCTCTTGCCGCTGCATCCTGATTTACCAGTTCTGATCCACGCCAGATTTCGAAAATGCCAGGCTTTATTCCACGGACGATTTTATAGCTATTTCCACCGGTTCGGAAATATACCTCTACTTCCAGACCCTTTTCATTAATGCTGTTAACGAGTTGTGGCTTATTAATCTTTCGAAAGGGCTTTCCGTATAGACCAAAAGATATAGCATCCAGCATAGTGGATTTACCTGCGCCATTTTCACCGATGATAAGTGTAGATTTATTGGCATCCAAAACGATTTCGGTCCACTGATTACCAGTAGACAGAATGTTCTTATATCTAACTTTCTCGAAGTGTAACGCACTCATAAATTAATCGCCTCATTATAGAGTTCATGAACTGCAGTTTTAATTTTAACTTTATTCAATTTAGTCTCAATTCCGTCAATATACTGGGACAGTATTGTGTGAGTATCTTGTGCCTCGTCGATGAGATCATCTTCATCTATATCATCCATGTTCATATGATCTTCGACAATTTTAATATCAGCGGCACCTGCTGATTGCAATTTATCTACAAATAGATCAAAGATATAGGGATTTTCCTTATCTTTGATAATAACCTTAATGTAGGTACTTGTCAACAAGGAAGTGTCCAGATTGTCAATATCTTCTACCGTAAGATCTTTATCGCTGTAGGTGATCTTATGAAACATTCTGAATGGATTTGGAATAAATGTGAGTTCCCGAGTTTCAGTATCAAGTATATGGAACCCTCGTTTACCCTCAAAATCTGTCCAATTCATCTCATAGGGTGCACCCAAATACTCGATATTATCATATTTTGATGGATGGTGGAAGTGACCAGAATACACTGAGTCAAATTTCTTGAAAAGCTTTTTATCGAATCCTTCATGACAAGGTTGACCTTTCATCATCTCAAAACCCTGGATCTCAAGATGACCCATTAAGATTTGGGCACTAGTATCAGCAATAGCTTTGGTACAAGCAATAGAATTATCTGCAGTTATCCACGGAACCATGAGTATTTTAGTAGAACCCAATTCTAATTCCACAGGATCATTCTGATAGATATAGAAAAGATCAAATGTACTATCACTAAAGATCTCATTTACACCATTGCCGTCATTAGTATTCTTGTAATAGGTATCATGATTTCCGAGTATCATATGAGTAGTAATACCACGATCATGCAAATTTCGGATGAATTTCTTTGAGTTATGTAGTGTCAAGAAATTGATATATTTACGGCGGTCAATTAGATCACCGAGATGCAAAACCGTCTTAATCTCATGTTCATCTATGTACGGAAAAAATACTTCATCATAAAATTTATTAAAGTAAGTCGAAAATACCGAGTTATCATTTCGGGCACCAAAATGTGTATCAGTAATAATTGCTACCTTCAAGTGACTCTCCTATTCTTGTTTTTTAGATTCATCATCATCTGTATAGAATTTATCAATAGCACCCTTAGTCTGCTTAGGTTTCTTTTTCTTTTCCATTGACTCTTCATAATTAGATACAAAGTCATTCATATAGTCTGTGGTAAGATCAATGTGACCGGCTTCAGTGGATCCACCCTGCTCAGATTGAGTAACAGCATCACCATGCAGAACCGAGTTTTCCATCACCTTATGCTTAATGTATAGCTGTTTCTTTTCCTTTTGGATTCTACGCACAAAGGCATAATAGATTACCTGCGTAAAGTAGGCAAAAGGATTTTTAGACTTTTCGGGGTCGAAGTTCCGTACAACCATAACACCATTCTCAATACCGTCAGATACCATATCTTCACGGAAAGGATAATTAATAAAGTTATATCTATATTTGAGTTTGTTGGCAATATCGAAGATACATTTGCCGATATAATTTGTGATTACTGGGTATTCTTCACCAGCTTCTTCAGCTTCATTACATGCCTTCTTATATTCAACTAGTGCCTTGTAAAAATCAGCATTATTGATGTAATCATTCTTTGATCTACGTTTAATTTTATCTGTCATGTCGCCTCCATAATGTTCTTAGTATAACACAATTCTTCATATCTGTCAACCTTTTTTCGAATTTTATCATTTAATGGTTGACACAGGTTTTAGTTATGGTATAATACCTATAAGGTTATAAAATATATTAGTGTTTAATACTACTCTTTGATTCAATGAATGCTTCTAATTCATCTGATAATGAATCACTGTCAGGTTTTTGAATATATTCAATGTATTCACGGTAGTAATTCTCTGCATTCTCTGATGCATTATTAATGAAAAGAATATCACGAGACTGGATATAGGTGAATGATGACTCTGATAATGCTAACCAATTCTTTGCCATGTATCCATGATTAGGATCAATCTCAATTGAAACGGGCGCATGAATGATGTATTCGCCTGTAGAGTGTGATTCCACATAAGCCAAAACATCATCTCCTACTTTAAATTTTATATGTTTGAGTCTCATTCTTTTTCTAATTCCACATTATAGATTTTATATTTGAATTTCTCATTAGAATAGATCTTTATTCTCTCAAGAAAATGTTTGACTGCGTAGTTCTGTTTCTTTTTCCACTGTAAGTCATCTGCTATATCGTAGAGTGTTGCAGAATCACTGCCGTTACCCTTTCGAAGAACACGGCCGATAGATTGTAGATTCCGGATTTTTGACTTAGACGGAGATGCCATAATCAAATTATCAAGTCGCTTAATATTTACACCAGTAGAAAAGGTGCCGTAACTGGCGAGAATGATATTGTCATTAGATGATTCTACAATTTTTCTAACATCATTTCGGACTTCACCATCCACTTTACCGTGGATAAAGTGTACAGTCTTTTTGCTTTCTTTGAGCATTTTCTCTAATACCATACCATGTTTCTCAACGAATTGGAATAGTATCAAGGTATTGCCAGGTAGATTATCGGCGAGGTTACATATATATTTATTACGGCGCTCATGCGACACAATCCAGTCGATCTCTGCCTGGTAATCCATCTTAGATACTAATTTTCTGGAAGCATTAGAATACTCTAGAATGAGACCATTAATCTTGAAACTTGATAATTTATTTTGGTCAATGAGTTCTTTGGTAGTAATTACTTTGGATATGTTACCGAACAGGCCAGTAAGAACTAACTTATGAGTTTCCGAATCATCAATGGTACCAGTAAGACCATATCTGTATCTGACATGTGGACATTTTTCCATAATGCCAGTGATGGATTTTGCTGATGCTAGATGCGCCTCGTCAACTATTACTACATCAAATTTAGAAAAGAATGATGCCGGCATTCTCTGTAGTGATTGCCATGTGGAAATGGTATATGCCGCCTCAACATTCTTATCTGCACCACCTTGGATTTTATGAATATCGAGTTTCTTACCGTTGTTATATTCGGTGAAATCGCCTTCTAATTGGAGCACAAGAGAAATAGTAGGATCAATAATAAGAACCTTTCTATTATGCTTTTCTGCATGATACCGAGCAATTAGATATATAATGAAAGATTTACCCGAAGCAGTAGGCGACAAGAACAACTTGCGTTCTTGTGATAGAGCTTCTACTACTGCTCTATTTTGATAATCATGTGGTGTTAGGGTTGCACCAAATTCTTTTGCTAATTCGATGCCATAGTTCTCAGGAATATCTTCAACTTCCATGAGTTCTGGATCAATCTTTATTCTGTAATTTCTACTCTTACAGAACTGTGCAATATACGTGAGAAGACCACCATAGATAAGTCCAGTCATAGTATTTAGAAGTCGAATTTTACCGTCCCAGAACTTATTCTTATAAGCCGGCATGAATTGGTAGTTCTTAGCAAAGAATGAAAAGTAATCATTCATTTCCATTTTAATACTAGGTTCGGCGTGTATCTTCACATAGACATTATCTACCTTTTCAACGTATACTGTATCTGACATTATCCACCTGTTCTAAATCTCTCCCAATCCACAATTGTCTTGAGTTGGAATCCTCTATTATTTATTTGCCTTAGAATAGATTCCAAGTAATCTACAACAGCCTCCTGTAACCCAATCTTTAAGCTATGGTTGATAATATCATCATCGGCCTCTACATACGTAGGAACATCAGATCTCAATAGCTTCAGTGGTTGTGGTTTCCATCCATATTGTCGAAGTTCATCTATATCAAGTTCACCTCGGTAATATTCTGTTTTCAGCTTATTTAGTTGCTTGAACTCCGCCTTAAGCTTCTTGAGCCTGAGTCCTTCGTTAACATACATCCTAAAATATTTGTTGTGTAGCTTAGGTATTTCAGAGGATTCTGTAGATACGTTAACCATATCAATTGTTCCATCTTTTCCCCACATTTCATAAATATCATCAAGTTTCATAGTATCTCCATTAAGCAAAATATATTCATTATACCAAATTTATTCTAAAATGTCAACTACTTTTACCCGCTGTAATTGTATATGATTCCACCACGAAACTGCATGTAGCTATAACATAATCAATATCACCCTGTGTAGTATCCATGTCGATATTAGTAATGGATTCAGGGAAGATATTCTTGAACTTATAAGTAACATTAGGATTTTTACTATTACTCATAATTAGTACTGAAGCATCAGAATATAATCCATCTTGACTTTCATCCAGATTCGCAAACTGTTCAAAGTTATCTGGGAAGGTCATACCAACCATCCAGTTATAGAGTTCAATATAGTTCTTCATATTTTCATCTACTCTGAAACTTACACTAAGTCTATCATAAGTTAGTGAGTCACCGGTGTGATATAGTTTCTTGAATGGTGTTGGTTGTTCTATCGGATTAAGTGATACTCCTGGGAGCGAAAGATTTTGGGTAAAGAATGTCACATGCGGAAGCCTTTGAATAACGAATCGAAATTCAATAGGAGAGAGATAATTCTGTTTGATATTTGCCATTTACAATTCCTTGCGCTTATGATATATTTATAAGAATCACATAGGAGAAAAGTAATGAGTGATAAGAAGGAAGTGCCCTGTGCCCGATGCGGTGAACCTGTTCTAGAAGAAGAATTGAGTTGGCACTATCTATGTCCGCATTGCCATAATGAACTATTTAATAAGAAAGAAGGGAGCAATTAAGCTCCCTCCAAGTATTTTATTAGTCGTCTGTGGCGTGAACCTTCACGAATGAACTGCCTTTGATTTTATCAAGAGCGCGATCAACACCTTTATTTCTTTTCATCATGGTGCGTTGGCCTTTTTTGAACTTGGCCTTATCCATATCATCACCTACGAAAGAATCATCCATATCCTTTTCGGCTTTTTTACCGGATTTTACGGCTTTTGATGCATAACGGCCTAACTTAGATGCTGAAATTTCGTCGAGATTTAGTAGCTGAGTAATTGCATCTACTTGTGCCTCTGTAAGTTCACCTAGTGCTTCTTGTTTTTCTTCTGATAGTTCTTGCTTAGATCTCATAGTGTTATATGATTCTTTTAAGCTTCTCCATGGAGTACTCATGTCGTGTTCCTTTTG
>Ga0070747_1000234_pt1 | contig 28400 bp, 23 predicted proteins | sample VirMetDEL_Mar_31_FD_77321 | JGI IMG/M metagenome (GOLD analysis project Ga0070747, IMG submission 77321) | Aqueous microbial communities from the Delaware River and Bay under freshwater to marine salinity gradient to study organic matter... | ecosystem: Environmental > Aquatic > Marine > Coastal... | reverse complement strand
ATGAGTTTGCGGGTACTGACTCCGTAGCAAACATGGAGGCTGAGGCTGATACAGTTACTGATGCTGATGTGTTAGAAGATCTTGATACAACTGCTGTAGATACTGGCGATTTACCCTTTAGACCTACTAGTACGTTGACAGGTAACGAAGTTGAGGTAGGTGGTACAGATACAGATACTGATACAGTTACTGATGCCGATGTGTTAGAAGATCTTGATACAACTGCTGTAGATACTGATACATTTGCAGATGAGTTTGTAGGTGTTGATCCAGTTATTGATACTGATACATTTGCAGATGAGTTTGTAGGTGTTGACCCAGTTATTGATACTGATACAGTTACTGATGATGCTGGGATTGATAAGTTTCCTGAAGGTGAGGTAGACCCTCGCATACCCGATTTTGTAGGTGTTGATCCAGTTATTGATACTGATACAGTTACTGATACCGATACAGTTACTGATACCGATACAGTTACTGATGCCGATGTGTTAGAAGACCTTCTTACTACAGGCGATACTGATACTGATACTATAACAACACCTTATACACCAGACCCCGTAATAGATACAAGTGAAGTTACTCCTAGCGACGTTGTAGCTATTCTTGGTGGGGACATTGATGCTGTAACAGACACAGAAATAGACGCAGTTGCAGAAATTGTTAAAATTATAGGGTCTGAAATAGATGTTAGTACAGATACAACCACAGATACAACCACAGATACAACCACAGATACAGATACAACTACAGATACAGATACAACTACAAACACAGATCCAAAAATAAACGAAAATGTAAATTCTATTATAAATTCTATTGTAAATACTAATGTAACAACTTCTGAAGATGAAGCACGGCGACGTAAAAAACGAAACCAACAATTGTTACTTCAACAGGAACAACAAAACACTAGTGATCCAAATCTTACAGCTATTGATTATTTATATGATTTCGGTAGTATTTTTGCTAATCCTGAACAAGCAAAACAATTTGATCTAAATACTCAGCAGTATGGGCGTCCTTATGATATAAATGAAATGATTGGTACGGGAGAGGAAGTTACGCCTCAATCTACCGAAGAAGTTAATCAAGAGAATTTTTTACAATTAATCGAAGCCGCAAAGATGAATCCAGACATATTAAATGCAGAAACTGATGAATTAGGTAACGTAGTAGATTTATTTTCAGTGGACGAATTAGAAAAAATGGGTATAACTAGTCCATATACAACACAACCTACTGAAAGTCCTGATGACACTACAGAACGATTGTTGCAGCTATACGGTAAAGCGGCGTACCAAGGCGGTTTAATACGAGGGAACGGAGATAAATAATGGGGTTTTTTGATAAAATATGGGATTTTGTTTCAGGTACTGAGACTGAGGCGGGGTCAGACAATTTATTATCCTACGCGTTTTACGGCGACGACGGGAAAATTGATTTTGCAAAAACAGCGGGTCTACTTGGAGGTATAGCTAGTACAACAGGGCTTTTAGGTTCTGATGGTACTCCACCTCCTGTAGGATACCAAGGAACAATACCTGATTACGACGCCACTAGATCTCGTGTTGCAAATACATATGACCCTACCCGTAGAGCAGGGAGCGGCGGGCAACGTTATTTTTCTGATATGCGGTTTACACCAAAAGAAGTTATAGACGATGAATTTGTAACTCAAGCAAGTAGCGACTCTGATAGTACTAGCAGGGACAATCAAGTAATTGATACTAGTCCACCACCATCATCAACACCTATTACAAAAAACCCTGATATTGAAGCGGGATATTACGACTCACCAGAATTTGAAGAGTCACGAAACTTTAGTGGCGCAGCAACAACGGATATTGCAGGGCCCAACCCTTACTTTGGGGGTGGAGGAGGTAGTAGTAGTATTTCAAGCAGAAATACTAGATTATATGAAGATTATTTAAACAGAACAGGAAACACAGATTACTTACGAGGCGGTGTTAATTATAAACAACCTGATGCCTATACTGATTATCTAGCAGAACAAGAAGAAGGTAGGCTCGGACTTCAAACAGGTATTGGTTCTGTAAACCCAGCAGTAACTAATGCTCGTTCATCGGGAGACCAACAGGCACTGGGGTTAGAAGCTCTTAATGCATCTAATTTAGCCCGCCAAAGTGCACCTGCGGATGTAACACCGTATGTTGCTTCTAATACGGTTGCAGCAGACACTTCAGGCCCTGCATCAGGTGTTGTTAACTTGTTACCTGCTATGCCAGATTATACTGGTGATTCATTACGCGACGCTGCATCTAAGTATATTAGTGTATCTGATAATTATATAACACCCTACAGCAACAATGTGGGGATGGGGCGTGGTTCGTACGCAGCGGGTGGTATAGCTAAACTAAGAGAAGGTCGGTATTTAGCTGGAGCTACTGACGGTATGGCAGACAAAGTACCTGCTTCAATAGAGCAAGTACAACCCGCAGCTTTGAGCGATGGGGAATATGTCATACCTGCTGACGTAGTTAGTCACCTTGGCAACGGCAATTCAGACGCAGGAGCGAAGGTTTTAGATACATTTTTAACTAAAGTAAGAAAATCACGTACGGGTAACGGTAAACAGGGTAAAGAAATAGACCCTAACAAGTTACTACCAAAAGTAGCGTAAGGAGATAAACGATGGCAGAAGAAGGCGATATACTAGGTAAGGAGTCTTCCTTATCCAATTGGGCAGGTGATTATGTTACTGACATGCTTGGCAAAGGCGCAGCTCTTGGGAGCGAAGGGTATCAGGGTTACACTGGGCCATTAACAGCAGGAGCGTCAGACCTGCAAACAAGTGCATTTCAAGGGATTGGTGGATTAAATATACCGACAGAGAACATGGGGGCGTTTACGCCACAGACATTTACAGCTCAAAGTGCCGCTGACTACATGAATCCTTACCTTATGGCGTCTCTTCAACCGCAAATAGAAGAAGCGCGACGACAATCAGACTTAGACAGGTTAAAAAACGCTTCACGGATGACTCAAGCTGGGTCGTTTGGGGGTAGTCGGCAGGCAATACTTGAGGGTGAAAACCAAAGAAGTCTTCAATCTAATTTAGCAGGTATTACAGGCGCAGGGTATAGTAACGCTTATGATAACGCTATGAATCAATTTAATATTGAACAAGATAGAGCACGCGGTGTACAAGACGACACTAATAAATATGGGCTAGGCGCTATACAAAAATTGTACGAGTTAGGTACAGCTAAACGAGGAATAGAGGCTGAAGGTGTAGCCGCAGATCAAGCTCAATTTAAAGAAGAACGAGATTATCCATACAAACAAGTACAGTATATGCAGTCATTGTTACAAGGATTACCTGTAGAAGCCCAACAATACTCTACTCAAGGTATTAGTGATGTGGACACAGCTACTAAAAATATCTTAGGGATGGAATCATTTTTTCGAGAACTATTTAAAGCTCAGGAGGCAGACGCGTAATGGCTATTAATCCTATGGAGATGCCTCAAGGAGGCGGAATAACCCAAGCAATGCCTCAAGCAGGTGGCGGTATGCCTCAAGGTATGCCTCAAGGTATGCCCCAAGAGCCCACAGGCCAAAACAATCCCATGATAGGCGGAGACTTGTTAAAAGCGTTAGCTGCACAAAAACTGTTAAAAGAAAAACAGATGGCAGAAAACCAACTTGCTATGGCCCAAGAAGCTGACGCTAATACTGTCGTGGCAAAAAACGAAGGTGAATTAGAACAAAGATCTTTAGACGAAGTATCTAAGGGTGTGTCTGGAGTTTTAAACAAGAAAAACTCTGACATGCAAAGAAACATGAAAAAAGTTGCAGCAAAAGGTATAGCAGGTAACGCTAGACCTAACATGGCAATGATGGCACAAGGTGGTATTGTAGGGTTTGCTGAGGGCCAAAAAGTAGACGCTGCAACAGGGAATAAAATAGTAGAGTTTGTAAAAGAAAACCCTTGGGCAACAGCTTTGGACACAGCAGCGTTAATTGCACTTGTTACCCCTATTCCTGGAGGCCGCCCTGCAGCGGGGTTACTTAAAGGAGCTGCAACTGGGCTTAGATACGGCCCTAAAATAGCTAAAGGAATAGGAAACATTGCTAAAAGAGCATTTACAACTCCTAACAAAGCTTTAACACAAGGGCCAAAAGGAGCGGGATCTTTTGTTATGAACCCAGCAGGAGGTTCTACTGCGTCAAGAGTATACTCTCCAGGCAAAACAGCTCTTGGATTAGGAGCGTTAGGTACTGGCGCAATGTTAATGGGTGGAGACAAAGAACCTGCATTAGAAGAAGAAGTTATTGATACTAATACTGATACAGTTCCTCCAGTAGTTTCTCCAGTAGTTCCTCCAGCGGCTCCTGTAGCTAAGGGAGAATCATACGAAGATAAAAGAACTCGATTCGCTCGTGCTGGAGCTATGGGTGGTATAAGTGGGTTTGCAAAAAATATAACTGCCTTAGAAAACAAAGAACGTGAACAAGACCTAGAAACAAAAAAAGTAGACTTACAAGCAAAATACCAAAAATCGGTAGTAGACGCTAACAGTTACAACAACGCGGTAAAAAATCTATTAAATTATAATAAACAACTAACTACGTTATTATCGCAACACCCAATGGTAGTGGTAGCAGAACAAAACTACAGAACCGCCGTTGAAAATAATGATGAACGCGCTATGAAAGCAGCAAAAGAAAAATATGATGCCGCTAGAAAACAGGCTATAGCAGATATTGGTGCAACTCCAAACGGGGGGTCATTACTAGCACAGATTGCGGCCCTAAAAGAAGTTACACAAAACTTTAGAGGGAGTAATAAGACTACAGCGAGTGGTAATGTAGCCGCTGCTCTTGAAGCAATCAAATAAAGGTTAAATTTATATGTCAGATATAGAGAACCTAGCAACTTGGATAAACAATAATCAAGATAAAAAAGGTAGCGACCAGTGGAATACTGTTGCGGCGGGGCTGCAAGAGTTAAGTCAAACACTTGAACAGACTCCCGCAGTACCCGAAACAGATACAATGGAAGACTATTTGCAAGCTTCGGCGGATTATGAGAATGCTAATCGTAATGCTCTTGAGCGTGGGTTTCGTCGCAGCGTAGATTTAACTGGAGAAGGTGTAGGCTCTGCCATAGAAGGAGTAGGTAGTGTTTTAGGGCTTGAGGGGCTTGAAGAATACGGCGCTGACATGGCGTTAGAGAACGAAGCGCAACTACAACGCGCAGAAACATTTGCAACTAGGCGGCAAGATGTAGAAGGTCTTGGTACGGGGGCAAGTTATTTTGGAGAAACTTTAGCAGAGTCTTCAGTCCCTATGGGAATTGGTATTGGCACAGGTGCATTAGCAGGCGCACTTGTTGGGGGAGGTGTACCTGGGGCTCTTATCGGAGCAGGTGCAGCCGCATTATCACAGCTACCTTTATTTTATGGTTGGAACCGTCAACGACAAAAAGAAGCTGTGGAGCAAGGACTTAAACCAGAAATAAGTGAAGGTGCAGCATTTTTAACTGCAATACCCCAAGCAGTAGCAGAAGGTATTGTTGACCGTTTATTAGTTGGGGGGTTTTTTGCAAAACCTGCAATGAAGCAAGGCGGTATACTTACAAGAATAGGCAAAGGGTCAGTCAGAGGTGCAGCGGCAGAAGTACCCACCGAGATAGGACAACAAGTTCTCGAACGTGCTCAAGCTGGACTGTCTTTAGATAATGACGAGGCTATAAGTGAATACATAGACGCGGGTGTAGCAGCGGGTATGCTTGGTGGTACTATAGGTGGCGTAGGTAATGTACGAGCCGCTAAACCAGAACCAGACGAAATTTCAGATCCAACAAAAATAACAGAAACAACTCCTGCAGTACAAGGTGAATTGTTTGACGACGACACAGATTTAGGTACTACACCCATTACTGTTACTACAGAAGATCAAAGTGAATTGTTTGGCGACGACACAGATCTGGGTACTACACCCATTACTGTTACTACAGAAGACCAAAGTGAATTTGATTTTGGTGATGCTAGAGCAGAATTAATGAGTGATATAGACAAAGAACTTAATAGCAAAGGGACTATATCAACAGCAACCGCAGATAGGTTTGTAAAAGAAACTAAAATGCCTATTGCCGAGGCGTCAAAATATTTATCTGATTACATTGATAACTATAGAAAAAATATAGATGGTGCTACACAAACAGAATTTGACTTTAAAGATCGCCCTAGTGAAGAACTACAAGCCCCTATAACAAACGTCGCAGACTTAGAAAAAAGTGCAGTTGGAGCACCTGATACAGCGTTATCTTCAGCGTTATTATCAGCCGTAGGAGACGCTAAACAAGAAAAACAACTTAGCGAAGCTGATCGTGCTTTAACTCGCCAAAAGACTTTAGAAAAAATACAAACAGACGAAATAGAACGTGAAGACGCTAAAAAAACTGAAGAATTAGCTCTTTCCCCAGAAATAGAACGTACAGAAGTACAGGATAGTTTACCTGGTTTAGGGCCAAACTACGGAGAAAAACAAAGACAGGCGAGGATTGACGCAAGAGAACCGACCACAGACCCTAGTACAATAACAACTGGGTTGCTCGCTAAGTTAGGTATACGTGCCGCTGCCCCTATACGTAAACGTATAATAAACAAAAGTGTATCTGACCCTGTTGTACGCCAAGAACTTATAAAACATGCGAATACTGCAAACGTGGCTCAACAAACAAAATTAAACATTAGTAACTATCTCAGAGATGTACCTGAAGCACAAGGAGACTTATTTCCCCCTAGAAGAAGGAAAAAACCTGATGCAAATATTAGAAAAACTGACGCAGGAAGAAGTGGAGATGGCGTTCAAGCTGATATACCAAAGACAGACGATAAGGATGCCAAGGAATTTGATGCATCTAAAAAAGACGGAGTGGGTGACTCTGACACTTTCGTTAGATCTGTTAATGATAGAAAAAGCGATGCAGACTCTGCATTAGATGAAGTTATTTTTAAAGGTGAAATAGAAACTAGCCTTGCTGAACTAACTCGCAACCAACAAGTTAATATCGCTGTAGTAGAAAAAAACTATAAGTCAGGTGAAATAACTAAAGTTGAAGCAGATCGACGAGTTGCCGATATTAAAACAGGTAAAGATGTAGCTAAAGCTAAAGATAGAGCGGCAAAAAATAAAGTAATTGAGGCTGAAGCAGAAAAAAAACAAGCTGCAGTTAAGTTAGCTAAAACAGCTAAAGACAAACAAACAGGGCTCGATGCTTCGGCAAGGAAAAGCGTTGATAGAAAAACATCTATAGCGAGCATAAAAAACACAATAAAATATTTTGAAGAAAACGCTAAACCAGAAATAAAACGTTGGTTGTCTCTAGCTTCAGATATTTCTTTAGGTACAGACGTAGTAAAAAAAGCAACCGCAGACGGTAAATTAAACGCTCAAGATGTAAAAAAACTAGATGATTTTATAACAAAAAAGATACCAAAGAGAATAAATGATAAAGTTAACGCGTTATCTCAAGTACAAGAGCAGTTACAGAAGTCACCGTTTCCTGTAGAGCAGTTAGAGGCCGCTGCTTATGAGTTAGTTTTAGGTACAAGCAGTGTACGTAAAGGAGCAGATACAGACGCCCAAAAACATTTCCAAGGCACGGGCACAGAATCAGCTCTCCGTATAGAAAAATGGGTTAATGAAAATTTATCTAAAGGCGCTCAAGAATGGTTTACAGGACTTAAAGTATCGTACTCTTCAAGTGACCCAAATACAGGTACAAAAATACGGGCAGCTAAAGAAACACTTGCCGAAGCTAATAGAGAACAGTTTAAAAAATTACCTTTAGACGCGGTATCAAACTTAGATACTCCTATGCACCCTACGATTGTACAGTTGTTGTTAGCAGGTAACCTTAAGAGCGCACTTGAAGGGTTAGCAATTACTAGCCAAAGTACACGCGTTAGTGCATTAGCAAACGTGCTTGCTGATAACATAGGTACTACAAAACTTAAAACGGTAAAAGGTTTAGACTCCGCAGGTATATTTGACCCTAAGACAAACACTATAAGTTTAAATACAACAGAGGGTTTAAACACGCACACGTTACTACATGAAATGTTACACGCGGTTGTATCGGCTAACTTAGAAAATAAATCTAATCCTACGACAGCACAGCTTAACACGTTATTTAAAAGCGTTAAGGATTTAATACCCACTGCTTACGGCGCTAAAAATTTAGATGAGTTTGTTTCTGAAGCTATGAGTAACCCAGAGTTTCAAGCAACACTGGCATCAATAAATGTTCAAGGTGAACCCGTAAGTGTATACCGTAGATTTATGAATATAATAGCAAACTTTGCTCGTAAGTTAGTGGGCGTATCTCCAGTATCACTAACTTATATACCTAATATAAACGAATCTCTTAAGGGTTTAGATGTATTCTCTATGATAGATACACTGGTACAAGGTAACAGTATGTTTGACGCTCTCATAGCTCCTGCACCTGAGTATAGAAACGCAGACATGTTAAAATTAAACGCAACTGCAGAGGGTGTAAACTCGGTAGCAAAAGCGTTTGATACTATACAGAAAAAAATTAACAGCACCCCAAGCGCACAAAATTTTGCAGATCAATTTATAGGTATTCTAGTAGACTTAAAAGAGAATGCTAGACGTATTATTTTAAAGTTACTAGGTACGCAAGCCCTAGCAGATGTAGCAGAAAAAGCTGGGTTCGGTAATTTACCTAGAACCTTACATGAAGCGATAGAAGGTCAACGTGGCGCTATGATGGGGTCAGATGCTAGATTAGATATAATAATGACTAAACTCGCTAAGTTTTCTAAAGATAGCCCTAAGCTTAAAGAAGTAATGGACAAACTTATTTACAGTTCAGAGTACGGAAGTACAATAAACCAAGTAGACCCGCTTCTTTCAAAGGCCGATGCTGAGGCACAGTACCTTAGATATAAGTTAGAGTACTTAAATAACAAAGGAGACTTAAAAACTAAATCCTTTAAAACTAAAAAAGATAGGGATGCAGAGTATAGTAAGTTTGCAGACCCTAAATATGAAGCAGAAAAACTTAACCCTGAATCTGAAAAAATGGATGTATGGGAACTACAACAAAAAGAATTAAATAAACTACCTACCGCAGATAAGGCTAAGTTGCTGGCACAATACACTGAGTTACGTGACACCTATAGAAACATGTATGAAAAATTAAAAGATGTTGTTTTTGGTCGCATAGACGCTGCATTAGCAGGTGACCCAGAAGCATCTAAAAAACTAAAAAGTAGTGTGTATAAAAAAATATTTAAAGCTAACACTTTAGCTGTATACTTTCCTCTTACTCGTGAAGGTAGATACAAACTAACGTATTCCTATAAAAACGTAAACCAAGCGCCAGAGTCTGAGGCTAGTCCTTCTTACGTGGTACGTATGTTTAGTACTAGAAACGAAAGAGATAGAGCGGCGTCAGAGATAAGAAAAGATGATAAGTTTGAAAAAGTTAAAACCGACGATGGTGATTTTAATGTTAAACATTTTGAGAACGCCCCTTCATTTTCGTTTGTAGGTAAAACATTAGACGCGTTAAAAGCAAACAAGATTGATCCTAATGTACAAAGAGAAATTGTTCAGTTGTTTATTAACACTCTGCCTGAAACTTCTTTTGCCAAGTCTTTTCAAAAACGTAAAGGGTTTGAAGGTTTTATAGAAGATTCTCTAGCGGCCTTCCGTATAAAATCTTATGACTTAGGGCGGCAGACTGAGCGTTTAGTGCACGGTAAAATTATTCAAGACATAGAAAAACAAATATATGATTTAGGAACGCCTGACCCTGCAGCAATGAAAGCTAAAAGTTTTGTAGGTAAAGGTTCTGAAGCTCTGACCGCATCGTTTATTAGTGTAAGAGACGAATTACTATTAAGAGGTTCTTTTGCACGTAACCCTCCAAGTGAACCCCTAATTAAATTAACTAATCAATTTGCTTTTATATACACTATTGGGTTTAATGTATCCTCTGCCATAGTTAACTTATCTCAAGTACCTTTGTTTGTTATGCCGTATTTAGGTGCTAGGTATGGGTACAAAGAAACTATGTCAGACATTACAACTGCGGGTAAACTTGTTACAGCAGCAAAAAACAATGTGTTATCATTCTATGATATAAACGAGCAGGGCGACTATACAGTAAAAAGTGATGTACCTAAAAATCTTAAAGCAGAATTTGAGCTTATAAAACCCGTTGTGCAAATGGCGGCGGAGCGAGGATTGTTAACTACATCATTCTTAAAAGATGCTTTAGGGCTCGATGAGTCGGGTCGAACAAGTTCAAAATTTGATACTGTATCTTCAGTGTCGGCTTTTTTCTTTAACCACGCAGAACGTTTTAACCGCCAAACTACAATATTTGCTGGGTATAAGTTAGAGCTCGCAAGATTAATGGGTAAAAATAAAAACGCTACAACAGAACAGAAAACAGCCGCCGCTAAAGAGGCAATACGCCAAGCGCAAGAGACCAATGGTGGCGCAGTGCTTGAGACAGCTCCAAGACTTACACAAAGAAGTTTAGGAAGAGTTGCCTTTATGTATAAAAGTTATGGGCTTCAAATGTATTACACCATGTTTAAGTCTTTTAAAGCCGCGACAGATACTGACATGAGCGCTAAAGAGAGATCCATTGCGAGAAAACAACTTGCAGGTGTCTTTGGTACGTCGTTGTTCTTTGCGGGGGTTCACGGCGTACCCATCTATGGTGCAGTAAGCGTACTTTACAATTTACTTATTGCAGGTGAAGACGATGATGATTTTGACACTGTTGTACGCAAAACAATAGGAGAGGGTTGGTATAAAGGTGTTCCTGCTATGACAGGTATTGACCCATCTAACCGTATAAGATTGACAGGTCTGTTATTACAAGAAAACAAGTTTGACAGAAACAGTGACTTAGAAGGTCTAATAGGATTTCACCTTGGCGGCCCTGCTCTAAGTAGCGCGAAGAGGATACAACGGGGTGCAAAAGATTTATATCAAGGCGAATTAATGCGTGGCGTGGAGAGCCTTTTACCTGCAGGTGTAGCAAATATGTATAAAGCTTTCCCACTTATAGGTCGTATATCCGTAGAAGGTGGGTACAAATCTAGGCGTGGTGATATTATATATGATGATGTAAATGTACTTGAAAGTGCAGGACAGTTTCTTGGATTTGCCCCTACTGGGTACATGTTGGAACAAGAACGAAACAATATAGTTAAAGGTATAGATACCGCTATAAGTAGAAAACGTTCTAAATTATTAAAACAATATTACGTTGCCAAACGTTTTGGTGATTTTTATGGTATGCGGGAAATAAGAAAAGATATGCGTGAGTTTAGTAGAAAACATAGAGAGGCAGCGATTACTTCTGAGACTATTGATCGTTCTATGAAACAACATGCAAAGACATCTTTAGAGATGTACAATGGTATTCGCTTGAACCCATTGATGCGAGAGACTTTAGAAGATAGCCGTAACGATTGGGATCAAGGATTACAGTTGTTTGATTAAAAAAAAACCGCCCGCGTTTGTAGCACGAGCGGCCTAGTTGAGGCGGAGAGTTGACAGTTGTTTCTGTCCACCCCCCTATATCACACAGTTCTCCATATGCGAACCCCTAATTTTCCGTCCTCTACTCTGACTTGACTTTCAGTCTGCCAACCCTTCGCAGTTGTTATTTTCTTTGCTTGCTCTATCGCCACCTGGGTGTTTACACACAAGATAAACACAGAGGCACTTGTTACCATGTTATCCCAATTGACTATAATCCGTACTCCATCAGGGCTCAGATCATCCGTCTTAAGTATTCCCTGTCTTATTTTCATTCTCTATCGAACAATCCACAGCTACAACGTGAGTCACAGGTAAGTTCATGTGTGTACCCTTACTCAAGCGCATCTTAGTGCTTGTCGCTCCTAATTTTGTTTTAAGATCATGTATAAAAGAATTGTAGTTTATCTGTTGTTCTCCACACCACGCCTTCAATGGTTTGGGTATTAGGTACACACGTTTTAGATCTGTCTCATATCGTGCAACTAGCTTACCCCTTGGGAGTGCTTCTGGTATTACGAGCGATACAATATCTCCCTCCTGTTTCCGTAGATCATCAGTACTTTTAATCCACAGCACGTTGCTCCAATGCTCATGTATGTAGTCATTCAAGGTTTCTTCCACAGATATACTCATATCCGCAACCTGCCGCTTGTTCTCTTTTAATCGTTCTATAATCCACGAAAAGACCTTTGACGTATCATACTGGATAAGCCCCGCGCGTTTTGCCATTATCAAACCTACAATAGTCGAGGTTGCGAGGACAGACCAATAACGATTTTCAGCAGTCAAATGCGCCTTACGATCTACAATCTCCTGTACTTCTTCAAGGAGCTTAATAACTGCATCTAAGTTACTCATAATGTACTGAATGTACACCTTACCAGCGTGCCCATAGTTGTTCTGTATGGCAGAGCTGAAAGAGTCAGTCTCTTCTTTAGTTTCAAAATGTATACGGCTAACTCTGCATTCTAGTATTCTTTGAGCTTCTGCTTTTGGCATAGCCTTTATCATACTAATCCGCTCTACAATACTTGTATTACCTGTCGTTACGGCGAGTAGCTTCCATGCGTCTCCACGAGCACGTTCAGTATTGCTATTAGCAGACATCCGCCCTCGTTGGCGGCCACCTGTAAGCTGGTAGGCAAGGTTTGATAACTCCTTACCGTGTGTGTTGGTAAGTTCGTCCATGTACAGAGGTAAGTTATGGTACACCTCGCCACGGTTCATCTTTGTGTTAAACGTATCTCTCTCATGGATAATTAAATCATCAGGGCTACCCCATACAGATACCCCCGCTTCCATTGCAGTTGTCTTGCCTACACCTGATTCTTTACTGTATATATGCAATCCTGCACAATGTATTGGTAAGAACTGCATAAGAGGAGAGCCAAACGACGTTCCCACCACAAATTGATGTAACTCAAAGCCGTCTCGGTTGTAGAAGTTTATCGCTTCCTTCCACCCCTCTAAAGAACCCTTCGGCTCAAAGGATGGAAACAACCCTATAGTTTGAGAGGATGGTGGGTTAAAGTCCACCCTGTCTTTAAATATCTCTTGGTTACCAAGTACAAAAGATTTACATTCGTCATTCGACCAACCGAACTGTCTGTGCGCTTCATCAGCTTCGCTCTGGGATTGTAGTTCGTTTACCCATGTTGTTGTATACTGCATTAATTCATCCATCCTCGCTATCGCTATGCCTTGCATAGACAATTGTTTACGTAGTTCTTCTTTGGATGTTACCGCTGTAAGTGGTACTGTAAACTCCCTAACTCCGTCTTTTGGGAGATGTAACCGCATAACGATAGCCTCTCCAAGCTCTACATCTCTAAGCCTCCTAACAACATATAGGTCGTTATGGTATATCTGCCTATGTTCTTCCTCCCCATCAACACCTTTAACGCTTACATATATACCGCCGTTAGCACCCCTAAAATACGGTGCGGGGTAGTCTGGTATATCTGGAACGCTCGGCGCTTGTTTTATTACACGACCTAATGATATAGGAGATTTTATCTTGCCCTTATGTTTACAGTTTGTACAGCCATCAGGGTTATATTCCTCAAATCTTTCACACTTGTACGGCTTTATTATACCAGCCACCTTTTCTTCTGTTAACTTCTCATCATAACCTTCGTGTCCTTTAGACATAAGTTCTATGGCTTTATCGCTATCAGCACAGAACTTTGCTATAGATAGCCCTGCTCTCCACATGGGTTCGCTTACAGATTCTCTGTTCTGTATTATATTCTTTATCTGCTCACATCCATTACCCTTTACAGTCTTAGATAGTATAATCTTAAACTCAGTATCAGAGTTATCCATGAATAAAGAAGCTACAGAGTTAGGTGTCATTGTCTTCGGCACGGGTATACTATCCCCACCAAGCAACTCGGAAAACTGATCAAAGTCTATCAGATCATTAGTTGGTGTACCAATAAAACTTACGTCCTTGGCGACCCCGTTCTTGTAGTTATGTGTGTTTGGTACGCGTAGTATCCTAGCAACATCGGCTGTGACTACAGGGTCAGCCAATAATTTATGATCTGCACATAACTTTTTTAGGCGCGTTGCTACAGGTAGCCAATCGTCAACCACCACTGATTCTGACAACAGCCAGTACACGTGCACTCCGTTACCAGAACTCACCATAACAGGTTTAGGTAAAGATAGCGTCTTACAAAACCGAACCAGGTCTGTCAGCGCGTCCTTTTGAGTAGGGTATTCCTTACTCGGCCCACAATCTAGGTCAAGAAAGAATGACCTAATGTTCTTTACGTTATCTGCTTTACGTGACTGACCTGTCTCAAATGTAGACAGCCCGAAGTATATATCAAACCCTTGTTCATCTAGGTCTTTAGACGCATCTACAACTGCATCTATTGAGGGGTATAGCTTCTGTATCCTACGCTCATCGCTAAAAGCACATACGCAGTAAAAGCCATCGTCACCTAGTACCCTCTTTAAAAATGTTTTTGTTTCCATAATATCCACCCACTAATGCCGAAAGACACCACGACTGGACATCGGCAGATATCCTTTTCGGTATAAACCTAGTCGTGGCGGAGTTCCATTGAGACTTAGTCGTCCCAAGCTTCGAGTACGGAACTCAAGTCGTTGTCAGCCGAGGTGGGTGGTGGAGCTGATTTCTTAACAACTTTCTTTGGTTCTTCTACTGCTTCATCAAAGTCATCTACGGGTTCGGCAATACTTACCACGTTAGACTTCTCAGCAGGTTTAGCAAAAGGGTTGGCATCTTCTATGGTGAAGCCACCGTCCACTGTGCCAAATGGATTGTATTCGCTACGTGCGGCAAGTTTAATAACCTGTACGGCGCGTAATCTTAAGCTTATATTCTGCTTCCCACCGAAGTCATAGGGGTTAAATTGTACAGCAATGTTAACAGTGCTACCTGTTGTTAGTTGAAAATCAGAGGCTAGCTTGTTACCTTGAGAGTCCAACTGCATAGGAGGTTTTGTTACACCTGTGCTATATTTCCCTTTTAAGGTGGCCTTACCAGTATAAGTACCGTCATCGTCTTTAACAAAAGGGTTTGCCAACTTCTCAGACCAGTCCTTCTTTTTGTTAGCTTGGTAGGTCTCTGACATAGCCATAAACAATTTCTTTGCTGTAGCGTTGTCCATACGGAACTGTATAGAATACTCTGCATCTTTTTCTGAAGGGTCACAGGGCATACTTCTTTTTATCGGCGCAGGTTTAAACACATAAGTAGTGTCAATTTTAGGCCATAGTGCTTCTACGTTCTCAATAATATACATCTCAGTCATTTTCGCTCTCCTTAAGAGGTTTAGGGTTTTTTATATGTCGTCATCCAAATCAATATCTGCAATGATATCGGCTGGTTCTTCGAAGTGTTGATCCCACTTACTTGTGGACTCACTTTCTTTCTTTTTATTAGTTAGTGCAGAGGATACATCACCAACATTAAACCTATAGGTGCTACCTATTTTAATATAAGTATCTTTAGGTATGTGGTTCTGCCTTACCCATGCTCGAACAGTAGATATAGAAACAGAGAAATGTTTTGCTACATCTTCAATTGGTACAAATGGTTCACTCATTATTTTTTCCTTACAGAAATTACAAATTCCTTATCGATATTTAAACCGTCAGGAACTGTGTTTGGGTTTTCTTCTAGGAACTGTTTAATGTTAGTAACGTTAAGACGTTTGTCAAGGAACTCTGGTACGTTATGCTCCATAATAAATTTGTGCATAGCCTCCCAGTCGCTTGTCCAGTACTTTGTCTTAGACGATCTAAAAAACAATCCTGCAGAAGTTCTTACGCTTTCTAAACCGTGGTCTTCACAGTAGTCAAGCAATGCTCTTTTTAAGATATCTTGTTGTCTCACAAGTTTATCATCCTCAGTCTTAAATTTTGCTGATAACGCTGACCGCTCCGTACGTATCTTTATAAACGCACTGGTCATTTTCTCAGCTCTATCATCGCTCATTATACTCTCCTTTGCCTATCGAGAATTTATATATAGTAGCTATTGATACACTAGTCAAGTACCTCGTTGTAAAGATCTATTAACTTTGCGTGAACGTTGATTCTTTTATCTAATAACCTGTAAACGTGTTTTTCTGCGGCAGATCCTTGGAGTTGCACTACAGTAGATTTATGTACCTGTCCTGACCTATGTACCCTAGCGTTGGCTTGTTCGTAGGTTTCTAGCGAACTCGTCGGCCCCCACCAGACCACTGTGTTAGCGGCTGTTAACGTAACACCATGTGCGGCGGCTTGTGGTTGTATAACTAAAACCTTTGGGTCTGAGGTAGATTGGAAGGTTCTAAATATCTGTGTGCGTTTAGGTGCAGATACATCTCCACGTATGACCTCGGTTGTTATACCCTCTGACCTTAACTTATCTGTCAAGATATCTATGACATGCCTAAAGGGTACAAACACTAGGATCTTTTGGCTTGATTCGTCGATCACTTCTCGAAGCACTTTGTATCGGTGCTTGATGTCAAACTCTAATGTAGACCCATCGTCAGTATACACAGCACCTGCGGATATTTGTAGGAGTTTGTTTAAGCTTACCGCCGCGTTTATAGCTGTAACTTCCATTCCTGTGATATCCATCACCATCTTATCTTTGAGTTGTTTGTAGTATTTCTTTTGTTGGCGTGTAAGTTCCACCTCACGTTTAACATATACCATTGGTGGTAAGTCTAAGCACTCTTCTTTCGTGAACCTAACAGCAGGTTGCAGTGCTTTAAACACCACTTCTGTAGAATCGGGTTTTGGCCTCCAAGTAAACTGAGATACCCTGTGCATGACCTGATCTTTAAAAGACCCAAAGAACCGTGGCACTGATCTGGGGTTAGCCATCTTAGCTAGGCCATACGCATCGGTTGGGGATTGCGCGGCAGGTGTACCTGTCATCATCCATAGCCATGTGTCATCGGTAATTAGTTTGTTTAATGTCTTCCATCTTGTTGTCTGCGCGTTCTTGTAGTGTGTGGCTTCGTCAACAATGATTAGATCAAAGCCTCCTTTTTTTATCTCGTCAGATACAATAGCAACACCGTCATAGTTAATGATTACATACTCAGAGCCTTCTCCAATAATCTTCTTGCGTTTAGGTGACGCACCATACGCTACAGATACAGTTCTATGTGTGGCAAAGGTAAACAAGTCATCACGCCATGCGCTATCCATGATTGACAGCGGGCAGATAACCAACACCCGCGTTATTATTTTCTGTTGTAACAAATAATCTGACGCCCATATTGCACTAGCTGTCTTGCCAGTACCCTGTTCGTTGAAACAAAAGGCTCTCTTGTTCATTGTCAAGAACCCTGCTGTTGTCTTCTGGTGGTCAAAGGGTTTGTGTTTGCCTGTCCACTTGTACCTACCCTCTATGGGCGATGGTGCTTTTATGTTTAGTGTCTTAAGGCTCGATGCTTCGGCAAGCCCCCAGTTAACTAATACCTTGTTGTCAGGTAGCTGTTGGCTCTTTGGTATTAAGGCTGTAACTCTATTAGGGTCACGTACCCTAAGCAACAAAGCTTTGTTGTCAATAATCTTCAAAATACTCTCCAGTATATTTTATTTTTTCTTTTTCTTCTGACCGTTTCTTGCGCGGTTCTTTGAAGGGCTTTCCAGTTTAGTACCGTCTTTGTTACTGCCCCCTTTTGATAACATCTTATTGTGGCTTACATCTTTACCTTTGCGGTTTATTTTTTTCTTGTCGTAAGCACGTCTGGCGCGTTGTCGTTCCATCCTATCTGGATGTTCCCCACGCTCTTTCTGTTTCTTATATTCTTTCTTGTAGGGTCTGGGTGATTTAGTATATGGCATCAGTTACTCCCATTATGAATACATTCAATTACTGCACAGTGGCGTTTACATAACCCACTAGGATGCGCGTTCCAAATATCGTTCTCGTATGCTGTCTCCATACGCTTGTAGTTAGACATCCACTTCTCCCATAGAGAAGGAATCATATCTTCGGTGTACTTATCTTTAACGATATTATTTATTTTAACAAACAGTAATGCGGCGTTCACCTGTTTTATTTCGGGGAAGTGCTTGAACGTGGCTAGTGCCATAAGCTCTAACTGCCCCTTATCTGCATATGCCGATGACTTACTTGTCTTGTAGTCCACCACCCATGCTTTCCCATCGTCAATGATAACAAGGTCAGCGATACCACGCCACCAAACATTCTTATCTCTAAAGCCACAAGGCTCTAACTCTCTGGTAAGACCGAACTTCATTTCTGTTAACTTCTTACCACGTCTTCTACTAAGTGCTCCCAGGGCCCCCTCCATGTAGGAGAACTCACTAGGCACTGGCTTCCCATCGCGTATGTATTCTTCAGCAACAAGGTGAGCTTCAGTACCATACTGCATAGCATCTGTTTGTGGTTCTGTGTAATCTTTAGCTATCTTCATATGGTAAAATTGTTTGGGGCATTGCTCGAACGCCTTAATCTTACTAAATGACCACGGGGCTATACTCACTCACAATCTCCATATGATTTGCCTGTACCGCTCTCGCAGTTAATGGGTAGGCCGTCTGCCCAGTGTGGTGTCCAACGCATACATTTCTCAATATACTCTTGCGCTTCTTCCAATACATCATCCTTTACACAGCATACAATCGAGTCATGTACCGTTAGTACAACACGATATTTCTTGGCTATTTGTAGCATTTGTTCACCAATAATGCAACGTGCTATCGCTTGGCATACGTTCTCGATTACCTTACCACCATATATTCTGGTGCGACCACGCCTTGTTTTGTAGTCAAACTCTACACCCTTGTCTGTCTGTGTAAACTGTAGATCTGCATACCCTAGCTTCAGCCCTGATGGTAACAGTATCGTACCATCAACCACCTTGAGTACACCGTCCAACCCGAACTGAGTGTCATCACCATTGGCGGAGTCTTTTAAGAATTTCTGAGCATTACGCCATAACTCGTTTATGTTCCAGTTAGCCTCGCGGTAGATTTCTATAACGCGGCGTGCTTCGTCAAGTGCCATGTCAAAACCAAACGTCTTAAGCTGTGCTTGAAACTTCACCGCGCCCATACCATACCCTGCACCAAGAATTGTAGTCTTGCCCACAAACCTTTGATCTTTATCGACATCTTCTTCGGGGACTCCGTAGATGCGTGAAGCCATCTTCTTGTAAACATCTTCTCCTGCGTTGAATGATTGGGTCAGGTCATCTTGCTCGGCAAGCCAAGCCAACACCCTTGCTTCTATCTGTGATGAGTCGCAGTCAATGAGAGAACACCCCTCTGGTGCAATGATGCTACGCTTGAGTTTCTTCCCATCACGTCCACGACTGGGTAGGTTTTGCAGATTAATCTTGTCGTCTCCACCCCATCGTCCAGTGTGTGCCGCGTAGTATCTTACAGGTACAGGCAACAACCCACGCTTAGATATATCAATGAACCTCTGTGTCCGTGTCTCTTCCAATGTACTTTTGTTACCAAGCCTTGCCGCTACAAGAAGTTGTACCTCCTCGTTCTCATGTTCTTGCAAAGCTTTAAGCCCATCATCTGACTTTGCAAAGGCAAACGTCTCCTTGCCAGTGGTCGGACTAATCTTCATGGGTGGCTTTACACCTAGCCCCTCAAGTAGTTCAGCAAACTTGGGGTTCGACATCAAGTCAGCCTTAACAACTTTAGCGCTGCGTAGTAAGTCATCCTTACGAGAACGTGTTTCCATAAGATGTTGTTCTAGTAGATTCAGATCGAGGTCTAAGATAGGCTCAATAAACATACGTAGTGTACGATCTATCAGCTTAAGTTCACCCTTGGGGAACCCTCTGACCATAATTGAAAAGAGTTTGTATGTCAGATCTACATCGTTAATGCAGTAATCACCAAACTTACCTAGTTCTTCTTCTGAGAAATCTTTTCTTTTCTTGCCGAGGGTGTTGAGTATCTCGTCTCCTTTAGCTCCGATCTGATACTTTTCAGCCAACGCTTTGAGACTACTAGAAGTTTCCACCCCGTGAAGAGCGCGGGAGATACACAAAGTATCGGTATACACGCGAGGATAAATATCGTAATGCCAATTAAGAATAGCACCATCGAACATAGTATTATGGCACAGTACCATAGACTCCGCCCAATCAAAGGTGTGTAAGTAACTTTTGAGTTGTTCATGTGTTCCACTCGCCCACTCCGTTTCTCTATTGTTGACTTTGACGCCAACCCCAATCACTTCAAAGTTGGGGTCACGTATGTATTCTTCTGTTGTCATCTTACGTAAAGATGTTTCCTTGTCATAGAAGGTCTCGAAATCTAATGTAATTAAATCCATTACTTCTCTTCAACCTCACACTCATAAGCAATACCAACGTAAGCCATGATATCTACATAGTGATCTCTCTTGAGTGGACTTGTTCTTCTACGCGCTAATTTCGTAGCAATGTGGAACATAGGTACTTCTGATGGTTTTATATCGTGACCTGTCATAGCATTAAATATACTCGCTATGTGTGTCATGTTCTCTACAGGATCTCCATAGTCTTTGTTCCGCTCGCCTGATGTAAGGCGCGATGCTTCATCAAGTAAGACACTACGGTTAGCTTCCTTCTTAAACTTCTCTTTCACGAAAACTTCTTTTGGTGTACCCACACGCTTCAATGTCTTGCTAGCGTAACTGTACGAACAACCTACCGCCTTGGTAATCTCTTCTGCTGTAGCTAGTGGGTTGTTTAATAGGTATGCAAATACCTTCTCTTCTACTGGTCGTTTCATTTCTCTCTCCCTAAATATTATAACCTTCTTGCCTTAAACGGTCTACAAATTCTTTTAGTTCCCTCCTTGCTTCAATGTACGTTGTGTCTGACATAGCGGTTACTTGGCAGTTGTCCACCTGTTTGCGTAAGAACTTGAGTTCCTCTTCTTGTGCAGGGGTTAGTTTCATTGCTCCTCCTCATTTATATCAAATTCCCATGTCTCTGTATCCCAAGGGTAGTAGCCGATAGGAAAAGTATTACCTGCTAAAGGTAAAGACCGCCCCTTGAAACCACTGCTCCTACTTATACCATTTTGAGTATTCCATTTAGTATTACACGTACGGCAATGATAATAACTTTTAACCTTAAGCCCAACGCGTCTCCATTCACCTAGTTTTTCTACTGTGTCACACAGACACCACTTACATTGCATAACATCTCCTCATGTGCCTCCCACTACCAATGAGAGGGCTAAACGTATCGTGCCTTACCCGACAAGATCACCGTAAATAAAACTTCGGAGGACGGCTCTTGTTGCGGCGGATATCAAGGGCACAAAATTAAAAGCCCCCATCATGTCCATTACCTCTCACCGCTTAGTAATCTCAAAATCAAACTCTAATTGTTTTGGATCTCTATTCCATCGGAATGTCTTCTTATACCAATACCCTCTGAGTATAGCCTCGACCTCGTTCATGTTGTCTTCGTTAACAACTATAGCTATTCCACGTTGTGCGTCTATATCTCTTAAGTTCTTTTCCTGTAGTGGTGTAGGTGTGTTCTTACCTGCTTTACATTCGAAGCCAAAGAACCTCCCCTCAAAGCACCCGACTATATCAGGCACGCCGCTACCACCGTAGCCACCTGTAACTGGATAGAAATAGTATGCTCCTATAGCCTTAAGGTGTTTAACGACTGTCTTCTTAACTTTTGCTTCGGGTGTCATCGCCATGTTAGTCCTCCTAAAAAAAACTGGTTTCAAATAGAGAGACGCGAACGCCTCCCTATGTTTAATGTTAGCCACTGGCTAGCGTCTTATCCACGCATTAGCCCAAGTACCTTTACTAAGCTTATCGTACACATAATAACTTTCAACGCCAGTACGATTCATTCGTTTAATGCCAACACCCTTGACCTCCCTATCATAGCCTACCAACATTAGCACAGCTACTTTGCCTTTGATAAAATCAGGTAGTGCATCCCAATGGTCATAGCTATCTTTCAATGTGTTGTCAACACAATTCATACCAATACATTGTAACTTGATGTGATCCTTATTAGGATGTACGCTCACAACATATAACGTGTTAAGGGGAATATCAAGTTGCGACATAGTACATACCATCACCCAATGCGTAGCCCACATCTTCAACATACTGATCTTGTGTTAAGATGTTTACAACTGATAGCTTACCTGCCAGCTCACCAGGGAGCGTTTCATCAACGTAGGTTTTTATAGACTCTATTGGAAAATCTTTATGGCTAAGTATGAACCTGTCATCTGCATCGTTAATCCGCACCACGTCGAAGTGTTGTTCACCTAGTTTCTCATATACTTTTATAAGGTGTAGGTGTAGGTTTTTAGCATCGGATACTTTCTTCTCCTGTTGAGATGTTACATAGTCTTTAACTTGTTGCCCGAACGCGGGGTCTAAGAACGCGTAACCAGTATTAGATAGATGTTCCATCTCACGATACATAGCGTTACTCGTAAACAACTTACCCTTTATCTCATCTGCATCTCGCCGTACCTCTTGACGCGCTGAGTTAAACTTCCGTCTCACAAGACCCAAGGTTTCATTGGCTATGTCAAACATAGTAAAGTTTTTAAGATACCGCTTCGCGTTCTTCACACCGTCCTTCAAGTGTAAAGACATTACCATGTAATGCTGATCGCTGTGACCACTACTATACTTCATATTCCGTATAGTATGAGAGTACACGACATAGTTCTCAATACCTTTGCCACTATCGCGAAAGTCGCCAAAGGCAACCCATCCCATGCAGTAGGGTTGCCCCTCCATGAATACCCAAGATGAATTTTCGTTTCTATAATGAAAATCTATACCACGCATCTGTTTGCTCAGTCGGTGCGTGAAGTTCTTTACTCCATCATTCTGCTCACCTGTTAGATTATCGTCAATATCACTTACACGTTTTGCTTTATAACTCATTTTGTTTTCTCCCTTTTTATAATTTTAGCTGACCCTGCTATTGTAGATATGAGTTGACAGTATTGATTGATGAAGCTGTTGTACCTCGCCCGTAGCGTCGGCAAGTCCACATCACCTCCTAACTTGTTCTCAATACTGTCACGTTCACCCCAAGGTTGGCGGTTACGTAAGAAATGATACATCTCACATTGAAACAAACTTGTTACATGCCTGTGCCACTTTGGATCACATATAACATCAGAAAGATCATGGTTATGATAGGTGTATCGATTTAACCAATAACCACAATGTTCCTTAAGTTCTTCACTCGTCTTGTTGAAGTAATCATCATCGGTGCTTGGTAGGATATTGTACATACTAACCACATACTCCAAGAGTTTATCACTGTATGGTTTGATCTCTGCTTTACGCTTCTTATTCACACGCTTCTTGGGATGCACATACTGATACGTGTCACTACATATACGCCATAGATGCGTGTTCACTTCTCGCTCGAACTCAAGTGGATAGTCACCCTTGGGTAGAAAGTAATCAATATGTTCGCCACCGAAGTCATGCCCTGTACCAATGTACTGTCTGCCATTGTGACAGTAGAAGCGTATGTTACTTGGTATTGCATTCTCAAGCATGGTGTTACGTATTGTATGTGTGTAATCACCTATCTCGTTGCGTATGCGTATCCGCTCTCTCGTTCCATCATATGTCCAGAGTATCGGTGCGAACTTCTTCTCCTCTTTGATATCCTTGGGTTGTGGGGTTCCACTGTCGTGATATTGTAGTGTGGCTTTACCCAGACTGTCATAGCTACCGCCGTCCATCAGACCGTAACAATTATATGAGAACTTCTTTACACGTTCCCACTTACGGTGGCGCGGGCCAAACGGCCTTATATCATGGTGCAGTGGGTGCTTCTTACTCACTATTGGTTTCGTTGTGTTATACATTTCTTCTACTTGGTGAAACGTATCCAGATTAGTAGAGTGTTGATATCTCGTTACCATTTTGTTTTCTCCTCTAGCCAGTGGCTAATTGTTTACATATTATTTGATTTGACGTGGACTACTTTACCCACGCTTGGTTTCGCGGTCTTATTATCTAGGACTGTCCACAGTACAGGGCATGTCCACTGACCCCAGCCACCGTATAAGTAACCATCTGTTAACACGATAACAGCCTGTGGTTTGATGCCATGCTCGGCCATGTACTCTGGCACACACTCGACATTCGTACCGCCGCCACCTCTTGGCTTGGTTGACTTGACCAACGTATCGAGTTCATGTGTCTCGTACTTCTCATCACGGCACACCTCGGTATCCCAATAGATCACACGTACACATGAGGGCTTGACCGTATCACAGATAGACTTGATTTCAGACAAGAACACCGACAGTTCATTTTTGCCAATCGAGCCTGATGTATCTATCGCTAATACCAGTTCCTCGACCTTCTCAGAGATACCGCTTGGCATATAGATGTCCATGCCAATGTATCTGCGGTTCGGCCTGTTCCACGTAGAGTAGTCACTCCCTGCACATGTAGACGAGATGAACTCACGCAACACTTCACGCCAGTTGACTTGAGGTTCAAGTAACTCACCCAGATCACGCGCACCCTTATTGCCTAGCTTCCCTGCAACCATGTCACCTTGGCGTATCGCTTCGTCGATCTCACGTTCGAGTTCTTGCTTCTCACCCTCGGTCATCTCCTTCGCGCCATCAAAGTCATGGTCATCAAACGGCTTACCTGTAGCAGTGTTTCCATCACCTGTGGTATTTGGACTACCGCTGTCTGCCCCATCACCTGTTGTACTTGGACTCCCACCTGCATCGTCGTCGCCATTACCTGATGACGTGTCATCATACAGTAGCTTAAACACTTCTTCAGTATTCATACCTCGATACTTCTCATCGAGACACCCACCTTCGATCCACTCCACAAAACCATTCTTGTTCTCGTCCATGATCTGTAGGTTGATAACGTAGTCCATAGCCATGTTGGTTAGCTGTGGGTCTAGCTTGTGTAGGTGTTGGTAGTTGTGGATATGTCTATACATCTTATGTCCTACTTCGTGTAGTACAAGGAAGCGTAACTGTGGGTCGGTCAATCCTGTAACAAATCCACGTCCATAGTATTCATCCCTACCGTTGGTGTAGGCAGTTGGCACATCATCTTTGATACACCTCTCACCTATCATCAACACCCCAGACAACGCGGCGTATTCATCGTTGCCCATGATAGAGACAACGGCCTTGGACAACCGTTGCTCTTCAGTTAGATTATTTAACATTAACATTTTGTTTTCCTCTCTAGCCAGTGGCTATTACTTTTTATCTGCTGTGAACATGTATGTGTTGTCCTTCGCCCACTCGGTAAACTTGGCGTTAGACATAACCACGTCGATCCTACTGTACTTCGGGTTCCTCGCACCGTTGACAAACATACCTTGGGCTTCTTTGTTTAGCCTTGGCATGTAGTCCATCCACGCGTTGATCCAGTCTTTCTCCATTGAAGCCAATGACCTGTATACAACCATACATGTGGCACTCGCACTCTCTGGAACCCTCGCGTTCTTGGGGTCGTTCTTGATACTGTCGAGGGATGGTAGTTGATCCGCTAGTTTGACAAAGGCCATCATGTCCATAGCGCCTTGATCACCGATAGTACCCATAAGTAAACTTGTTAGGGTGTGATCATCTATCGACCCCCGTGCGTGTAGTAAGTCGGATGCCATATGTAGGGAACGTGGTGTCGTAAAAGCCACGCGTTGTAGTTGCGGATGGTAAATGTATGGGTTCTCAGTTGGGTCTTTAACATCTTCGAATGTCTGCAATACCGCAGGGAAGTCTTTGACAAACCCTAGTACCGATGGATGTATACCGTTGTTGATACCCCACTCAATCCACTCAAGGTAATCAGGTTTACGTATCTGTACAGTTACCAGACGATCACGATGGTGTGGTAACAACATATCACCAACGCCCTCTGTTCCAAGGTTCGATGTGGCAAACACTATGCTTCCCTCTGGTAGTTCATAGCTACCGATCTTGCGCTCTAGTATGACACGTAGCAATGCGTTCTTCACCGCAGTGTTTGCCTTACCGAACTCGTCAATCATCAGTATGATAGGTTTGTTCAAGTGTACGCCAAGTTCTTCATTGGTTGCGTATGTCACATAGTTCTGACCATCTAACTGTGCCATCTTGGGTATCATAATGTCACCGAGATCCTTGGTGGTACAGTCAAAGTAACAGGGCGTGTGGTTTGGTAGTCGCTTCGCCAACTCTGTAAGCATCGACGATTTACCGATACCCATGTGACCTTGACAGTATAGAGTTCGCTTGTTGCCATACGCCACCATTGCATCTACGCATTGGTCAAGTGACACCGCATACATTTGTTTTGCTGAATTATTCATTTTGTTTCTCCATTGTTGTTAGCCAGTGGCTAGGTTAAATACCAATTGACGGTAATGATTTAAGGATGTCGTCCACGTTCTTCTTGGTTTGAGCGCGAAAGTGTGCGTCCTCACGTAGTGCATCAGGTGTAACACCTTGGAACGTGTACTCCAGTTGCTGACGTATCTTCTCTTTCTCAGGATTATTATCGAGATTAAAATCCGAAAGCATATCAACTATACTAGTCACATTGGACACGAGCGTGTCACGGAATATACTCTTCTTCTCATTGTCACCGAAGTCGATAGTCCTGGACATCTTTGAAAGTGCTTCGTGTATACGTGTCCACACATCATTCATAGACTTGGTTATCATACTGTTGTAGCTTGCTTCGCAATCATCTCGAACTTGCTTGAGTGCCTCGGCAGGGAGATCGACACGTATGTCACCTGCATCTGGACATGGGAACGTGTATACATTCCACGCAAACTTAAGCTTGAGTTCCTCTATACTTGGGTAGTCACTTTTATTGAACAAGTCACCAAGCTTAAGTTTGGCTTGCTCTACTTGGTTTGGGTACTCAATGAAGAACTTCTCGCATAGATTGGCAAACTCATTCTGCATATCTGACATTGTATTAGTGTAGTCAAAGTATCGCTTGGTAGGTATCAGGCGTTGACCACCATCACTCCAAGGTGTTGTCATACTCACATGCAAGTTGCGTGCATTACCCACGTGTTTGCCGATAGCCTGAAAGATATTGCTATCACCAAGTAGGGCTTTATGGACATTCGCAACGCCGCTCTTGGCATTGTTTGTGTTAACAACTTCCTGTGAAGCTCTCTTGTCGAGCTTCCTAAGTGTTGCTTGTGATATGCGTAAGTCAACTAGTAGTGCTGACGATGCAAGGGTCGGGGCTGTGTTTGTTTCAAAGTTCATTGGTCTTCTCCTCCTCTGTTCCAATACTCATGGTTTGGATGTTGCATTATAAATTCTTTACGTAGGCGGTCATGTTCTCGTCTAGTTCTGACCACCTTGATTAGTACGTAGGGTACGTAAACAAGTAATGCCCCTGCGTATAATGTGATTAACATTTCAAACGTCATCTTCTTCTCCTCTCTAGCCAGTGGCTAATGGTTTTTGGTTAAGGTACTTTAGTTCTTCGATATTGGTAATACGTGTGTAACCTTGTTTAGGTAAGGGTACGATAGTCCAACCGAGGCGTGCTTGGGTCGCGGCTTGGTCACCGCAGTCAAGGCATGTTGTGTAACCTAACATTGCTCGATCTACTGAGAATTGATTGTCACATTTCTTACATTGCATTTGTTTCTCCGTTTGTTGTTAGCCAGTGGCTAAGGGTTGTATGACGTGTTGTCGTGTGTTGCGTCATATTGTATAATTACTTTGCTTGATCATACTTACAGTATAACACAAGTATCAGGAAATGTCAAACGATGTGGTTACTTATTGTTTTAACTTGTTTGGTGTTTAATGGTGGGGTTTGGTGCAATGTGCTGTAATGTTCCATAATGTTACCTGTGTGTGGTCTGTAAGGTATTGAAAAGATTGGAATGTTACAATGTTACTTTTAGGTGAGAATTATGAAGGGGCTGAGAGACACGATTAGAAAAGGTTACAAAGGACTAGCGCGAAGGGGGTCAAGCCAACAAGAACGTACAGTTTTTTAGAAAGTAACATTATAAGAATATATATATATATAGACCTTTTTACACCCATTGCTTACAACCATTAGCCACTGGCTAACACCATTTACCACGAGAGCATAATGTAACTTTTCTCTGAAAAAAAGGTAACATTTGGTTACATTACCCTTATATTTTGTAACATTGCAATGATATCAATAACTTACGTGGTTACATTGGCTCGACGCGACGCAGTTACTGGTATCATTTTCTAGCCACTGGCTAACGTGTTAACGTGCGAGGCTCGGTGCGTTTAAGTTACTGGTATCATAAATTTAGGCACAAAAAAAAGGGGAGCAATTAAGCTCCCCCATAGTTTTACTT
>Ga0070747_1000230_pt1 | contig 28772 bp, 48 predicted proteins | sample VirMetDEL_Mar_31_FD_77321 | JGI IMG/M metagenome (GOLD analysis project Ga0070747, IMG submission 77321) | Aqueous microbial communities from the Delaware River and Bay under freshwater to marine salinity gradient to study organic matter... | ecosystem: Environmental > Aquatic > Marine > Coastal... | reverse complement strand
TAGGCGGAAAAGTATATACTACAGCAAAGAAAGCTAACATACCGATAGTGTCAAAGGAAGTTAAAACTAAAAACTACGAAGGACAGGTTATGATGTACCCTGAAAAATTCTTACAAGAATACTTTAGTAATGTATAGATACAAAGCAAAATTAATAAGAGTAGTCGACGGAGATACAGCAGATGTAATGATCGACTTAGGATTTGATACTTGGATTAAATCTAGATTAAGATTTAAAGACATAGATACTTGGGAGAAAAGAACCAAAGACTTAGAAGAAAAGAAGAAAGGTATATTAGCATCTGAATATACAGAACAGATGTTAAGTAAAAATAATGGTGAGTTTATTATACAATCTTACGGTAAAGGAAAGTTTGGAAGAGTGCTTGCTGAAATATTCATAGATGGAGAAGAAACCTCTTTAAATAAACTACTAATCGAAAACGGTCATGCCACGTACTATGAAGGCGGATCAACAAATTAAAAATTAAATTATGTCAAAAGTAAAGAACTACGACGAAGTAGTAAAAATTGCAGGTAAACACTTAGGTAAAGTAGGAGGAGACGGATACAGTGATCAGTACAATCCTAAACTATTAGTGAAAGTACCTCGATACCTAAATAGAGAAGGTTACGGACTAACATCAGACTCGTTTGTAGGAGTAGATACCTGGAATTGTTATGAAGTATCAGCTATAACAACTAAAGGACAACCTGTAGCAGGAATGTTAAAAATCGTATGCCCTTCCGACAGCGAATACCATGTAGAATCTAAGTCAATTAAGCTGTATCTAAATTCGTACAACATGACTAGAATAGGAGAGACTGCAATGGAATGCATCTCAGGAATAGAAGCAAGAGTAAAAAGAGATTTAGATGAGTTATTAGAGACAGTAACTACCGTAAGTTTCTATACATCGAATGAAGATAGAGAAGAGCTAACTTTTAAAGCTTACCATGATCTAGGAGATATAGTAGACTTAGACCAGATAGACTTTACTGCATTCCAATCAGACTCTACACAATTAGCGATAGAAGATACTGATAACGAAGCTAGAGTAATTAAACTAAAATCTAACCTACTACGATCTAACTGTAGAGTAACTAATCAACCAGACTGGGGAGATGTTTTTATTAAGATGAAAAGTAAAAAACTACCATCAGCAGACTCGCTTGCAAAGTATATCGTAAGTCATAGAACTGTAAGTCATTTTCATGAAGAGATTTGTGAAATGGTATATAAGCACTTAATGGATGCATACGAACCAGAAGAGCTAATGGTAGCTTGTCTATATACTAGAAGAGGTGGATTAGACATTAACCCAATCAGAGCTTCTCATGCTAGCCTAATACCGGACTTCTTCATTAACCCAGATTACAGAATCGCTAAAACGCTTAGACAGTAATGGATACCAAAATTCATGAAGTTAAGGAACTCATAGCAGAAAGAATACCGCCTGGAGATAATTGGGAACTAGTAATAGATCGAGATAATGTTATTGAAGGGTTAGTTCAAGCACTAACACAGTATATGCGAAAAACTAAATTTAAAGGGCACTATAGATTAGAGCCACTAAACGGTAAGTTATACGCTCTAGTAGAAGAGGTAGAAATACTAGAAGAACCAGAAGAAGAAATCTGGGATATCTACGGAGAAAATTAGGATAAGAGTGGCTTTTTAGCCACTTTTTTCTTATATTTAGGTAAATAAAATAGGTTATATGCAAGCAATAGAGTATTGGAAAGAAAAAGGGTTTAACAAAATCGCAACTATATTTACAAGCGATAGGTTAAAGCAAGGAGTAGATGTTACTTTTGAGGTAATAAAAGCAGATTGGAAGAATCAACCAGGAGTCTACTTGATGTGCTCTGACGAAGGTAATGTACTTAAAATAGGACAATCAGCAAACATACTACACAGAGTAGACACACAATATAAATGTATAAGTAATTTAGGAAACAATAGAATTAGGAAGGAAATTAAAGAAAATTACAATACAGTTAGTATATACGCTATAAAGACTCCAAAAGAAAAAGTTTCTTTACTGCAATATTCTTTCTATATTAATTACCAGAAAGGATTAGAAGAAGCTATGCTTCATGACTACTATAATAAGGTAGGAGATATACCTCCTCTTAACATGCAACGAAACTAAACAAAGGTTATATATGAATATAGAAAAGAAGTACTACACCGTCCAAGATACTGAGACATTAAAACTAATGTACCAACACATACAGGAATCAGAAGTGATTGCTGTAGATACAGAAACTACCTCTCTTAATATGAGAAGCGGTAAAATTGTAGGATGGTCTATTTCCGGAGCAGAAGGAGTTGGGTTTTACATACCTACCCTAGTGTGGGATTACGGAAAAGAAGAGTTAGTAACTCAAGAAATAAATGGGCAAAGTACCGAAGTTATCTCTAAGAATCTTCTTAAGATGCTAAAAGGTAAGAAGCTTGTAATGCACAATGCCTCGTTTGACTGCCGTTATATTAAAAACTACTACGGAGTAGACTTACTTGAAGACCTATGGGTAGAAACACTCTTACTAGTACATACAGTACAGGAGGAAGGAGCTGGTATGGGAGTATTCGGACTAAAAGCACTAGCTATATCAGTACAGGAAGAGATAGGACTAGATGTAGAGAAAGCAGCAAACGAAGAACAAATAGAACTAAAAGGCTCTATAAAAAAGAATGGGGGAGAAGCTACAAAAACTAATTTCGAGATATACAAAGCAGATTTAGACATACTATCTAAGTATGCATCTGCCGATACTGATTTAACTTTAAGACTATGTAACCATTTTCTTAAAAGACTAAAAGAGGAGAACTTAGAGCAGTTTTTCTTCGAAGATGAAGTAATGCCGATCTATAAAGAAGTTACGATTCCTATGGAAGAGTACGGAGTAGATTTAGATATGGACTTACTACAAGAAACACATACGAATATAATAAAAGATTTGGAAGAGAATAAAAGCGTAGTAATGAAAAGCCTACTAGCAACCTCAGAAGCTAAACAATGGGTAATGGATACTGCATTTAGTAATTTTCCACCTAACAACAAAGGTAGTTGGGCACAGAAATTAGCACAAAGGTATTCACTATCATTACCGAAGTCAGAAAAGACTAAAAAGTATTCGCTAACACAGAAAAATATAGAGGAATTAGAAGATAGCCCTGCTAAGGAATACTTACTTACAGGCAACAAAGACATACTAGAGGAACTGGAAGTAGCACGTATATCAATGTCTCTATGGAGAGAGAAGAACGACGGTGAATACATTAACATACAGTCTAAGAAGCACTTAGGAGAGATAGTATTTGACTATATGGGCATAAAAGCTAAGAGTAAGACTAAAAAAGGTCAAGCGCAATTCGATATGGATATGTTAGAAACGCTATCTAAAACTCATGCCTGGGCAGAGAACCTCCGTATATATAATAAGCTATTAAAGATTAAATCAACGTATGTAGATAGATTTATAGATAGAAGCGAAAACGGAAGATACTACTTCTACTTCAAGCAACACGGAACTGTATCAGGTAGGTACGGCTCTGACGCTCAACAGCTACCTAAACCTAAAGAGGAAGGAGAAGATGCACCTATCATCGTAAAGTATACTAACATAGTAAGAGCATTTCTTACAGCTGGAGAAGGTAGAAAAGTAATTGACTCGGATTACGAATCATTAGAACCACACTGCTTTGCATCAGTAACAAAAGATAAAAACCTACAAGACATCTTTAATAACGGATGGGACTTTTACTCTACGGTCGCTATTAAAACTGAGAAGTTAGAGCAGGATACAAGGAAGTACCCTGACGGAGTAAGCCCAGATAGAAGTTCACCTGTATTCCTTAAGAAGCTAGACCCAGTAAAGAGAAATACTGCAAAAGGATATGCACTAGGAGTACCCTACGGAATGGGAGCTTTCGCACTAGGTAAGACATTAGACGTACCACAGAAAGAAGCAGAGCGATTGATAAACGGTTACCTAGATGGATTCCCACAATTAAAAGATTGGATGGAGAGTTCAAGAGAGCAAGTAAAAGCTCATGGGTATATTGTAAACCATGTAGGTAGAGTTAGGCACTTACCTAAAGTAAAACGAATTTACGAGAAGTTCGGAGATAAGATACTAGACTGGAAGTTTAGAAACTCATTAAATGCACAGTACGGAAAAGATGCTGTACTTCAGGTATACAGGGATTATAAGAACGGACTTAACAACTGTCTTAACTACCAACTACAAAGCTTAGCAGCATCAGTAGTAAACCGAGCAGCCTTGAAGATAAATAGAAAAGCTAAAGAGATGGGAATTGACGCTATAGTACAAGCACAAGTTCATGATCAATTAGTAATTAACATTAGAGAAGATCAAGCAGAGGAGTTTGCACCGATAGTACAGCATATAATGGAAACCAACTTAGTACTGCCCGGAGTAACCCTAAAAGCACCTCCTGAAATAGCAAACAACTGGAAAGAGGGGCATTAAAATTAAAAACGTATATATGTATATAAAATAGAGATAGACCTTAGAGCAATTTTTATTTTAAACTAACCCGAGTAGCCTAGGCACTCACAAAACTAAATGATATGAGTACATTATTCAACGAACGTACACCGTTCGACCTACTATTCCGTAACCTATTCAAGGCAGACGGAGTTTTCCAACCAACAACGTTTGAAAACAAACAACCACACCCGCTAGATATTTACTACGACGATGAAGGACTTCATTTTGAAGTTGCCTGTACTGGTCTAACTAAAAAAGATATTCAACTTGAAATTGATGGAGATCTTTTAAAAATCATCTATGAAAAACCTAATGACGAAGAATTTGATTATAGCGGCTACATCTATAAGGGATTAGCCTCCAGATCTTTCAACCTAGGATATAAAGTAGCAGCTAAGTTTGAACTTGAAAGCTTAACAGCAGAGATGAAAGACGGCTTGCTCCACATATTTATTCCCATTGCGGAATCTAAAAAAGCAAAAACTATTAAAATTAAATAGGTTATAACCGCTCTAAGGTTTGTCTTTTAAAATAAAGTTCATATATTAATTAAAACAATAAAAACAGTTACAAATGAGTAAAAAACTTATTCCACAAAACGACCGCGTACTTATCAAGCCAGTAGACGAAGGTGAACAAATGTACGGCAACATAGTAATCCCCGATCTGGGTAAAGAAAAACCCGAAATGGGAGAAGTCCTAGCTATCGGACCAGGACGTATGTCTGAGTTCGGAAAGTACGTCACTGTACAGGCTAAAGTAGGAGACATAGTACTAATACCTAGAATCGGTACTTTACGTATCGACTTTGAAGGAGAAGAATATTACATAGTACAAGATAAAGAAATATTAGCAACAATTAAAGAAACAAAAGAAGATGAGTAAACAAATAAGTTATTCAAACGATGCAAGGCAGAAATTACTCAAAGGAGTAGATAAATTAGCTAATGCAGTAGTAGTTACATTAGGACCGTCAGGTAGAAATGCATTAATCGGTAACTCGTCTACTAAAGACGGCGTAACTGTAGCTAAGAGCATAGAATTAGAAGACCCTATTGAAAATATGGGAGCACAAATGGTAAAAGATGTAGCTTCTAAAACTAACGACCTAGCAGGAGATGGGACTACAACCTCAACATTGCTAGCTAGAGAGATATACAAACAAGGACTTACGCTACTAAATAAAGGAGCAAACTCAGTAGATATCAAAAAGGGAATTGACTCTGCAGTTATACAAGTAGTAGACTACCTAGAAGAGCTATCTAAAGACGTTACCGAAGAAGAGCAGATCAAGCAAGTAGCTACAATCTCTGCCAATAACGATAAAGAGGTAGGAGAGCTAATCTTTACTGCAATGGATAAAGTAGGTAGAGATGGAGTAGTTACTATAGAAGAATCTAGAACAGGCGAGACTTACTTAGATACAGTAGAAGGTATGCAATTTGATAGAGGATACAAATCGCCATATTTTGTCACAGACAATAACTCAATGCAAGCTGTTCTAAAAGACCCGTTAATTCTAATTACGGATAAGAGGTTGAATCAAGTAAAAGAAATACTACCTATATTAGAAGCAGTATCTCAACAGAATAAATCACTACTAATTATTGCCGACGACGTAGATGGAGAAGCACTATCAACATTAGTGGTAAATAAAATGAGAGGAATTCTACAAACAGTAGCAGTAAAAGCACCAGAGTTCGGAGACAGGAAAAAAGCAATACTCGAAGACATTGCGATACTAACAGGAGGTACAGTAGTATCTACAGAGAAAGGAATGCGATTAGATAAATTCGACTCAAAGTGGTTTGGTAAAGCAAAGAAAGCAACAATATCTAAAGACAGTACTACTGTTATAGACGCATTAGGCTCTGAAGAAACTATTGAAGCTAGAGTAGAAGAACTAAAAGCACAGATAGAGGAAAGTACTTCTCCTTTTGAGATAGAGAAACTTCAAGAAAGACTTGCAGCATTTATTGGTGGAGTAGCTATCGTGAATGTCGGAGGACATACTGAAGTAGAAATGAAAGAAAAGAAGTATAGAGTAGAGGATGCACTTCATGCAACTAAAGCAGCATTAGAAGAAGGTATACTACCAGGAGGAGGAATCGCTCTACTTAATGCAGCAGGAAAACTTGCAACTATAGCTAGATACGACCCAGACATAAAAGGAGACACTAAGACAGGTTACGAAATACTAATTAAAGCAATACAGAAACCATTCAGTCAGATACTAGAAAATGCCGGATACCAAGAAAGCGTACCTAACATATTCAGACCTATTAAGAAAGGTAGTATAGAAGCTATAAAAAGAGATATCTTTAAAGGAAGTGACTGGACAGGGTATAATCCAAGAGAGCATAAGATTGTTAATATGTTTGACGAAGGTATTATAGATCCAACTAAGGTAACTAGATTAGCATTAGAGAACGCTGCATCAGTAGCAGGTACAATGCTAACAACAGAAACAGTAATCTCAGACCTAAACGACAACAAAGGACCTGCAGAGATAGACCCTAGCATGTTCGGCCCAGGATAATGGAAGAACTAGTAATTAGAAAATATAAGAACCAATACGGTCTTTACAATACATGGACCTATAGGGGTAGTAGGTTAATTAAAACAGAAATGTCATACCCGAAAACTAAAATTAATAAAAAAACAAAACCAATGAGTAAAAAACAAGAGTTATTCGAACAGATTGAAGGATTATTTACAGACTTTCAAGAACAGCACAACGGAACTACTAAGAAATCTCAAGCTAACGCTAGAAAAGCAATAGGGGAACTAAAGAAGTTAGTTACGGATTACCGAAAAGAATCGGTAGCAGAGAGCAAGTAAGCGAGCAAAGGGAGGGGGCGTTCCTCTCTCTTGGCTTTGCCACGCGCGAATATTTAAAAGTACCTACCACGCTATAACAGATCAGGCGTTACCTAGTCGAGCGTACCAGGGTAGGTCATTTACCAAGACCCTTTCGGTACCGGAGGGGTTTTATAAAAAACAAATACAATGAGAATTACATTAAATTTAGCACAAGCAACAGCGCTAATAGATGCAGCAGAAATGTCATCTTTACCAATAAATAATGATCCAAAACTTGAACTACCTATAGATGCAGGAATAGGAGGAAAAATTTCCCCACGAATAGCTCTAGCAGGAGCTACAATAGTGCTTAAAACAGCAGTACAAGAGGAACTACAATCTACTCAAATACGTTTTGACTCTATAATTAAAGAATTGCAAGACCACGGATATACAGAAGTAACAGAAGAGTTAACTACAGTAAAACTAAAAATAGAAGCACAGGGTAGTAAAACACATGATAAGTATTTTGACGAGAATGGACAAATTAAACCCAAAGGGCTATAATGAGTGATTCTATAAAAAAATATAACGAACTTGTGGAAGAAGGTAAACTTACCCCAAACAGGATAAAGAAGGGGTATACTGAATTAGAACTTGTAGAGACTGTCGCAAACATTGCGCGACATGCTAGAGATGATATGCCGGCTGAGATATTATATGCTTTGGCAAAGGATGAATTAGCTGTAAGAGAAGTTTGTGACTAAGGTTATTTTTCGTATATTTAGGTATGATAATAACCACACCATACACTCCGATACATTCAGTAGAATGGCTTGAAAACTTTTTCGCTAAGAATTATTATAAGAAGCCTTACGACAGGTTTAAGTGGTGGAGGAAGTATACATCAAAAACAAAACCGCTATCTACTAGAGTACCTTTAGCAGATAGAATATTGAATGGTGATTTTGATATAGGGTCTTACGGATTCGAAGCTGAACTAGTAGAGCATACTATAAATGATAAGTATGTCGAATTATATAACGATCAAGGGAGGTATGTAGAGGAAAGTTCTTTAGATAGAGCTAGGCGGAAAAGATTGTTAGAGGATTTTTACAAAGACGAAACTAGAAAATTAGAGGAACTAGTAAAAAGCTTCAGGGATATAATACACATAGCAGAAGATAAAGTCTGGGAGGAATTAACAGACTATAATGATACGTTAATTGAATTCTACTATTACATAGTAGAGAAATATAAAAAGTAGTATGAAAAAAAGAGTAATACATGCAGAACTTTCTAAAGCATCTGCAGAATGGTTAACATACGAAGTGACTATTCAAAATGAAAAAGGAGAGGTTGAGAAGATTCCGGCTTATGGAAAAGACCTCCAACATGCATTAAGTAGAGTAGTACATGACGATAGAGTTAAAAAAGTTAAACCTATCGTAGATAAGATACCCCCAGGTATCTGGGCTATGTTATGGTTCATTGGCATAGGTGCATACACAGGAATAGTTTTTGATAGTCAAGTAATACTAAAAGATTGGATAGGTGTTGTATATGTTACCGGAATTATAGGATTGACAGTAACAGTACTGTCTATCAAAAATTGGTTTAAATTAAGAAATAAGTAATAAAAAAATAATGTTAGAACAAACCCCGAATATAGATATAAAACAAACACAAGGAGTAGTCTGTGAGAAATGTAATCATACATATTTTGAACAAGTACTCCATATACGGAAAGCATCAGGATTCCTAACCGGAACTGGTAAACCAACTTACATACCTATTCCAGTATTCGCTTGTACAGAGTGCGGACATGTAAACGCAGAATTCCTACCTAAGGAGTTAGGAGAGCTGTAACATATTTAAGAATATAGGCACACCCTAGTAGTAGTGAGGTGTTTAATGTTGTATATCTTCTGCCTATAGGTAGAGAGGTCTTAGTAGTAGGACCTCTTTTCTTATATACTAGATTAGTCGCTTTCAAGCTATTTATATATACAGTAAGTTACATTTAAAAACAAAAGAATAATAAGTTTTACTAAAAAAGTTACACTATGTATAATTTTATAAAAAAGAAATGGATGGCTTTTAGAGACATATTTAAAGACGAAAACGACATCAACGAAAAATCAGTTGTAGGCTTTGCCTCTTTCGTTGTAATGACCATCTTCGCTCTCGTAGACTTAGTTACCGGGTATTTCGGTAAAGACTTAGTACTTAATGAAATGATTTATAATTCATTTGTAGTAGTTACTTTAGGTTCATTTGGGATTGCTGAAGTAGGTAAAATATTTAATAAAGTTACGAAGAAAGATGTTGATGGCCCTAGGCAAGCGACTAAATAAGTGAAATATAACTAAAACAAGATGAAAGCAACAATTAAGAGCATACTGAGCACTATGGCTTCAGTACCTAAAGACAAACTACTACACTTCTTTTACGGAAGTATAATAGCAACTCCATTAGTAATATGGGGAACAACAATGGAAGCTATAGGCTTTATGGTATTTGTATCAATAGGAAAGGAAATTATAGATGCAAAGATGAGATTTAGTACACCAAACATAGTAGACGTAGCTTTTACTTTTTTACCTACATTACTACTATTAGCAGTAAAGTTGTTGAACTAATGAAAAAACTACTAGTAGTATTAAAATGGTTCATACTTACTGTCCCGTTAGGACTGTTTGGAATGATTACAGCACCGATCATGTATCCGATATATGATTTTACAAAATGGAAGTGGCTGTGGATTTACGATGATTCTAATCGTATATCTCCTAATGGCACCCTCCAGGAAGACTACAGAATCTTCCTCATACGTAAGACTGGATCTGAAAGCGAAACGTTTAGAACTCGCTACTTATGGCACGGATTTAGAAATACAATTTGGAACTTAAGAGTTTGGATGGGAGAAAAGCAGATAGGAGATGGATCTGGGATGGTAGATAGAGAGTATGTAATTGATAATATGGTACTAGACGGTAAAGCCGTTTCCGATGGTGGAAGATGGGCAATGGTTTGTGGATTAAAATGGAGAGTAGGACCAGGGGAGGACCCATGGCAAGGATGGACAGGAGATATAATTGATTTTAGGTACTCTATATTAGGGCAAAGCTTAATGTGGTTTAAACAAGATGGGATACTTTCATTTAGGTATTCGTATTGCAAACTTTGGTTTGGATACTGGGTTGCTATTAAAGTAAGCTGTATTAAATCAGATTCAACATTCCATTTGAAATTTCAAAAGAATAAATAAAAGATTAGTAAGACAGAATGTATACAAGAAAGCAAATAGAAGAAGCAGTACTGTGTAAGGGCTACAGATGGTTTGAAAACGGCGACTATAACCTAAATATAGTTGGAGTTAGAAACTCAAACACTAACCAGGAAATTACTAATAAGTTTGACGACAAATTAACAGTTTCATATTCAATAAACGGTGAACTAAAGTATGAAGAGTGGGATGCTACAACAGACCCAGGTATATACTACTCAGAAAATTTACTAAACCCAGACGGAGTAGCAATATTAAAACCTAACCAGTATAGGAGCACTTATCAAATAGGACTACATCAAGGTAAATACGAGGCACTTACTCAAAGACTTCCAGTAGAGGTATATAGAGATAGTAATAGAGACGATAATTATGATCTTGATGAATACTCTCTCCAAGAAGGGATGTTTGGAATTAACATACACAGAGCAGGTACATTCATAAACGGATCAACTCAGATAGATAAGTGGTCAGCTGGCTGTCAAGTTCTTTCAAAAGAATCAGACTTCAACTTATTAATGGGACTAGCAGAAAAAGCTAGAACTTTATACGGTAACTCCTTTACATATACCTTGATAGAGTCTAGAGATATCTAGATACTTGTAATAAAAGTTGCTTGTCTAAGGTAAATTTTATATATTATATACTATGAGCATAGAACAGAGAATACTTATATACGTACTTATCATACTAATGGGATACAGTTTATTTAATACCAATGGTATTAGTACGGATGTAAAAGCATATGAAGCTAAAATTGAAAACCTACAAGTAAAGATAGATTCAGTTAAGCAACTTAACATACAACTCGACGAAAGAATGACCGGACTACATTCCCAAATAGAGAATATAGATTCAGACATAAATAACGTACAGAGAAATATTAAACAAATAAAAAGGAAGACAGATGAAAAAGCTAATACTATTGACACTTACTCTTTTACTGAGCTTGAAGAGTTTTTCTCAGCAAGATACTATAAAAGACTCGATAGTATCGATTAAAGTACCGATCGTTAGGTTAGTGATAAAAGATCTTATTAACGGTGATGGTGCAAAAGAACAGTTAATACAAGTTAATAGTTTATTAGAACTTGAAAAGAATAAGACAGAGTTAAGAACTAAGGAGATTGAAATACTAACTACGAAGGTAGTTAACTTAGAAAAAAACGACCTTTTCCAAGCCGGACAACTAGGCACAGCATCAGAACTATCTAAAAAACTACACAAAGAATTGAAAGCAGAAAAAAGAAAATCGTTCTTCTACAAAGTAGGTACAGGAGTAGGAGTAGTACTAACAGCAATACTACTACTTAGATGATAGAAAATATTAAAAAAGGAATACTTCCAACTATAATTGCACTCTCCGCACTATCTGTATCTGTATCAGCTGCATTTTATTCAGTAAGCGGATTAAGTAAGTTATTTGCCGGAGCATCGTATGAAGTTATGATAATGGCGGGCTCTTTAGAGGTTGCTAAATTAGTAATAGCATCATTACTTTATAGGTATTGGGATACTATTAACAAATACCTAAGAGCTTACTTAGTAATAGCAGCAGTTGTGCTAGTAGTTATTACATCAATGGGAATTTACGGATTCCTATCCGCAGCTTACCAAGACACTTACAGAGGGCTGGAGATAAAAAACAACCAGACTGAATTCCTAACACAAAAGAAAGGTTTCTATGAAAAGGATGTTATTCGATATGATAAAGAACTTGAAAGAATATCTAATAACATTAGCACTCTTTCGGATACTAGGTCTCAATCAATCCAGATACGAGACACCTCGGTGGCTGGGGGCTTTAGACAATCAGTATCAACTTCCGGACTTCGGATTGCTCAAAAACGTATTGAAGTTGAAGAAGAGAATAGAAAGGCTATTCAAGTAAAAAGAGAAAGAGCTTCAGATAGTCTTCAAAAATACCAACTACAGATACTAGACTTAGATAACGATAGCGAAGTAGCAGGCGAACTAGGACCACTGCAGTACATCTCTGGACTAACAGGAGCCCCTATGGATAAGATTATTAATATACTGCTACTTGTTATAATATTTGTATTCGACCCTCTAGCTATATCATTAGTAGTAGCCGCTAACTTCGCATTCGAGAAAGCATACCCGAAAAAAGAAGAGAACTTATACGGAGAAAAAGTTTTAGACCTATCTCCTAGAGATATTTCTACGATTGTAAAAGCATCTGAAAACCCGTCTCCTCCAAACGAAGCATTAAAGAAAGCAGCAGAAGTTTACGATGAAGAAGGTACCGAGGAGAGGATGAAAGCGATTGGACAAAACGGAAACACAGGAGAGCATTACCAGAAAGTAAAAGAAGTTACGACTCCACTAACACACGCAGATAGGTACAAGCGGAAAGATACTAGTAGTACAAAAAAAACCTATATGTAGTAGGATAGGTTAGTACTTTTTCTTATCTTTATAAAAACAAATTAAAACAGTTATATGAAACCACATTTATGGCAGATGCTAATGACTAGCGCAGTAGCAGATAAAGCAAAAGCAGAACTTACATTAAATTTACTATCAGAATCACCAGCCGGTATAGGAGACCATTCAACAGATGACTTCTATCAAAACGCTGAATCTGCATTACTTATGCTAGTAGATGCACTAGATAGAATTAAACTACTTAATAAGATAAATACAGGTCAGGACCTGATTATAGGATAAATGAGACTACCAATTATTAAAAGGATAGCTACAGATTACGATCTTGGAGAAGAAGAACTTTATGCGGCGGTAAGAGTATTAGACACAATAGCATCAGCAAGAGGAGTTTCTGAAGAAGAACTAGATGTGATAGGAGAGCTTATATCTAATATAGAAGGAGCAAAACAAGTAGTAGATCAAAATAGGCATTACGGAGTTCCTATGAAAGATGCATTGAATACGTTTATGAAAAGAGTAACAACAATAGGACAGTAATATAAATACTTATGAAAGCATGTAACTGTACACTACCTTACGAACAGTGCTGTGGCGCTAAAGCAAGCAATCCTCCACACCTTATTGATAATATGCCAAAATATAATCCATACGAGTATGTTACACATCCTGCACATTATGGAGGAAAAGATAATCCATATGAAGCAATAAAAGTTATAGAAGCATGGGAACTAGGTTTTAATTTAGGGAACACAGTTAAGTATATCTCAAGAGCGGGGAAAAAAGACAGTATAGTACAAGAGTTAGAAAAAGCTCTATGGTACTTAAAAAGAGAGATAAAAAATCAAAAAAGTTATGCCGAAGAAAACACCGAAGATAGTAAAAGAGGTTTGGAACAGTAGCATCCAAGAAGATAGAGCAAAGAATAAACACATATCATATTCACAGCTATCGATTTTCGCCACTTGTCAAAAGCAGTGGGCAGATAGGTACATAAAAGGATTAGCTCCTTACACACCTAGTATACATACAGTATTTGGCTCCGCCTTCCACGAAACAATGCAAAGCTGGTTAGAAGTCCTCTACCACGGTAAGGTTAAAGATGCTGACGAGATGGATGTAGATTCCTTATTATACGAAAATATGATAAAAGAATACCAATCTAGTAAGAAACAGAACGATGGTGAGCATTTATCGACATTAGAAGAGCTACAAATGTTCTGGCTAGATGGAAAACATATTTTTGAATTCCTTAAGAAAAAAAGAAGAGCGTACTTTACTACTAAGGGAGTATATTTAGCAGGCATAGAGACGTTACTATACCAGGAGTTACGGCCAGGAGTGATGTTCAAAGGCTTTATAGATTTAGTATTCTATGATGAGAGAGTAGACGAATGGACAATCGTAGATATTAAAACATCTACAAAAGGATGGAATAAATGGGCTAAGGCAGATGATAAGAAAAAAGCGCAGCTACTGCTATACAAAGAGTTTTTCTCAAAGCAATTTAATATTCCGTTAGATAAAATAAAAGTAGAATACTTTATAGTTAAAAGACGAATACCTAAGGATGCTGAATTTGCAGCAATGCAAAAAAGAGTGCAAGAGTTTAGACCAACAGACGGACCTCGAAAGATGAAAGAGGCAGTAGGATTAATGGAAAACTTCGTTAGCCAAGCTGTAGGAATGGATGGTAACTACTTAGAGAAAGAATACCCAACTAACCCTTCTAAAAACGCTTGTAGGTTCTGCCCGATTAAAGAATTAAGGTTATGCCCAGACGCTATATTTTAGAAAAAAGGACTATTTATAAATATATAGATATATACCTATTAACAAAGTAAAAAGTTATGAGAAATGCAGATAAAAAGCTAACATCCGTTAGAATAGACCCAGAAATGTACGAAGACTTCCAAATGGAATGTTTGAGAGATAAGTTTTCCTTTCAAAAGCTTGCTTCTCGTGCTATTTTCCTTTATCTTAACGATAAGGAATTTAAAAGTAAGATTCAAAAACAATTAATAAAATAAGGTTATTACATGAAAGAAAAGTTTCGTTACGTAGAACAGAAAGATCGAAAAAAAATACTCCTCCTATGCGATGACATACGTATGCATAGCGGTATAGCGACTATGGCTAAGGAAATAGTTATAGGAACTGCTCAACATTTTAACTGGGTTAATTTAGGAGCAGCACTAAAGCATCCTGACGAAGGAAAGCTAATGTACCTCTCAGAGCAAGTTAACCAACAAACCGGACTAACAGATTCATCAGTTAAACTAATACCCTCTACCGGTTACGGTACTCCTCACAAAATTAGACAACTAATACAGTTAGAAAACCCAGACGCTATCTTCATATTCACCGACCCTAGATATTGGACTTGGCTGTTTGAAATGGAGAGAGAGGTAAGAGCAAAAATGCCTATCTTCTGGCTGAACATATGGGACGATTATCCTGCACCTCTATACAACAAACCGTATTATAACTCTGTAGATGTATTAATGGCAATATCAAAACAGACTAAGAATATAAACGAACTAGTGCTAGGAGAAGACGCTAAAGATAAGTTGATCAAATACGTACCTCATGGGATAAACGAAGATACGTTCTTCCCTATCAAGAAAGATCATAAGCAATTTAACGAACTGCAAAAGTTTAAAAAAGAGATGCTTAAATCAGAGGATATTGAATTTGTAGTATTTTTTAACTCTAGGAATATTAGACGAAAAAGCATACCAGATACGATTCTTGCATACAAACTCTTCTGCGATAAAATAGGTAAAGAGAAGGCAAAGAAATGTGCTTTCATACTTCATACAGACCCGGTTGATAATAACGGAACAAACCTAAGGGCAGTAAAAGATGCAATATGTGATCCTGAGTATATCAAAGTACTTTTCTCAAGTAATAAGCTACCAGCAGATCATATGAACCTACTTTATAACATAGCAGATGTATCTATATTACTATCATCTAATGAAGGTTGGGGACTATCGTTAACTGAATCACTAAGTACAGGTACTATGATTATACCTAATACAACAGGAGGTATGCAAGATCAGTGTAGATTCGAGAAAGATGGCAAATGGATAGACTTTGATGCTGAGTTTCCTTCGAACCATAGAGGTACAGTTAAAGAGTGTGGAGACTGGGCAGTACCAGTATTCCCTTCTAGTATCTCTCTAGTAGGGTCTGTACCTACACCGTACATATTTGACGATAGATGTAACCCAGAAGACGCTGCCAACGCTTTAGTAAAAGTATTCAACATGTCCCCAGAACAAAGAGACGAGAACGGAATGAAAGGACATAATTGGGTAGTAGGAGACGAATCTAGAATGACAGCAAGGAAGATGTCACAAAATATTATAGAAACTTTAGATGAAGGTTTTGAGAAATTTACACCAAGATCTGCTTTTGACTTCCATAAAGTAGAGGAGAGACCAGTAGAGTATGTATCACATAAATTAACAGGATATTAAAAATGAATATGGAAAACAAGACAACAGTACTTATAAGCGCACCCGTTGATACTTATTCCGGTTATGGAGCACGAAGTAGAGATTTTATTAGAGCAGTTATAGATGCAAAACCAGATTGGGATATACAATTACTAGCACAACGCTGGGGAAGTACTAGATGGGGATACCTAAAGGAGCACGGTATGTTAGATCTTATGGGTAAAATAGTACCACAAGTATCCCAACAGCCTGATATATGTATACAAATTAGTGTACCTAACGAATTTAAAAAAGTAGGTAAATACAATATAGGAGTTACTGCAGGTATGGAAACAACCTTATGTGATCCTAGCTGGGTGAAAGGAGCAAATAATGTTGACCTACTCTTAGTATCATCCGAACACAGTAAGGAGACATTCCTCAGAAGTAATTTTGATGTTAAGGATAATAAGACAGGTCATGTAAGAGAGAAGATACAACTAACTACAAAAATAGAAGTGCTATTTGAAGGAGCAGACATAACTAAGTACTTTCCTGTAAAAGGTTCCGGTAACTCAACGAACCTAGAACAGACACTAAGTAGTATACCTGAAGCATTCTGTTTCTTTACGACAGGGCATTGGATGCAAGGGGATATAGGAGAGGATAGAAAAAATCTAGGATTTACTATAAAATCTTTTTTAGAGACATTTAAAAATAAGAAAGATGCACCTGCATTAGTAGTTAAATCTCACATTACTGGAACCTCTATCATGGATAGGGAGAAGATGTTAGATAAAATTGATGAAGTACGAAAGACAGTTAGGGGTAAGCTTCCTAACATATACTTAGTACATGGAGAGATTCCTGACTCTGAAATGAACTTACTATACAATCACCCGAAAATTAAAGCATTTATATCTCTAACTAAAGGAGAAGGATTTGGAAGACCTTTTTTAGAATTTAGTCTAGTCAACAAGCCTATCATAGCTTCATCTTGGTCAGGACAAACAGATTTCTTAGATAAAGATTTAGTACGGTATGTTAAAGGAGACTTAAGAAACGTACACGACTCTGCAGTAGTTCCTAATATGATACTAAAAGAAAGTCAATGGTTTACCCCCGACTCTATAGACGTAGGGCAAGCATATAAAGATGTATATAAACACTATAAACAATGGGCAGTTAAAGCTAAGAAACAAGGACATAAGAGTAGGACTAATTTTAGTTACGAAGCTATGACAGAGACATTAAAAAACATATTAGCCACAATACCTACAGTACCTAAACAAGTAGAACTACAACTACCAAAATTACAACTACCTAAACTAAAAAAGATATAAATGGAAAATACAGATAAACTAACAGAATGTAAAAGATGCCAAGGCAACGCTTGCTATGAACAAAAAGTAAGTGCCGATATTACAACATGGCTGTGTTGGGGATGTGGATTTACAACGAGTACGTTAATGACAAAAGACAGCGAAATAATCAGGCAAGCAATAGAGACATCTCCAGAACTCTACAAAGACTTAATATTCGAAGATACAGATAAACATAACTGGCTACCATCTACCATTACACTTCCCGAAAAAGGTATGGTATTTGTAGACGGAACAGCTAAGAATAATTGGAGATGGGCAGCGGTAAAAGCAATACCCTTAGGTGAAGGTGATAAAAAAGTAGCTGATAATCAAACTTATAAGATGGATATGAAGAATGTAAATCATTTCGAACAGAAAGACTTTATGACAGCAGCAGAATATATAGGTATGTTTGAAGTTGTAAATCAATAATAAATTTCGTATATTTAGAGTATGATAATAAGCTACGCAATAACGGTTTGTAACGAGTACGAAGAGGTACAGAGACTAATATCTACTCTTATGCTAAACATGAGAGAAGAAGATGAAGTGGTGGTACTCTTTGATGAAAAGAATGGAACTGCAAACGTATGGGGGTACCTAAGAGACTTGGAGGCAGAAGACTGTATTAAGTTAGAAAGTAAATCATTCGATAATCACTTTGCTAACTGGAAAAACTACTTAACTGGTATGTGCTCTGGAGATTATATCTTTCAGATAGATGCCGACGAGTACCCTAGCGATATCCTTATCGAGAACATACACCAAATTATTACAGAGAATACAGACAACCAAGTCTACTATGTACCTAGAGTGAATACCGTAGAAGGACTAACTGAAGAACATATAGATAGATGGAAATGGAATGTAAACGAAAAAGGTTGGGTAAACTGGCCTGACTACCAGATGAGGATATGGAAGAATAAACCTGAGATATCTTGGAAGAATAAAGTACACGAAGTCCTTCAAGGTCATCAAAGATTTTCTGCACTACCTGCTATGGAGGAACTAGCACTATATCATCCAAAAGAGATTAAAAGACAAGAGAAGCAGAATAAATACTACGATACATTATGAGTAGGGTAAATTTAAAAAGCAGTGTTAATAAGGTAGGAGATACTATAACTCAAATTATACACTTTAGCGGAGGAAATAAAAGAACTTTTTCAAATATAATTTCCTCTCAAATATCTCAAGGCCAGTTTACAAAGCTGTACCAAGAAGACGGTACATTAATTATGGTAAACGATAAAAATGTAGATTGTATTGAAATATTTAAAGAAAGGTTGTAAATTAAATTAAAGATATGAATAAGAACATACCACTATTTAAAGTTTATATGAACAGCGAAGCTCCAGAAGCAGCAGCAGACGTACTAAGAAGCGGATTTATAGGAGAAGGTCCACAGGTAAAAGAGTTTGAGAAAGAACTTAATACAAGATTTAACAGTAGTAACGTTGTATTAACCAACTCTGCTACCTCCGCTGAACATTTAATATACCACTACTTAAAGAAGGACAGAAGCCTAAGAGAGGAGTTTACAGCAGGATATGCGGAAATAGAGTGGAGTAAGTTACTACCGACCGATGAAGTATTAACCACTGCATTGACATGTACTGCAACAAATTGGCCTATTATACTAAACGGACTTAACTTAAAGTGGGTAGATGTAGACCCATTAAATTTGAATATGTGCTTGGATGCCCTAGAAAGTACAATAAACCAACACACTAGAATAATAACAGTAGTACACTGGGGAGGTAATCCTATAGATCTAGATAAGTTAAAGCGTATTGTAACTCGAGCAGAAGAAAAATACGGTAGGAAGATACTCGTAATTGAAGACTGCGCTCATGCTTTAGGGTCAATGTATAAAGGAACGCCAGTAGGATTCACAGGTAACATATCAACATTCAGCTTACAAGCAATTAAACACCTTACGTCAATAGATGGAGGCTTTATATCCTCTCCATTTAATTCATTTACTAGAGATGCAAAATTACTGAGATGGTATGGAATAGATAGAGAAGGGCCTAGAGAAGACTTTAGATGTGAAATCGATATTCCAGAAGTAGGATTTAAGTTTCACATGAACGATGTATCAGCTGCAGTAGGAAGAGCAAACCTAAGAGATTTTGATAAAGTAATCGGAGCAAATAAAGCAAACGGAAACTACTATAATGATCAATTAAGAGACACACCAGGAGTAACGTTAATACCTCAAGTAGAAGGAGGAGAATCTGCTTACTGGCTGTATACTTTACACGTCGAAAATAGAGATGAATTTGTAAAGTACATGAACGAAAAAGGAATAGCAACATCAAGAGTACATGAGCGTAACGACAACCATACCTGTACAGTACCGTATAAAAGTACTCTACCGGGTGTAGATAAGGCTGTTAAGACTATGGTAAGTATTCCTGTAGGGTACTGGGTAACACAGGAAGATAGAGAATATATTGTTGATTGTATTAAAAAAGGCTGGTAGCGATATATAAACATATGACTGAAAAATTAAAATTAAGAGAACTAAAAAAGTATGATTTACCAATGCTTAAGGAAATTAGAGACTACTGTCTAGACTTCCTCGATACGCCTATATCATACACCTTAGAAGAGACCGCAGAATGGTTTAAAAAAACATCTCCAAAATGGCTTGTTATCGAAGTACACGATAAAATGGCAGGGTATATTAGAGTATCCGACTACGATGAAGCTAATAGTACTATGTACATAGGTGCGGATATCCACCCAAACTTTAGGGGGTATGGTTATGCTTTTCAAGGATATCAAAAAGCTATGGAACATTTCAAGCTAACCTACAACATACGCAGATTGTATCTAAAAGTCAGAGTTTCAAACTTCAGAGCTTATAATTTATATACTAAACTAGGATTCAGTAGTATAGGAATTATCCCTAATGCCTTAAAAACCAAAACTGAAATGGTAGATCAAGTACTAATGTATAAAGATGTATAATGCGACAATGGATTATTAAAGACGACAAACTCTACGATAAAGGAATTGAAACTAATAGGATCGGAAACCTCAAGACGGATGAATTAAGCTCCTTTTCAAGTATACCTAGAGATCAGGAATTTATCTTTCCCTTCTGCTCTACCTCTCACTCTCTCGGAGATTGGGGAATTATTAGTAGATTACCTGAATGTATTAAAAAGGTATATCCTAACGCTAAAGTATATATCCCCTCCCCAGAGTTAATACAGGATATTTTTAACCCATTTTTCCTAAACAACCAGTGGTCTTCCTTTATTAAAAAACCCTGGGAGGTAGGAGATATTATCTTAAGAAATAACCCTAATATTGAAGGTAGTTTTAATAAAAGCGAACTCCAAGGTGAATGCTTTACGGACCATTATAGATTGTTTTCTTCATTAGAAGACGACAACGAACCTTTAATTGAACAAATGCTTAGAGCATTCGGTCTATCAGACGGAGAAATATCTAACATAGATTCACGTCCTAAGGTATACCTGTCACTAGAAGAAGAAGAATGGTACGAGGATTTTATAAGTAAGCATTTCGGTAAAGAGTACGGATGCTTATTACTAGCTAGTAGTATCCCTAAACTAAATAAACAATGGGAGTACGATTCATTACTGTTCCCTCATATAGAAAAGTTTAAAGAGTACCCTGTTTTCTATTACTCTTCCTTTGAATTAGGTAATGATTGGCTAGATAAGTTTACTGACTTCGTATCACTCTCAAAATTAAAATTAACCTTTAGGCAACAGCTAATCGTAAAACAGAAAGCACTATTTAATGCTGGATACCAAGCAGGAGTAACAGATACCATTTCAGGAGGTGGTTCAGAAATCATAACCCTAACTCCTTATGATAATGTAGGTAAGAACATCGTAAGAGGAGTAAAGTATGTTTTTAAAAATAAAAATGTTAAAACATTTTAAAAATCAATTAGTATAACTTATGAAAATATCTATAATACAGCCCTCTAGAAACAACCTTAAATACCTTAAATGGTCTTACGATTCAATTCGTAAAAACCAAGGCGACCACGAAGTAGAAATCTGTGTAGCAGATGACTTTAGTGATAAGGACGGTACATGGAAATGGTGTCAAGAAATGATGAAAAAAGACTCTCATTTCAAAGCAATTAGAAATGAAGGACCGACTCGTTTAGGTCATACAATACTATATGATACATTAGTTAATGAAGTAGCCACAAACGATATATGTATGATATACCATGCAGACATGTACCTATGCCCAGACAGTTTAGATGCTATTGAAAAAGAACTTAAAGAAAAAACAATAGTATCACTTACTAGAATTGAACCACCGTTACATCCACCAGGCCCAGAAAAAGTTCTTCAAGATTTTGGAATTGAACCAGAAGAGTTTAAAGAAAAAGAACTACTACAGTATATAAAAGATAGAGTAGAGCAATTTGATAGAGTACCTACTACCGAAGGCATATTTGCACCTTGGGCATTTTGGAAGAAAGACTTTCAGGAAATAGGAGGACATGATCCCATATTTGCTCCTCAATCAAAAGAAGATACAGACATATTTAATCGTTTTCATTTGAATGGTATTAAGTTTATTCAAACATGGAAGGGTTTTGTTTATCATATGACTTGTAGAGGTTCGAGATTTGCAGACGGAGCAAAGAGAAACCCAAATGGCGAAGTGTTCATGAAGAACAGAGAGACAGATGAGTGGCTGAAGCAAAATCAGAAGTCAACTAGAGAGTTTATTCGTAAATGGGGACACTACTGCAAGCACGACGAATATATGAAGCCTATAGTCCCTGCTAAGTACGATATTGGATTGGTTGTTAAAAATTGTAACTCTAAGTTATTAGAACTGTTAGAACCTTGGTGTAGTAGTATATATATCGAGGATGATATGCAGGTTATTACTATCGATTACTTTGAAAAAGAAAAAAATAGTACTTTGTATGATTTGAGCGAAAGAATAAAGCCTTATGATAATGAAAAAAATAATGAAATTCTAATAAGATTAGACGCAGCTTCTTTTAACCAACAAGACTTTACATATATACAGCAGCTCTCTGAAATTATTCAAGACAACGGAGAAGTAGGAAGCTTTCAATTAGGAAATCTATTTATAGATATAATACAAATGAATGAATACCAAAACACTTTAATTACATTATGAAAAAACAATATACAGTACTATTTAAAGAGGCAGACGGATATGAATATGAGTTTAAATTCGTAACAGATAATATACAGAAAGCAATAAGAGAGTACGCACACAACAAAAGCGTAGTAGGACATCAGATACTAGAGGAGGGGAACAGCGACAAGAAACAAATGTTATTTGGCTAAAATAACAAGCTATTTATTAGTATACCATATAAATTATTCATATCTTTATTAAATGAAAACAAATAAAAAAGTAATACTAGAAACAATTAAGCAAGTTATAGCTGAATCAGCTAAAGTAAAGTTTGCTGGACATCAATTTATGTTAAAGGTTGATGTAAACGAAGACCCGAATAAGAAAGGATTGAAGATACAATTTATACCAACAACTTTTGGTCAAATTAGTCAAACTGAACAAAACGATATTGCTATCGAACTAGAGACAAGATTAGAAGCAGGGTTAGAAGAGTACGGGATGAGAGTAGAGAGAGATAGAAACCTAAAAGATAAGACAATTATAGGATTTTTTGTTTACATAGAGTATTTTGATAAAATAGTAAGACAAGCATTAGCAGGTCAAAACCCAACCCAACCAGAAGCAGAAGAAGATGAGCAAATATAGTTTTAAGGTTAGAGAAGGTAAAGAGTTTATAAAGACAATAGTTGCTTCAAATAAAGAAGAAGCTATTGAAATATTCTCTAAGATTAAAGACTTAAAAAAAGAAATATTTACAAAGCTATATGAAGTTGTTAAAAGATAAAATACGGAAAATTCTAAAATCTAATATAGATGTTAGTTATAGAATTAGTACTACTGAACCTAATAGAGAGGATATGAATAAAGCGATATTTAAAGATATACTTAGCGAATTAAAGAAGATAGATGAAAGAAGAGATTTTATGGTAGATGAGATAGGTATGGATATGACGCTGTATGAAGATCAATTCTTTTCTGTAATAGAAAACCTATTTAAACTAGCTTTTAATAAGGAACAACTAGAATTAATACAGATGTACTTATATCAATTAGCTCCTGATAAGGAATGGGACGGAACAATTATAGTAGAACAAAATAAAGAAGAAAGAACAGTAAGCTTCAGAACTCCTGAGGATGTATGGAATGTTATCCTAGAATTAAAATAAAATAAAAGGTTATAGATGAATTTAAAAATGATTATCTGCCCTAAATGCGGCAATGAATTTCCAGAGAAGAGAAGAGAGTTAGGCTACCATGTATGTATAAGTTGCTCATCTGAAGAACCTGTAGTAGGAATCACTACTGTAGAAGGTTCTGGAGACCATACATACAACGACATTATTATAATGAAGCAAAGCCAAGCTAGAGCAATAGCTAAAAAAGCAGGAGAGCTTACAGGTAGGAAAGTTAATTTGGAAGTACTAGACTTCGATAAAGACGAAGCAATAGAAGTACAGTCACAGAAAGAGAAACTCGATAGGTTACAGGACGATGATGTCTCTGATGAAGACGAGCATGAAGATGAAGACCCAGAAGGAATTACAGGCGAGGTAGAAGGTATCGACTATTAAAAAGGTATAGAAAGTGGGTAGACCAGTAAAGATACTAAAGAAGGAAGATATAGAGAGAGCGACTAAGATGACAAGGTCAAACCGTGCAGCTGCTAGATATCTTCATGTATCTTTTACCCACTATAAGAAATACGCCAAGAACTACACAGATCAAGAAACAGGCAAGACCTTATACGAACTCCATAAAAACCAAGCTGGTAAAGGAATTCCTAAATTTTTATCTAATAGCGGAAAAGAACCGCCTATTATGGACCTTATAGAAGGTAGAACTCCTGCAGAACATTTCGACCCTAAGAAAATTAAGCAGAGAATTATATTTGAAGCTCTTATAGACGAACAATGCTCTCATTGCGGATTCACAGAAAGAAGAGTACTTGATACGAAAGTACCGTTAATGCTCCACCATAGAGACGGCAATAAGAAAAACTGGAACTTAGATAATATACATTTCTTATGCTATAATTGCTCTTTCTTATACGCTATATCTCCTATAACAGACCAACAAGTAGAGGTGGCAGAGGATTACTTAGATAGAAACGTAGAGGAAATAGATTGGGAACTTGACGAACATCACATTAGTCACTTAAAAGAGTTAGGGCTGTACCAGGAGGAAGAAAAACCAGGATCGCAATACATAAGTCGTCAATAACACCACACAGCTATGTCAAAGAAAAAAGCAGGTAAGTTCTCTACCTTTAAAAAAAAGAAACCTCTTGAGAGGAGAGTTGCTGACGATCTAGTCAGACAATCAGAACAAAACGAAAAACTTAGAGAAAAGAATATAGGAACATCTTTCCTGGATTTATTTTAAACATACGAATAAAACACAAAGCTATGATGTACATTAGATTTATATTAGGACAATTAAAAATACTAGTACTAATTATATTCTCCGGAATATTTGTATACCCGTTTTTCGTATACCCGAACAGAAGGTATAATTGGATAAATAGATTTGGTTCGTTTAGATCTAAATGGTATTGGTTTGCTGCTGACACAGAAGGAACTGGGTGGCAAGGAACTGATGATGAACATTACCTAAATGCTACATTTGGTTTATATGAGTTAGTTAAGAAAAGAGATGACCAAGGTAAGTGGGTTCCTGACTATGATAGGTTTTGGGAAATGAATGAACTCCAAAAGTTTATACTAGCTTATAGATGGAGTGTGATTAGAAACGGATGTTGGAACTATATACAGAGTGTGACACCTAAACAAGGTCCATGGGAAAACGAAAATTGTAAGGTAAGTACGGGTGGTTCTTCGTGTAGAACTTGGAGAAACAAATACAAACTCGGTACTCAATCCGTAACTTGGGAAGTAGAAGGTACTAAATACTTTAGGTATTCTTTTACTAAAAAAATATTTAAAGACTACTATCTAAACTTTATGACTGGAGCCTCTACAAATAGATACCTTATAAAATTCAGGATATTTGATATTAAAGATAACTAACTATTAGTTGCAAACTACTATAATTATTCGTATATTTAGGTAAATATAAAAGAGATGATAGTAGAACGAGTATTTAGGAGTGAAAAGTCAATGCATAACTATATGCAGAACAAATGGATGATTAATCAGTTAAAAAAGAAATATTCACCAGATATATATACTGCTAAAGTCCATTTAGAATCTAGAGAATTACGAGTATACAAAAGATAAATAGAATACAGATATGAGTGTTAAAATGAATAGAACTAAAGATTGGCAAAAAGTACCATTACCAGACACAGGTACTACCTTACCTAAATTTACATATGGTACTACCTTACCTAACTACGTTGGTAATTGGGAGATTGGTAAAGGAAGTGGGTTGTATTTCTCTACATTTAAAAAACCAAATTGGTTTCATAGAAAACTGACACATTTAGTATTAGGATGGATATGGCATGATACTTCACCACTAACAACTTAAAAAGACATGGGTAAGTTGAAGTTTAATATAAATAAGAACTATGAGCTCTGGAACAACGTATCTGTTTGGGAAAATGATGGCGAAGAATGGTCTACTCATTTTGAAAATACAGATAAGCTATGGGAAGAAATTATCCAGCCTCGAGTATCTACTTACATAAGAGGTAACGTACTAGAGATTGCTCCTGGCCGAGGCCGAATGACAAGGAAGCTTCTAGAAAGCAGTATAGATCTAGAAATTTTAGACCTTAGTGATACATGTATTGCTAGGTGTAAAGAAAGGTACGGAGATCAAATCTCTGGTTATCATGTAGGAAATGGTAGAGATCTAAGAAGTATTGAGGATGAGTCTAAGGATTTTGTATTCTCATTTGATTCTTTTGTCCACATGCATGAAGAAGTTATAGATTGCTATATAGAAGAAATATCAAGAGTCTTAAAATCAGGCGGTTATTGCTGGATACACCACGCAAATATATCTGAAGGTAATGATGATAACTTTAAGAATATTGCGGGAAGATCAAATATGACCATTGCTACATTTAAAAACATAGCAGAAGATTATGGATTTGAAATAGTTAAACAGGATCTAATTAAATGGGAAGCAGAAGGAAATCCTGAATGGCTGAGAGACGGGCTATCATTACTTAAAAAATTATAAAAATAAAGTTGCAAAATAGAAGTATTATTACTATCTTTAGGTTATGGGAGAAAAAAGAGGAAATACAGTTAAAATACAATACGACTTTAATACTTCAGGTCTACTAGAAGTACTTTTAAAAGGAGAGTGGCGAAGAGCTAGTTCTAGAGAGTTTAGGTCGTTCGATACTAAGAGACGAATTACAGAGCCGGTTAGGACTGAACTCGGAAACGTAAATGTACCAATGAGAACTTATGAGTACTACGGTCCAACTTATGTATACGATACAAATATTGAAGTTACGCAGATTGATTCTGGGAAGTTTGTTACAATGGAGTATTGGAAAGAGATAAACAAAAAATAAAAAACAAGAAACTCATGAAAAAATTACATTTCCAGAACACGGATGAGTTCGAAAGACTGTTTAAGTCAAAAGATATCACCATTACAGATGCTATCGCAGAAGCTATAAACGAAGCATATAAGTTCCAGAAGAAGACGGCAGAGCTATTTAACGTCTCCTTTGAAAATGTTGAAATCGCTTACGATATAACGCTACCATCAACACAATGGGAGATAGCATTAGAGACTTGCTTGGAGTTTTACAGAGAGCAGGAAGAACCGGACAAAGCAATAGATACTTACTTACTACAAAAAGAAGTTAGGAAATGGTTAAGCTAATACAATTCAACGACAAGTACTACCAGTTAGTTAGATCGATTAAAGTATCTCAAGTAAACAATAACATGGAGGGACTAAAGGCGTGGATGGAGAGGTTACACTGCAACCACGTACTTAAACACGACGGACATTATCTAGTAGTGAGAACAGTAGATGATGTAGAAATAATAGAGAAATAGTTGCCTACTACCTTATTTATTCTTATCTTTAGGTATAGGAAGTTTAATTAATATAAAATAAAAGTTATGTCAGATTTAATTCAAAATTTTAACGAAGGGTTAGGTTCTTACCTTACAAAAGACCAAGTAAAAGAGATTTGTCCTGTAGCATTTGAAACTGCTCCAACAAATCCAAACGTTACAAATAAATACTTATTTGTAAATACAGAAACAATTATAGACGATCTAGGTAAACTAGGCTGGAAACCAGTTACAGCAGCCATGCGTAAGAATAGAGGTAAGGATACTATCTTTTCTAAGCATATGGTTACGTTTCAGAACCCAGACATCATGATTAAGAGTAAAGATGGAGATGATGCATTTCCAAGAATTATTCTATCAAATAGTCATGACGGATTACAGGCGTTTAAATTCTCTGTAGGAATATACAGGCTAGTTTGCTCTAACGGACTCGTAGTAGCTGATGAGGAATTCTCAGACTTTAAAATCAAACATAAAGGATATACCTTCGAAGAGTTGAGAAATGTAATATCACAGGCTGTACTGGACTTACCTAATAAGGTAGAGGTACTAAATAAGATGAAGAGTAAAATATTAACGAAGGAACAGAGAGAAAAATTAGCTCTTGATGCTATGTTAGTACGAGCTGGAATTACTCCTGACTCGGACAAGGCAAAAGACTTTGAGTACGATCAAGAAACCTTAGTAGATATTCTAGAGCCAAAACGTGATGCTGATAAAGGAGATGACTTATGGAGAACTTTTAATGTTATTCAAGAGAAGATTACTAAAGGAGATTTCCATGCAGCTTTAAAAGGAGCTAAGGT
>Ga0070747_1000227_pt1 | contig 28948 bp, 33 predicted proteins | sample VirMetDEL_Mar_31_FD_77321 | JGI IMG/M metagenome (GOLD analysis project Ga0070747, IMG submission 77321) | Aqueous microbial communities from the Delaware River and Bay under freshwater to marine salinity gradient to study organic matter... | ecosystem: Environmental > Aquatic > Marine > Coastal... | reverse complement strand
TTACGATGTAGTCTGATCCTACTTCCTCGAGCATAGCCCTGGCTACAGTAGTTTTACCTACACCAGGACCTCCCGACAAAAGTAGATTAGGAATGTTTCCCTGGTCGACAAACTCTTGGAAAACTTTTTTAGTACATTGAGGTAAGACGCAATCACTTATTGTCTTGGGTCGATATTTTTCTACCCACAAAAATTCACTCATAATATAAATCTCAATTTAGTCTTCGTACGATGATGTAGCCTGGCTCACTATTGTATATACGAGGTTGAGATCTCGACTAGTTGATTTAAACTGAGCAATCTTTTGCTTACTCAACGTTACCTCATAAGATCCCATCATCATCTTGAGGTTTTCTGTCTTGAACAATACAGTAAAGGTCTTTGATGTTTCTCCAACATTGTAGCTGAACGTATTCGTCGTCTTGTTGCCACTATGGATTGCTTTGATGCTAATGTTCTCTCCATCCCCTACAATTGCTATCTCGGGTAGTTGAAGAACACTAGCGGCCTGCATTACACCTTTAATGATTTTGTCTGATAGGCTAAATTTAATATACTCATCAGGTAGACTAAACTTATCTAGGGTAGGGACAATACGAAATGTATTTCTGTCAGCGTAGAAGTAGTTGCTCCTCGCCCCATTGTCTCCATTGATTACTAGGTGGGTAGTGTCAAACTCTAGATCAGGATTATCGAATAACGATACGACTCCAAGGAACTGATTGAGGTCGTATATTCCGAACTCCTTAGAAAAGGAGTCTTGTAGTTCCACTTCAGCGATGACTGTCTTATTTTCAGACACCGTCTTTAGCTTATTACCAGGGAAGACATATAACGACAGGTTAATTGTCGAAAGGTTCTTCATTACTTGATATGCATCTTGTGTCAATTTCATAATATAATTACTCTCTACTTGCGCTTCTTACTTTTCTTCTTAGCTGGTGCTGCTGCCTTCTGGAAGTCTGCACCAACTGTAGCGCTAGCTCCAACTTGTGCGAGATCAGCAAGGCTTCCTCCAAACATATAGGAACCCATATGCGTCAGCTTCATCCAAGGGCATAGCCAGACTTTAATACCAGCCTTACGAGCCCATTGGCAGAACATATAGTCCTCAGATAAGTATCGCTTAGAGTCGGGATCAATAACACAATCGAAGTAAGCCATTATCTCCCGTGAACCATCAAACGACTCAGTACGTACATGGTCAGGCTTGTAAGAGAATTCAGGATATGCCTCTGCGTACTTTTCGAATGCACTACGCTGAATCATCATGAATCCAGTACCACCTTCGAGTACTTCAGCAGGCTCATTGAGTTTCATTTGACCAGAGCCGTCTGCAGGATTGAATACGTAATCCCCTACATATCTTTCTAGTACGGAAGGATCTTGATCTGCGAATCCCTTGTCCACAGCTTTCTTAATCTTTTCCCATGCAATAGCTTTCTTAGGATAAGCTCCACATACAATCTCCTTGTCTGTACCTGGCTCAGCAATTGCAGCTAGAGCAAGAACGTCTTGAGGATCAAAGCCAATGTCACTATCAATAAACATCAGGTGTGTGCAATCAGAGCGCATGAATTCATCGACGAGATAGTTTCGAGCCCGAGTGATAAGAGACTCGTTAAACAGATAATAGAATCTGCAATCAACTCCATACCCCTTAGCTAAAGTAGCCAGATCTGTTGAAGACTTAGTATAGATACCAGCGCACTGGCCTCCGTACATTGGAGTTGCAATCATAATCTTTCTTTTTCTCAGATCATCTGCTGTAATATTAATTTCTACATTTCCACTCATTATATTTCACCTTTGTATTTTTCATCATCATGTATTTTGCCAACGCCATAATCCCCATCATACGAACTCAGCGATTCAGCATCAAAACTTAGGTATTGACCTATCCGTGTACCTTTCTTAATTCTTGCCATGTAGTTGACGTGTAACACACCAGCCATCATACCATTGTAACCTGAGTCGTAAAGTCCTGACGTAAGGAAGAGGCCATTACGATTTAATGTTGAACGAGTAATCACCCATCCAGCCTCAGCTTCACCTACACTAACAATATTCTCCATTACAACTTCGTATCGTCCTTCTTGGAGTGTGTAGTATCCTTCTTCGTCAGGTTCAATCGCTGTCCCACCCGCACGGTGCTTTTTGTGATCATTGGAGATCTCGAAGATTCCTGTTCCCATACTGAATACCTTATCCAGTCGAAGATCAACAGCATTGGGTTGACTATCTCCATCACGTACATTAGTAAGAGTTGACCTAGAGTTAGGTCCGAGTATATGTTTCATTAGTCCTCATCCTGAGTGAAGTGCCATAGTAGAACAGTGTAATGAATGACCTTCAATAGATCCTTCTTATTGAAGCCGTCCTTCTTACCATAGCGCATAATATATTTTAGTATGTTGCTCTGGCACGACTCCGACTCAATACCAAGAGTGCGCCAGACGTCTATAGTTTGAATCTCTTCTTTTTTATCGCCAGCTCTATTACCAACGTAATGTCCAGCATAAGTCGACTCAATATACGCAAGAGCCTCCTTAACTATTTCATCTTCGTTAAACCTATACATCGTACTCATTGTGCTGCTCCACAGATCTCATCAATATAATTCACATTGCACTTAGCTATTTCTAACAATTCATTATCACACGTCTCGAAGTCAAAATCAACTTCTTCTTCAAACTTTCCATTTACAAGGCCTGTCGGAGAGCTATCAAATGATATGCCATTGAGACCAGCCCATACAGCAGCCGAGCTATCCCACGTGTCAATGTATGCAGCATGGTCTGCCATCAGTGCAATCTCATTAGGACCATCGACCATGCCAAGAAAGTGTATCTTCTTGTTGTTGTCTCGCGCAACTTGTAGAAGGCCTCGATCGGAAAGCTCACGCATCATTTTCCAGCGACTCAAGAAGCGTTGAAGTTTATTGTCCTTTTCTACGCCATAAGCATTGGGTACACCTAGAATAGATATACCAATGTAATCCACAGCGTCACTGTAGGCAGCCCACTTGAAGGTATCGATGTAGTCTTCCTTATCCCCTATTACAGACTGAGGTACAAAGAAAGTTTTGAATCCTTCATCTCGTAACACCGGAGCTGATGCAATTGCTGCATCAATGGTGTCTTGACCTTTCTGATTGGGATAGTCCGACATAACAATGTAGTCGGCACTAATGCGGTGGCCCATCTCTATGAGCTTGTGTGAGGGGTACATAGGTCGACCCTGCTTATACATTTCAAAAGCAGAGTTATCGAGTATGATAGTGGAGCTACTTTGACCACGATAAAAGTCCTCATATGCTTTATCCGTCTCAATTAAGTGAGCTAAAGCAAGATGTGTATTTCTATCGTCGACAAAGTTTTCTAGGTGTGGAGTTGGAGCAATATGACAAAAGTCAATAGGCATAATATAGATCTCATAATAATATAGGTGTTCGTCTAGTCCATATATTCAGATACTGCTTTATCAAAATGATGGGCGTTGTGCTTACCAAATTCTTTGTGGTAATCTTTCTTCATTCTATCATGCGTATGGTCAGTCTTCTCGATCTTATGAAAGACCCACTTGCGAGCCTTGTTATAGGATACTTTAGGCTTGGTCATTTCTTCGCTTACATATTCGGTATATTTTTTCATCTTAGTACCTGCTGATAGCTCCATTTTCATTATCTTCACTGACAGATATGGTCAGCTCTCTTTCAGGGTATTTATCTAAAATGTAATCTGCAAGATCATCAGCCATCATCTCACATGACTTGTAATCGAGTTGCAGCGTACCTTCGGTATAGAGACCTTCCAACTCCCGCTTGAATAGAATAAACTCTATCTCTCTATCATCATGAAAGACCTGTATCTCTACTCGGAAGTGAAAGATGTGACGATGAGGGTGGGCTAGAAACTCAACACCGGCCGGAGCATCCGGATAGCAATGAATGCCCTCTTTGTGAAATGTTACCCATATACTCTTGAATACTCCTTCATTCATGCTAATGACGACTCCGTATCAAATTTAGATGTTATTGCAATTGCATTCCAAGGATGTAGACTTTCTTCGTGTGAGACTGCAATAGAGAAGTCAAACACTTTCTCTTGATCATACCAATTGTCGAGAGCCTCATACATTAGACGACACGTATCCTCAGAGAAGAGTAGATTAGAGCCATTGAGCTCTGCAAAGGCTTGCTCATCACGTCTCTTCACTACAATCTGTACTTCGGTAGGAATGACTTCGCGACACAGCTCAACAAGATCCTCAATCCACACTACGTTGGAGGGTGAGAACTCTACCTTGACTTTCATAATAGATCGTTGCGAGTGGGCATTAGCTGCTGCATTACGCTTACTACGAGCATCATTAGCCAACTCAAAAGAACATGGACACGTAGATGAATATACGTAGTCTACAGTTAAATAGAACTTATATTCACCGTCTCTGTACTGACCTTCAATCTCAGTCTTGTAAGCAATATGACCACTGAGTTTACCTGATGCATCATCCTTACGCGATCGTAAGGCATCCTGATGCCATGGGTACTTGAATCGAAGTTTGCAATAGGCATCCTTAGAGCCTTGCTTCTCAGCAAGTTCTTTGAGAGAGTCTCTAATACCTTCGATAGTTAGATTATCTTTTATCTTCTCATGCATCAACAAATAGAGGCGAGAAAGATTCAATCCTTTAGCGTTCGGATCGTCAAGTGAGCAGTAGAGCGAAGCTTCTGCTTGTAAAGTCTGGGAGCCACCATCTCGTCGTTGGACCACAATAGGTAAATCTACTGGAGCTATTCCAACTTTCCTTAATGGTATTCTTGCTCCTACTAAAACAGGATCTACCTGGGGATCAGGTAGATCGTCAGTGTAGAAGTCTTCATCATACTCAAACACCAGATCTGGCATCTTATCAGAGTAATCATTATACGCTACAGTCTTTCCTTTCTTTCTCATTCTCACCTCTCACAACAAATATAAATCATAATAGTGTATACATTATATAAAGTTTAGTTCATAAAGTCAACAGCCTATACGGTCATATTAGTGGCGATCGTAAAGCACATGAATGCTGGGATGCCAAATAACATGAACATATTGCCAGCAAAATTTTGCCAAGCGACTACAGTGTTTCTAACCGGAAACATTTTATTCTCCTTGTGGGATATTATTGAATTACGACGACGGGGATCTCCAATCGTCGCAAGTATATATAATAGGAAGGGTATGCAATAGCAACATATTGCTAATATTTCGACAATATGTTGCTAGGTTTTACAAAGTCCCATTCCCATTTCATTTCTAAGTGATCTTCAGCGCTCTTTCCTTGCTTCAGAGCTGCTTTGCTATCAAGCTCGATAAAGGCTGAATTCTTTTCGTGCTCTCGACACTCTACACGAGATATGTAAACCCTTCCATCTGTCATTCTGTAGATGAATGGATTAACCTGCTCCCATATGAATATTGAACTCATCTCCATGGATACGCCATATGGCATTACACGTAGATCTACCAGGCCGGCATCTCGAGCTTTGAGAGCATCTTCCATGCGAGGATCGTCAGCCCCTATGAGAGCAGTATGATCGAAGTAATATTCAAGGAACCCTTTGATGGGCTTGAGGTCTCCAAACCCTACAACCCAACCATGTTCATCAGCTTCACCAGCAAACTCAAAATGTACCGATCTATCATACCCGTGCCACTTAGAACATGGGCCTGTACATTCCACACCCGTCTCGTCTGTATCAAACCATTGCATGTGTGCAACCGGTAGATGATAATACGACTTTGTAGACTTTAATACCATAATTTAGACACCTATCTCATTTCCCCACAAGTAACAATGAACCCTAGCTGATACACAGTATCCCCTAGCTTGCGCCATGTTGGCAACATCGCCAGCTATATCTCGCTGTGATTCTTCTCGGGCACCAATTGGCATGATCCACACCGGCCAATCAACCCCTGCATCACGAATCTGCTTCATCACATATTCAAGTTCGTCCCACTGCTCTTTACCAGTGCCCATTACAAATTTAAGCTGACCACATGGTGCTTGAGATGATTGCGATCTTACTCGATTCAGTTTAGCTAGGTCGTCATATTGCTTAATAACTTCCGGTACGATAGCTCGCTTATTCTCTTCCCCAGATACGGTAAAGAGTTTGGGACTACATGAGAAGAACAACTCTCCGCTATAGAACCCTCTATTACTAAACGACTTAACAAAATCATCTGTCAGAGCCTGAGTTCCATTTGTTTCCCATGTAATGTTACGAGGGCGAGCTCGGTCCTCTTTTATTTTATAAGCGTCCCATATATCCAATGTAGCATTCTGAGCATGCTTCATTAATGGCTCTCCTCCAGTCAGCACTAAATGTGCGCGCTGATTGGAGTATGGGTGAACGTAATCCCCTTCTGGATTAAATTCGTTAATCATGTTCTTACGAATTGTCTCGACGATCTCAGCGCCACTTTCTTTCTTTTGAAGATGTCTAAACTTCTTAGCCCATGAGTAAGAACTATCACATCCTTTCTCCCATACAGGTAGATCAGTAATCTCTTTAACAGACAACGGATCAAAACTTTCATATGGCAGTTCATACGTATCGGGATTAGTAGGATCATCTTGACCAAAACCATTACATTGCAAGTTGCAGAGATAAAATCTCAACCAAGCTGATGGAACGCCTGTATAGTATCCTTCCCCTTGCACCGAATAAAAACTTTCACTGTAAGCATACTTTTTAATCATCTTCTACTCCTGCCACTATTTCTCAATCTCGCCTTGTCTAGTTTTTTCTTCTGTCTCTTTGCTTGGTCAAGATGGACCATATTGGCACGAGACTGAAATGTTATTCCATCTAAGTGATCATACTCATGTAGTATTGCTCGAGCTGGGATACCTTCATATGATTCTGTAATTATCTTTCCATCAGCATTTGCGTATCTTACTCGTACTGTAGCTGGTCTCTTTACCTTTATAAAAAGACCTGGAAAGGATAGGCAGCCTTCCTCAATAAGATGATATTCATCTGATGCGTCTACAATGTTGGGATTGAACATAACTACAATGTCTTCAGGGTTAGAGGGATCTCCAACTGCAAACACTCTAGTCATCAAACCTACCTGACATGCTGATATACCTATGCCTCGATGATGTACCATCGAGTCTTTTAGATCCTGCTCCAGTGTCTTTGGATCCATGAGAGGATTGTCAAAGTCAAATTTGTTGCATACCACTCTGAGTCTATCACTTCTACTATCTTCTAGAACACATGCTGTCATTATGCTGCTATCCTACTGAAATTCTTCACTTTTTCGAATTTAATTATATTGTGAAACTTATCTATCAGTTGATCACCTTTATGGGATATTATAAACACATTTGCATCAGAAGTCAAGTCATTTAATATTTTAAGAAACTCTTCTGTGCCGGACGAGTCTAAGGACGAGTCGAACACTTCGTCCATGATCAATAGATTAGTACTAACACTGTTTCTTAGCTTGGCAACAGCGCGCCATGTAAACAACAGGGCTAGATCAATTCGCATTTTCTCCCCTTCAGAAAAGGATGCGTAACTGAACTCGTCACGGAATCTTGATCTGATAGTCTCATTGAAGTTCTCGTCGAGCTCAAACTGTACGAAGAATTCCATTGCAGCTAGGTACTTATTGATTAGCTTATTCATCACAGGAACATACTGCTTAATAATTCTTGTTTTAATTCCTGAGTCTTTTAGTATGGTCGATGCTACATCAAGTAACGTCTTATCTTCAGTCAGCTTCTCCTTCAACTTATGAATGCCTTTGAGCTCCACGTTAAGATCTTCAAGCTTCGATGCATCTCCTTCCTGTCGATCTCCGTCTCCGCTGATATTATTAATGTCTTCTTGAATAGACATTATGATTTTATCTAATGCATTTACTTGAGAGGTGTTGTTACTTATCTCTGTCTGCAGACCAGATATACGTGTTTGTACACCTTCTATCTCTTCGAGTTTATTATTAATTTTATCATACTCAGCGCGCAACTTCTCAAATCCATCTGTCGTTTGCTGTAACGTCTCCTGCTTTCCATCTACCGTAGAGCATTTGAAGTCGTGGTCAATATTTTGTTTGCATGTTGGACAGTCATCATTGTTACTATAGAACTCGATGTCGTTCTTCAATGTATTGATCTTATCATTGAGCTTGAATTCTATTTGTTCTAATTTCTTCTTTCTTTCTTTTACAGCAGATATATCCGATTGATTTAATTGGAGTTCTGTCACTTCTTTAAGAAGGTCTTTCGACGAGTCGTTGTAGGTCTTCTTCTCTGTTTCGGTCTTTGCTATCTTGACCTTGCCTTCGTTGATGCGCTTCTCATTATTATTTTTCTGCTCTTCGATGTATCCTTCTTGCATCTCTATTTTGTTTTCTACTAGCTCTATCTTATATGATGAGTCCAGTATTTCAGTTTTGTTAGCTGCTACTTTGTCTTTTAGAATGCCATTCATAACAGAAAAGATTTGAATGTCAAGCAGGTCTTCAATGACTTCACGTCGATGTGTTGAAGGTAGTTGCATGAAGGGAACAAATGTACTGCTGCCAAGTACTACAATTTGACTGAACGACTTGTGATTTAGCTTGAGTATATTCTTCTCTAGCATCTCTTGGTAGTCGCGAGCAGCAGCATCTTGATTGATAAGCTCTTCGTCTTTATAGACCTCAAACTTAGCAGACCCGTGTCTTTTTATTCCACGGATTATTTTGTATTCATGTTTGCCAATACTAAACTCAACCTGTACTTCAGCACCCTTGCCATTGATAGAGTTTATCATCTGGTTCTTATTAATTTTTCGGAAAGGTTTTCCATATAACGAGTATGACAAAGCATCAAGGATGGTAGACTTACCAGCCCCATTCTCTCCTACGATCAACGTAGACTTAGCTTTGTCAAGTTTTATCTCTGTAAAGGAGTCACCGGTAGAAAGAATATTTTTCCATCTTAAATATCGAAAATGAATCATAATATGTACCTAACTTATAGAGAGGGCATCAGAATATAGATCTTTAATAGTATACTCCAGTTTATCCTTATCTACGTTGACCTCAAGAGCATCGATGTAGTTGTGCAAGATAGTCATTGTATCCTCAGCTTCGCTGACGATATCATCATCAGACTCCATGTCAAGATGTAAGTGGTCTTCTACAACTTGCACATGAATCGGACCTGCCTTTTCTAGCTTATCGACAAACATATCGAACCAGAATGGATTAGTCTTTTCCGATACTATTATTTTCACATAACAACTTGAGTACTTTTCAAACTCAACATTAGTTACTTGCTCCATGCTCTTGTCCCGGTCATTGTAATGTATTTTGTGGAACATTACATATGGGTTAGGTATAAACTCGAGCTCGCGTGTATATGTGTCGAATATGTGAAAGCCTTTCTGGTCTCCGTGGTCTGCCCATGTCATCTCATAAGGACATCCTAGATAGTTAATATTACCAGTCGTAGACTTCGTATGATAATGGCCAGTGCAGACAACATCAAACTTTTGCAGCCAGTCATCCTTCATACCGTGGTTAATAGATTGACCCTTGTGCATTTGATACCCAGACAGCTCTAGGTGACCAAATAAGACTTGAGATGGTGTTGTCTTACATAGTTCGAATATTTCTTCCTGGTTGTCAGAACATATCCATGGAAGCATTAATACATCCAGGCCATCAAATTGTTGTACATGAGGCTTGCTGTATATCTGTATATTATCATAATGCTCAGCTAGCAGCTCCATGCTATTGATTTCTATAGTGTTTTTATAGAAGGAGTCATGGTTGCCAACAAGAGCATGAAGATTATATTTGTTCTGATCAATAGGATCGAAGAACATCTTCTTTGCTCTGTCTAGTGAGACAAAATTAATATACTTTCGGCGGTCAAACGTATCACCCAAGTCTACAATATTGTTAATATTATTTTCTTTAAGATAGGGAAAGAACACTTCGGAGTAGAACTTTTCTTGGAAATCTGCAAATGATGCATTGTCGTTTCTTACACCAAAATGAAGATCAGTTACTAATGCTAGCTTCATTCTTCGTCAGTCTCTTTCTTTTTGACTTTGCGTCTTTTCGAGGCTTCGAACTCCTCAATAAACGTATTCATGTACTCTGTAGACCATTCACTCATCTTAACCTCATCATTGAAGTTTTTTCCAGAGTCTGTTTCTTGTCGGTCAGATGTCATGTTTGCTATGTTGAGCTGCTCGGTCAACTTATACTTGGTATAGAGCAACTTCTTTTCTTTCTGGATTCTTCTTAGGAAGGCATACCATATAATTTGCGTAAAGTATGCGAATGGATTTTTAGACTTCTCCGGATCAAAGTTGTCTATGTACTGCAGACAGTTTTCTATTCCGTCAGCAACCATTTCATCTTTAAATGGATAATTTACAAAGTTAGGTTTACGCGAAGGTGGGTAGATATTTTCATGACACATTCCCCCACATAGTGAGGTACTTGAGGTCTTGGGAGGTCGTTCTCTTCTGCTTCAGAGACAGCTGCACGATATGTTATCAAAGCTGCTAGGAAGTCCTTGTTGTTGACGTACTGCGTCTTCTTAGGTGTCTTCTTGGTTTCGGCCATAATCATTTCCTTCAAATAATGATATATTATATAACAATACAATTCAATTGTCAACTAATGAATAATGGGGTCTTTATTTTCAAGCTCTTTCAATGTGTCCATATATTCCGCGAGGTCGTCCCATTTGTCATCTGCTGTGGATGCACCTTCATTTCCAAACTGAGCTTGCTCGTTCATCTCCTCAATGCTTTCAAGGTACAAATCGTGCATGAACTGTGTTGGCTCCATGACAGTAATAATATGATATGTTTTTATAGTAAATACACTCTTATCTGTTTCTAGCCACCTCGTTGTAAGTACTGAAGCTGAGCCAGCAGACTTGTTGATAAAATTAAAAGCAAGTGGCTCTTTTAAGACAGCGTGCTTTTTTAACTTGTCGAACCTAATATTCGAGACTAATGTCTCACCTGTTATCAGCTTAATCAACCGTATTTCCCAATCCATACTTACTCCAGATTAATCTTATAAATTTTATACTTGAACTGCTCTTGGTTATATACTTTCACTCTTTCATAAAGATGCCTCAGGGTATAGTTTATTTTCTGGCCATGCTGAAGATTATCTGCTATATCGTACAACGTGCACGCTTTCTTAGATTCTGATTTACGTAGACCTCTTCCTATCGATTGAAGATTTCGTATTTTAGATTTAGAGGGTGATGCAAATATTACATTGTGAAGATTTCTAATGTTTACACCCGTGCTGAATGTTCCATACGATGCCACTATTACAGCGCCGTCCTCTCGCTCCGTTATAGCTCGTATACTTTCTCTCGTCTCAGCGTCTGTGCCTCCACTAACAAAAAATATCTTTCTTTTGGGATCGAGCTTATGTTTTATTTGCTCATACAAAACTTTTCCGTGCTTGTCCACATACTGAAAAAGAAGCAGCGTATTGCCTTCCAGCGAGTGCACGAGGTTGGTTATGAATTTGTTACGTCTTTCATTGCGAACAATAAAGTCCATCTCATCGTGATACTTTGTTATAGACTTAGATGCTTTACACGTCTCTTCTGAATACTTCAGGACTAATATTTTTATAGTCAGGTCTGCAACAGTTCCACTTGCAATCAAGTCTTTTGTTTTGACAAAGGATTTGACTCCTCCGAATAGACCTTCTAATACTAGTCGATGTGTCTCAGTGTCGTCTAACGTACCAGTAAAACCGAACCTGTATTTGCAGTTTGTCATCTTTGTCATTATTGACGTTAGTGACTTTGCTTTGAAAAGATGGGCTTCGTCCCCGATGACAATGCCAAATTGATCAAACCACTTCTTAGGCATTTTGTGTATTGATTGCCACGTAGTGATTGTAATGTTATCTTGTATATTCTCTTTATCTACGCCAGCTGTTATTAGCTTATTAGTTCCTGTGTATCCATACGATATCATATCCGTGTTCATTTGATGTACTAAGGACACTGTTGGAACGACGATGATAGTTTTGTAGTCTTGGTAGAATTGAGTTAGAAGATATATTATTAGTGACTTGCCTGATGATGTCGGGGACAGGATCAATGCTCTATCGTTGCGTATACAGTGTGCTACTGCCTCTAATTGGTAGTCTCTAGGCGTAAGAGGGATATTGAGATCGGTAGCGAAGTCGGAGACTTCTTGAAGGGAACATTCGTTATTGTAGTCAAGGTCGTCCTGTATATCGACATCATAATCTCTATCTTTGGCAAACGATAGTACGTAAGGGAGAAGACCAATATACAAAGTAGAGTCAAGGTTAAAAATTCTAATCTTTCCATCCCACATTTTGTTTTTAAAAAGCGGCATGAATTTATATCCTGGCACATAGAACGAAAAGAATTCACTTAATTCACGTCTAATTCCACCAGAACACTCAACTCTCAGGTACGTCTCATTCACTTTGTATAATGTAATCAATTCTCTATATACCGAACTGGGTAAGTCTTCTCCAATCAATAGTATTTTTTATCTGGAAACCTCTGTTGTTAATATTTTTCAGAATGTCTTCCAATAACGAAACTACCTCTTCTTGATACGACATCTTCGTGAGAAGTTTAATCATATCATGATCACTATCGACATAACTTGCTATGTCTTGTTTGAGAACAGTTCTAGACCATGGGTCTCTTCCTATCTCTTCAAGATCCTCTTTATTATTTAGATCTCCCCTGTAGTACTCTGATAGTACTCGCGCGAAGGTTTTTCTCTTGATGACGTAGCTCTTTAGCTTGAGCTTTTCTTCGTATAGTACCTTGAGGTACTTGGCGTGGAGCGAGGGAATTTTTAAACTTTCAGTATCCAGCTCAACATCATCTATTACTGCATCTTTTAGCCACATGGCTGTTATTTCATCTACTTTCATTATATAACCCAATTAAATTACTAACTATTAATTATACCTCTAACCGGGTCACACTTCAACTATTTGATATATTATATATCTAAAAGTAACTGTTGCCTCGAGATAGGTGACGTCTGTATCAGTAGCATCAAAATTGAGCTCTGTTAGACTTATGGGAAACATATCAGAGAAATTAACTTGGAGATTAGGATTTTGATTGCTTGTTAGCAGCATCAATGATCCATCGGAATATATATTGCTAGATTTGAAGGTTGTGCTTTCTGTCTTTTTATATGCGGATTGATCAAAAGATTCAGGCATACCTAGCGATACAAGCCAGTTATGTATTTCCATGTAATTCTTTAGATCCTCATCGACTCTGAATCGAAGAGAGAGGGGCTCGTATCTTAACTTGTCTCCAGGATATGGTAAACGCACGAAGGGATTTTCTTCGTCGATGTCCCCTAAAGATAAGGTAGGAATAGGTACGTTGTAAGTAAAATAGTTAACACCTGGAGTGCGATTCAATATAAACCGAAAGCCAGTTGGCGACAACATATTTCTATTCGATGGTTGGTTAGATACTGCACTCATATAATAGACCTCTGCTATTATTTATAAAGAAAAAAAAGGGCCTCACGAATGAGACCCTTTCAAAAGATAGGTTGAACCTATTCTTATTATCTTACATCAGGTTAGCAACACCAACCAATCTGTAGTATACATTCTTATCAGCGAATGCAATTGAACCGTTACCTGCATCGCCACCCTTAGCGAACGGGTTAGCAACCATGCCGTAACGAGTCTTGAAGCCGATCTTAGGCTGGAAGTTGCTCTCGCCAACCGCACGAACCATTTGTAATGGAACGTATGGGCAGTAGAACAGGCCAGCGTCAAATGCGCTTGAACCTTTGTATCCAACAGTGAAGTACTGGTTGCCAGAAGCGCTTGAGAAGTAAGGATCGATGTATACTCTGATACGACCGTTCAATACACCAGCGAATGTGTTACCAGTATCGTCTACGTTAAGAGCAGCTGATAGAGCAGGAGTGTAATCAAGAACGCCAGCCATTTGAAGTGCAGATGCAACGTCTGAAGAACAAATCAGGATGTTACCTTTGCCACGACGAGTGTCTTTAGCAATCTTGTTAGCTTCACGCTCGATCTGGAAGATCATACCTTTGAAGCGCTCTACTGACCAACGACCGTTTGAGTCGACGTCAAGGTTAAATGTACCTTGAGTTGCAGTATTGTCAACAGCACCAGCAGTAGCCGTGTAGTTAATTGTACGAACAACTTCTCTGTTGATCTCAGCGAGGATCTCAGCAGAAAGGATGTTAGCAAGCTCTGTCTCAGCGTCAAGGCCATGTACAGCTTTAAGGTCTTGAGCTAGTTCCATTGTGTACTCAGCTTTGAGTGCACGTGAAACAGCTGTTACAGATACCTTCTCAATTGAGAAAGCCATTTGCTGGAAGCCGTTGTTGCCAGCATCGCCAAGCACTTCAGCTTGTGCTGTTGACATACCAGTTGCTGCAGTATAGCCATTAGCTGATACACGAGCAGTTGGATCAGTACCAGTTTGGCCAGTAGTGACGCCATCAACAAGTGATTCGTCAATTGCAAAACCTGACAAGGTGTTACCAGCTGCTGACTTAGAGAAACCTGTGTCAGCTTCGTTGTATAAAGCCTCATCGCCGGTTTGACTAGTGTAACGAGCTCGCATTGCAAAGATTAGTCCAGTAGGACCAGTCATTGGCTGAACGCCAGCAATGTCATAGGCAATAAGGTTAGGCATAGAACGACGAACCAGTGAAATAAGCACTGGATCAAAGATATCTAGGTTGCCAGCACCTGCAACAGATGAAGAAGCACCCATTGCGTTAGCAGGGGCAGCCTCACCAAGAAGACCTGGCATTTGATAACCACCGGAACCGGCAGCCTGCTCCATAGCAGAGCGTTGTTGATTTTCAAGCAAAGTAGCAACTACGTTTCTACGATGAGCGTCTTTGATCTCTGGAAGATCGGAGTGCTCAAGAACCGGGGTCCACTTCTCGACTAATTCTTCGGATACATATTGTGACATTTTATTTGTCTCTCCTTTACGGTTTTCGATCTTTATTTATTTATATAAACTATTTTTTCAGTGTTCTTGAAATAGCACTTACGTAAGCTGACATCTCTGGATTTGATGAGCGAGTAGGAATAACTTCCTCGTCCAACGGCTCCGCGTCATCAAAATCACTAGTGTAGACCCTTGACTCTGTTAGTTCGCTGAAATAGCTCTCTTTCAAAGTATCGAGTTTGTGGACATATGAGTCCTCGTCAACAAAGTCAACACTTTCTGCTAGTACACGGAACTTTTCTTTTTGAGTCTCAGTAAGAGATTCGCAAACGTGTTCCACGAGTTCAGCTTTAACAAATGTTGTCATCTCTGTCTTCATAGTAGCATTTCTAGTAATCTCTTCATTGAGGCGAGCCTCGAGATCATCAGAACGTGCTGCTAATTGTTCAACTACATCCACTTTATCATCTGGAATATCAATGTAGTGCTCAGTAAATAAGTCTTTTAGACCGCTAACGAAACTTTCAGTTACTTCAGACTTGATACCAGCTTCGACTGCGAGCTTGTTCTCATCCATCCAGTTCTCAATAACATAGTCGAGATACTGGTCAAGGTTACCTGCAGTTTCTTCTTTTAGTCGTGCTTTTTCTTCTTGAATTTCTGTTTCAACGTCTACGACGTACTTAGCAAGCTGCTCGTTAATCTTAGACACAACTGCTGCCTCAAAGATAGTAGCTGCTTTCTCTTTAAATTCTTCGGTTAATGAATCGTCCCCTGCAAACAGAGCTGTAACATCTTCGCTCATGTCAACATCTCCAGACGTTACTGTATGACCGGTGCGTACAACTTCTACGACATCCTCATCACTCTCTTCAGAAATACTTTCCTGATCAAGTGTATCAATCATACGATCGAAAGACATTTGAAGGTCAGTCTTCTTCATAGCATTCATGCGCTGAACCATTGCTTGGATCATACCCATTTTGCTAACTTCTTTAGCCTTCTCTGGCTTTACAGCTGTAGGTGCATCGACAGGATCGTCTTCTACTTTCTTTGACTTGCCAGGAGCTTTTGCCTTTTTGTTAACAGGCTCTGGCACGCTGGATGGGTCGCCATAAGATGATTGGAACTCATCTAACTGCTCTCCATTCATATCTATATCTTTTTCGGACATCAGGGTTCTCCTTTGAGAGTTTCTTATATTGTATTTATAAAATTAAAGTTTTGAGTATATAAAATGTTTTTCAAATGTTTCTCGGGTAACACCAAAGTACTCGTGAGCATGCTTTTTACAATTAAACACTATACCATTAACACTTATTTGTTGAGCTCTAGGATTTTTTGATCCCTCATTCCTCTTGAGGCTTTTGTCTGCGTATTCAGCGTTTTTTGATTGATCAAAGTTGGGTTTATAAGAATTAGACATTCCTATCTTTTTCTTATGTTCGTCAGTTAATACCTTTCCTTGGTTAAATTCTCTGAGTCTTTGAATATGTTTTTCCGAAAGCACACTACCTGTTCTGTCAGGAGGAAAACTATCTCGATTAGTTAGAGTTATTCCTTGCTCTTTGCATTTTTGTATTATGAAACTCTCGAGCTCTAAGGCTTGCTTGCTGGTCATGTCTTTCTTAATAAAGACAACTTCGGGCTCATGTTCCAATAGTCTTATGTTATTTATTGTCCGGAGCTTGTCTTCATTGTATTGGGCATGACCTTTGAGATGCGCATGCGATCTATCGCCTTTGCCTTTGCCGATGTAAAACGGTAGCCTATTAATTGGATCTATTAATGCATATGTATAGAACATTACAGGTTTCTTATATAATATTCAAATATTTCAAATTTGCTTTTTTGGATTTCCTCAAAGGTTTTTTCTTTAAGGCTCGCTTGAAGCTGTTCAGCCATATCAATCTGCTTCCAATTTAATCCGTTAAAGATCCACTCTTTTCCTTCCATGATACCTTCTACGAAAGCATCAGGTGCTGATGGATCAGCAACAATATCGGCTGCTGTTGCAAGATAGAAATCGTTCTGCACTTCAGCAACACCATTTCTTTGCTTCAATGAACCCATTCCTCGAGAAGATACCCCGATAGTAGCTCCTTCGTTCATAAGATTCTTAACAATGTTCCCCATTGGAGTATCGAGTATCTTAGCTTTACCCATGAAGTTATCGCCTTCTTGATATAGCTCTGTTATCATATGAGAAACGCGATCGAGGTTGATAGTAGGACCAGCTGGATGACCGAGCTCGCCTAATGATCTCTTCCTGTCGATATAATCAGCATTGTACCTAGCAACTTCTTTCTGAAGAACTTCCATAGGATAAATTCGACCATTACGGTTCTTGATGTTACCTTGCATGAATACGCCTTTGATGAAATGGTTTTTACCACCATCGGCTTCTTCTGCTACGTACTCAAGATCTTCGTTGATTTCGCATATAAGTTTCATATTAGTACCTTGCTACCGCGGTAGCCTTTGTGTCTGCTGCTGCTATAACCGTGTCTGTTGGCTCTTTAACAATTATCTCAGATGCGCCAGCCTCTAGTACTACTGATCCAGCTTGACCGCCTCCATTCTCTGGGCCCACGGTATTAGCTACCGTCAACGTCACTTCGGCTGAGGCAGTATTAATGACTCTTACCATAGTAGCATTGCTCATGTTGTTAGCAACGCCGAGGCTAGCTGAGGTAGATAGTAGCTTAATCGTCGCCATCTGTATTCTCCTGCGCGAAGGACGAGAAGCTCTCTCTTACTCTCGAAGATCCTTGCTTTACCATTTTCTCGCCTGGAGCATGTTGCTTGCCTCCAACATGGTCGTCCGGATTTCCACGCTTGATTTCCCCAGTGAACTGGGCATCGGTAGCTACAGGATGAGCAATCTTGGTTATCTTATGATCATTGACAAAATCTTCTTCCCCTTTTGAACGGGGCTTGTAGTTTTTTACTTCTTGCTCATCATCTTTGACAACCTTGCTATCTTGAGCTGGTGCACCTGGTGCTTCGAGCAACTCTTTAAAAGTCTTCATCTGCGGCCTCTTCTTGTTCATCGTTGTCGTAGTCATTGTCGCTCATAAAGTTTTGAGATATAGATATCTTTTCTACCCCAATTCTTTCTCTCAGTTTATCCTGCAATACACCTCCAACAGCATCTTGGAAGGCAGAAGGATTTTTATCATATACCGCGTCTATAGCGTCATCGAGCAAATTTGACATAACAACCTCTTGTTTAATTCATTCATGTATTATTTATAATATTTATTATCGCTATTTAACTAAAACAAACTTTCTTCCGCCTACATACAATATTTCTATTTTTGAATGCAGTTCAGAAGCTACAGACATTACACCTGTTTCGCTGTCTATTGTTCTATCTTGAAAGGACTGAATTTGAGCCTCCGACATTACGCTAATCTCTAACGTCGATGTTGAAGGGCTACCCATGAAGTAATCAGTGCCGTCAAGTTGTATGGTAATAGTAGTAGTTTTAACAGGAAGGATAGTAAACTTATCCCCTGTTACAAGATTTGTAGATTCGTCAAGCTCGATGGTCACGTTGTTGGTAGTGTTGACTATTACAGCACTATCGTGATCAGAGGAATCTAGTAATGTATCTGATGTTACAATATGTATAGCTTGTCTACTCGGGCTTGGAGTACCAAACGATAGGCTACCGCTACCATCAGTTTTAATAAACTGGTTAGCAGAACCATCCGACGTAGGAAATGCCAGTGCACCGTTAGCTATATTAAAGCCACCAGCACCAACAGAAAGGGAATGAGGGGATGCGCCAACTTCGAATACGTCGGTGCCATTAGACGAATAGAGTCGTCCATCTTGCGTGTTAAGAGCGAGCTCACCTTGAGATACGTTTGATGATGACGGTACTTTGCCGGCAACGGAGCTCCGCTTAAGGGTTATAATCGATGACATGCCAAACCTCTATATAGAGAAAATAAATCAAATACTAAAAAAAATCCGCATATGCGGCAAATAAAAAGTAAGAAAGGGCACATATGTACCCTTTTTTCTTACTAAGTCGTGCTAGAACGAACCGCCTTCGATAGTATCTACTCTTGCTGTCAATGCAGTGAGAGCAGTATTACTAGCAACGTCAGCACCAAGATCCAATGTCAAAGCAACACCATCAGTCGCTGTTCCAAAGTATGGTACCTTTGCTACAGTAGTAGCGCCAGTTCTAAATGAGATGTATCCATCTGGGTTCGCGACAATATGATCATCAAGAGATAGATCGTCGAGCAGAGTTTCAACATCGGCTGTTGATGTTTTTGCAATTATAGAGTAATTGTTACCAACATCAAGATTTTGCCAGGTAACATTACCAGAGCCGTCTGTTACAAGCGATTGACCTGATGTACCATCCCCTGAGGGCAGTGTTACTGCACCATTCGCGAATGAGAAAGCACCAGTACCAACTGCTAACGAGTGTACACTTGAGCCGACTTCAAATACTTCTGATCCCGTTGAGGAATACAGTCGCTTATCAGCGGTGTTTAGTGCTAGCTCTGCAGTAGTAATATTGCTTGTAGATGGCGCATTGCCTGCTACAGTACTACGCTTTATTTGAATTACAGATGCCATTTTAGACCTCGTTTTACGTATTAATGATTAAGGTAGTGGGGTACTTAGTACCCCAAATCCCTATTGCTTAGTACGTGCCACCGTCTATGTTGGCGTTCAATGTTGCAGTAGCTGTTGCTCCAAAGTTAATTGTCTGATCTGGCTCTGTGGTGAGGCCATCAAACAAGTGGAAGCTACCGTCAGATGCATCGCGGATCAAACCAGCAAACTTCTGAGCACCATCGTCATACTGTACGTAGAAACCAGTATCGATAGTATCAGAGTTGTTGGTATTGGCGAGCTTGAGCATGTTGTCGCCGATGGTTACTGTAGTAGAGTTAATGTACGTAAGTGTACCATTAACTTCTAAGTTACCACCTAGAGTCAAGTTACCTGTAACATCCAAATCGTTTGTTACGGATAGATCGTTACCGATAGTAACGTCTGTAGGCAATCCAACCTGTACGCTAGCACCTTCACCAGTACCAGTTACCGCGATTTCGTTAGCTGTACCAGTTACGGCAGCAACATAGTTACCAGTAGTATGTGTACCTAGATCAACACTGTCAGCTTGAGTAGTAACTGCGATTTCGATGTTACCTGAACCATCGAATGACGCTGAACCATCTTGGTCGCCAGTAATTGCAATAGTGCGTGCAGTTTCTAATATTGTTGCCTTAGCAGCAGTACCAGAAGTGTTAGCGACGATGCTGTCAGCCATTGTAGTACTAATTGTAATACCAGCTGAACCGTCGAAGTTTGCTGTACCAGTAACTTCACCGTCTATTGCAATAGCACGTGGCGTGGTTAATGTTGCGGCAGAACCAGTAGTGTTCTGGTTACCAAGTGCGTTAACACCAGGAAGATTAATTGGTGCGGTACCATCAAATGATACACCACCAATTGTACGTGCAGTCTCTAGTGCTGTAGCTGTTGCTGCATTACCAGACGTATCTTGGTTACCAGCTTCGTTAACACCAGGAAGATTAATTGCTGCAGAACCATTAAAGTTAACACCACCAATGGCACGTGTAGTCTCTAAGACAGTTCCTTTAGCAGCAGTACCTGAAGTGTTAGCAGCAATGCTGTCGGCTAGAGCAACAGTTGGTGTTGCAGTTTCGCCAGTGTTGTTAGTGACAACCATGTCTGTGCCAGCTACGAGGCTTGCTACGTAATCACCAGTAGTAGCAGTACCTAGAACGAGGCTGTTGTCTGCGATAGTAGTGGTAATATTAGCTACATCACCACCTGAATCAAATGTAGCACTACCAGTGACATCGCCTGACAATTGGACAGTTACAGCTGAGTTGAATCCGTCAACAGTACCAGTACCTGTTGAAGCAAAAACGATTGCGCCGTTTGCAGCTCGGCTTACGCCAACACTAGTACTACCAACTAAGTTAATAACGTCATCTGATAACGCAGCATTGTCGACTGTTAATACAATATCAGCACCGCCGGTAGCAGCGTTTGCTTGTGTCACGGCATTGTATAGATCGCCAGATACATTAAATACACTTGAACCGTCTGACGAGAATAATTTCTTATCAGGGATGTTAATTGCTAACTCACCAGCTTCCAGTGACGATGGGACCGAACCGGGAGTGGAACTTCTTTTGAGCTTAATTACTGAGGCCATTTTTTTTTCCTTATGTGTAAATGGTTTGGGGTAGTTTGTTACAGGGTTTTCTTGCTAGGTTTTTGCTTTCTTATTGTTGTTGAGGTTGAAGCCTTTGACTTCATTTACTTTTTTTCTATTTATATTATCGTATACTTTGAGTCTTTCAGTCGACATTCCCAACTGCTCTTCTAAGTATTTATTACGCGTCGTGGCCATCAGTAGCTGTTGAGATAGTTCGTTGATCTTTTCTTGCTGCTGACTAATATAAATTTCCAAAATTTTATCGTTTTCATTCACTAAAAATTACCACCATCAAGAGAATCGAATGTAGGAGACCCATCAGATCCTACTTGAAGTACTTCACCAGTTGTACCAGTTGCGAATCCTAATACTGATGTATTTGAAGCAATCATTACTCCGTTCTCAGTAAATGAACTCAGGCCTGTTCCACCATACTGCGTACCTAATACTGACGATAATACAAGATTAGAAATTGTCGTATTGCCAGCTAAGGTTATATCTCTTAGTGTTGCACCATCCGCTGCACCAACACCAAATGTACCAGTATATCTTGCACCGGATACATATATGCTTTTACCGCTAAAACTTACTCCTGGTAGATTCGTACCAATGAAGTGTAGTAATCCTGACTGGTAGTCAAAAAACCATTCATCACTGTTACCTGAACCTGCGGCAAATAATTGCGTGCCACTCGCTGCGGCTGCTCCAGCACTCCCTGTGCTATGAACATACACTTTAACTTGATAGGTACTACCAATTTCTGGTGGTATCCAATCTGTTAAGCCAGTCTTCCATGTCCTATATTGAGCTGAAGTATTATCTTCAGTTGTCTCTTGTGGGGAGCTAGTTGGATATACTGTCAGGTAGTCGTTAGATGCACCTGGCATAACAGCAGCGATTGATGCTGCTTCTTTCCAAACTTTATCGCCACGAAGAAGTAGCGGGCTACTAATCGATTCGTTAGGAGCGGCTTTATTATTATTGGTATCGGTTTTTGAAACACCGTAACCAATTTTCTTCCAGAGATAGTCTAACTTTTGATTGTCTGAAACTGCCATTAGCTAGCCACTCCTATGCTAAGCGCTGATATAGATTCACCGCTTGCAAGTGCAATTCTTACTAGAACTACATTGCTTGTTGCATTGGACATATTTTCAGAACCGAGAGTCATTGTGTAACCCCCGCTCAACGATGTGCCTGATTGGATTATGTCTCCGCCCGTAAGAGCACATCCATTAGATCCATTACCACCGTTGCCAGTATCGCTACCTGGCACACCGCTACCACCATAGTTAATAGATGAATCAATCCACCCATTTAAACCACTAGCATTGTCGATACCGGTACCCGGAGCAGCAATCCAGAGACCCCTGATCCCTGAGCTCGTTATATTTATATCAAAGTTAGCAACTGCTGTACGACGAAACGCAAATGTAAAGTACTGTGTGCCAGTATCTCCACTTCGATTTGGACCTGCAGGCAAATAGCCTGCACTGTAGTCGGTTACGTCGTGCTTAACAACACCCAATCTAATTGTGGCTTCTTTAGTACCAGCAACTGATGGATCTGATGTCTCTGAATATAAATCGTTACTGTAGAAGTTAGTGCTGCTAGTGTATGTTGGTGTATCTGTTGTCGCAGCACTAAAATCAAATATACGTACGCCATCGTCATCATATGTACTGCCTAGCGAGTCAGATACAGATATCGCTTGCTCTACGATACCTGATTGCGACGACTTATGTACCTGTATGTTGGTTGGGAGGTCGCCAGAAAAACTACCTACCCCGTTAACATTTCTAGCCCGAGCCTTCAACCTACTTATCGATCTGACGTTTGAGCTTGTTATAGGTACAACCAAGTTGCCAATAGCATACATGCTTGAGGTACCTACGTTGATTACCGGTACCCCTCCGGACAACATTGTTGACGATCCATCAATATCAGAATACGTATAATCTGAACTTGCTACAACGCTACTACTTGTACCTTCTTGATTTGTACCATCTTCTACTTCAAAAATGTTACTTTGATTAGTATAGCATTGTCCGACGAGATTGTCAACAAGTAATCCACTTAATAACAGACTTGGACTGCCACTATTGTAGTAAGGTATACCACTAATGTATCGATACGATCCAGCAGCGTTTTCAGTGACGGACGCTACAGAAATATTGATAGCAGGCGTGGCGGTCAGATCATCTTTTACAAACTCAACGACATTGGTGCTACCCGTGGCATCGTGCGACAGCTGCATGCTGTTAACACCAATCGAGACACCGCTGGCAGCAATAGCCACCCTTGCCTTGAATCCTGAATATAAGCTAGGGTGGTATATACTGCTCGAGAAAGATATTGGTGATCCCGAAGCGTTGAATAGATTATAGTCGCTTTCGCTAGTGATGTCAAGGCTTGTAGTTCTTCCTGTTTGATCGGAGCTTGTAAGATTAATGGCCCCATCAGAAACTCCGTTCACTAAAGCAGAAAGCGTACCACTATCAGCATTATATGTTAGCGTCGATAAAGTAGAGCTGACAATGTCACCACTTGTTGAGGTAGTACGTTCTACAGATGAACCTGTTGAGTAAGTAGCACCACCCGTATTATCTGCGAACCCACTTGCCAGCCTTGGACTAGTTCCTGTGCTGCCACTAAATGTAATCGACTTGCTGCTCAGGCCATTTGGTGTTGCTGGGCTGTCGTCGTATACTTTAAGAGACGTTGTTGTAGACGATGGAATATCTGCTGGCAGGGCTGTGCTGTGGGTAGCTAGTGTAAGTGTTATGGTGTCAGAACCTGTACCGCTGCTAGTGCTAGCGCCCCACGTATGAGATAGTCGACTGCCTGCAGTACCACCTGCTGATGTATCATTTGCTATAGTCTCTGCTGAAGTACCATCACCCCAGTCGACTGTGTAGGTTACGTCAGCAGATCCAATGTTAGTAGTATTGTTGTCCAGGTGCAATGCTCCACCTTCAATTACGTATAGATTGCTACCGGTAAGCGCTGATCCGCCAGCTGAATTACTAAACATTCCAAAGTCTACGGCAGGGGTTGCTGTGTATATGGTAATATAATCTGTGCGAGATGATACGGCGCTTATGCCCTCGCCACTACCTGAAGTGTTTCTAGCAGTCAAGGCAACTGTAAATGGAGACCCACTATTTGTAGCATATGTGTGGCTTGGTGTAGAATCAGAAGTGACAGTATTGGAGCCACCATCTCCCCAATCTATTTCAAACTCGTTTGCAGTTCCATCAACGCTTGTTGAAAGAGTAACTGTTGTACCAGCACCACCCGCAGTTGCATCAGCGGTAAAGGTGACTGATTTTATAAAAGTGTCGTTGCGTACATTATTGATAACTTGATTCAGAATATCAATAGCGTCGGTTACTGTTGTATCTGTCGTGAAACTTTCATAGGCAGCGCTATTGGTTAAACTGCCGTCTGTAGGGGTAGCTAGTGACAGCTCCATTCCTGTATTAGCGCCTGCAGCTGCGAGCTCACTATATCTCGCAAGACGATGTCCCCCAGCTAATACTCCATCGTGTACACGTAGGGTATCATTGGTAATATCTACAGTCACCTCACCCGTAACACCAGTAAAACCTGAGTGTTGGTTTGCGGTACCTCGTCTGAGTTTTACTTCGATAGACATTCGTTATAGAGTTCCAAAATCGAAAATTGAGTCTGTTTCTGCATCATCTGTAATAGATCCGAAATCGTTATCCACAAATCCAAAGTCTAGTCTATCTTCAACTGCGAGATCGCCAGTAGCTGCAATGGTGATTTCCCCATTGTTCTCGACAATAGTAAGTCCTGCGCCGGCCTTCAATGTCTTCAGTGTTAATATATTATTTATCTTACTTTCAATCAGGGTTTGGCCAGTACCCTGACTTTGTATAGAAGATACAAGATTAGCTGTGTTAGCTACATTCAAATAATTGTTTAAAGCTGTCGTATCTGCCTTTAGTGACATAGCCGTGTTAGAGGCGTAGGCGTCTAAGTTAGGCCTTCCTGTTAGATCACTATAGGATCCACTAAAGGTATTTGCTACCTGCAGATAGTCGTTTAATGCAACAACATCCGCTTTATTAGATAGCTGAGTACTTACGTATGTGTTAGATGCCTTAGTAGCAAGACTCGTAGTAATCGATCCTGCAAAATTATCATCGTCTCCTAAAGACGCAGCTAACTCGTTTAAAGTATCCAGAGCACCTGGTGCGCCATCTACAAGGTTGTCTATCTGCGTTGATATCAACGAACTTACATTAGCTACTTGTAAGTATTGATTAAGATCGGCAGCATTTGCTTTGAGAGAAAGGGCACTATTTACGCTGCTATTTGCAGCATACAAATCTAAGTTTGGTTTGTCAGTTAGATCGTTATACGATTCACTGAATGTGTTAGCGACTTGTAGATATTGATTGAGATCTGTGCTATCTGCCTTCAGCGACATTGCCGTATTGGAGGCATATATATCTAGATTAGGCTTGCCTGTTAGATCACCATATACACCGCTAAAATTATTGGCAGCTTGTAAGTACTGATCTAAATCAGAAGCATTGGCTTTGTTGGATAGCTGAGTGTTAACGTATGTATTGGAGGCCTTTGTATCCAGCTGGACGTTAACATACGCGTTCGACGCTTTGATATTTAGCTGAGTGTTAACGTAGGCGTTGGAAGCCTTGGCGTTCAGCTGTGTGTCAACGTACGTGTATGAAGTTTTGTTGGCGAGCTCGGTATTTACATATGTGTTAGACGCCTTAGTGGCTAACTCAGTATTCACATATGTGTTAGATGATTTTGCAGCAAGGGATGTTGTAATTGTAGTAGCAAAATCGCCATCATCACCTAAAGCTGCAGCAAGTTCATTTAAAGTATCTAATGCAGCAGGTGCCCCGTCTACTAGACTGTTCAGGCCATCCGTTATTAGTACACTGACATTTGCCACCTGCACATACTGATTCAAATCAGTAGAATTAGCTTTTAATGCAAGAGCAGTATTAGATGCGTATATATCGAGATTGGGCTTGCCAGTTAAATCACTATAGACGCCACTAAAATTGTTTGCTGCTTGCAGATATTCAGTTAGCTCTGATCTATCTGCCTTATTGCTTAGCTGAGTGTTTACATGATTATTAGACGCGTATATGTCGAGATTAGGTCTATCAGTCAGGTCATTGTAAGACTCGCTGAAGCTATTGGCTACTAGCAGATAGTTATTGAGATCCGTAGCATTAGCTTTGGTGCCTAGTTGAGTATTGACATATGTGTTGGATGCTTTGCTAGCTAAGTTAGTAGTTACTGTTGATGCAAAGTTATTATCGTCACCCAGCGCAGCTGCAAGCTCATTCAATGTATCGAGTGCCGCAGGCGCACTATCCACTAAATTATCGATACTTTGAGTTACTAGGGCACTTACATTAGCTACTTGAATATAATCGCTTAGAGCGGCGCTATCAGCCTTTAACGCCAGGGCATTGTTGGATGCATAGATGTCAAGGTTAGGAGCATTTGTAAGATTATTATAATCAACACTAATGCTCGATGCGTTGGCAACTTGTAGATACTGAGTGAGGTCAATACTATCGGCTTTAAGATTAAGATCAGTATTGGTTGCATATATGTCGAGGTCAGGCTTACTTGTTAGGTCACCGTATACCCCACTAAAATTATTAGCTACTTGCAAGTAGTCGTTAAGGGCCGATACGTCAGCTTTATTTGACAGCTGCGTATTGACGTACGTGTTAGATGCGTATACGGCGAGGTTGGGCTTATCAGTCAAATCATTATAAGACTGGTTAAAGCTATTTGCTACTTGTAAGTATTGGCTTAGATCAGCAGTATCTGCTTTTAATGCAAGAGCACTGTTTGCAGCGTATATGTCAAGGTTAGGAGTATTGTTGAGATTATTATAATCAGCATTAATGCTAGATACGTTAGCTACTTGCAGATATTGATCGAGGTTTGGCTTGCCAGTCAGCTGGTCGTAGCTAGTAACTCCTGACACATTAGAGCTTATAGCATTGGCGACTTGTAGATATTGAGACAGATCAACGGCATTCGCTTTGCCGTCGAGTAGGATGTTAGCGTTGGCCACCTGCAGGTAGCCATCTAGGTCTGCAACTGTGGCTTGAGGTAATACCAGTCCGGTCTCTTTATCAATCGAGCTCGCCGCCACCGGTAAAATTGCACCATTCGCAACAGATACTACTGTGTTGGTAGCAAGTAATATATTGCCCGTATTAGCATCCTGCTGCATTGCAGGTACGCCATTTATGAATAGCGAGCTGCCACTAAGGTACAAGTCACGCCACTGGTTACCATGAGAACCCAGGTCATACACATTGTTGGCGGATGGTATTAGGTGACCTGTAGCTTCAGGATTAAATGGTGCTACGAGTTGAAACTTACCGAGGCTTGCGTTATATCTTAACGCTTTGCCATCAGCTAGATTAGTGTCATCGACGTCGTCTAATCGTAAGAGTCTTACTTCACCAGAGCCGGATGATGACCCTCCAAGGCCGCCAGGTCCTTTTGCATATGCCATGCGCGTGACTTGCGCAGACACACTTCCTTTAAACTCATCGAAAAGTCTTGAGAGTCTATCTTCAATTGGTTTTACATCGGGGGTGTGACCATCAAGGCCGTCCTTACCATCCTTACCGGCAGGACCTTGATTACCTACAAGGCCTTGAATACCTTGAGGTCCAATTGATCCAACGAGGCCTCGGTCACCTTGAGGTCCAATGGAACCTCTTTCGCCTTGAGGTCCTGTGTCTCCCTTGGTACCTTTCTGTCCTTGTTTTCCTCGCGGACCTTCTTTACCTTGTTCGCCCTTGAACACCTGAATAGGTACGGGCTCTTCCAATTCATCGAGCTGGAGGTATTTGACCCCAGACTGATCATCGATCTCTTTCTGAAGCTCCTGATACAGCTCTTTTAGCAGATCCTCCTTGACTTTGCTGTTTTCTTTTTTGAGAACGCCAAGAAGGGTTGCTAGAAGTTTGGCTTCATCTAGAGGTAACATTTTTATTCTTCTTTAGGTTCTTCGTAGTCACTGGACATAGAATTGTAGAATCTGGTCATGCTCTCAACGAGATGCTTTTCCTCTTCTGAAAGAGTTTTGTTTTGAGTATTGTCCGTTACTTCCATGGGATCTTCCGGTTCAATTTCAATGTAGGAAAGGTGTTCTTGAGTGTCGACCATATCTTCGTCACTGCCTTCTACTTCTATTTCTTTATTGATAGCAATTATTTCATCTTCTGTCATTTGCAATACATTTTTGCGTACCCACGACAATGAGAAGTATTTGCCTACCAATGGATCTATCTCGCCAAGCAGCCTCATTCGTTCTGACATTATTTCAGATTTCTTGAGCTCTTGGAAATGATTATCGTTAGCAAAGTTGTAGGTTATACTATTCTTTACTTCGTTCCATTCCGATCTAGTCATTACACCTTTGAGGGCAAGATGTATCTCTAGTAGATTGTCAAATAGAATTGAGAACTTGTTTCGTATTCGATTAATGAATTTCTGGAATTTAATTTCGTCTCTTGATATTTCTGTGGAACGACCAATGTTGAAATTAACTTCTGCTTCCATTCTACTTACAGGTACGTTCAAAGACTTGAGGAGTTTCTTTTGGAAGTAGAGTACGTCATCCATCTCCCCCAAGTTTTGACCCCCAGGTAACGTGGTTATTTC
>Ga0070747_1000224_pt1 | contig 29122 bp, 34 predicted proteins | sample VirMetDEL_Mar_31_FD_77321 | JGI IMG/M metagenome (GOLD analysis project Ga0070747, IMG submission 77321) | Aqueous microbial communities from the Delaware River and Bay under freshwater to marine salinity gradient to study organic matter... | ecosystem: Environmental > Aquatic > Marine > Coastal... | reverse complement strand
TAGTAACGGAGGCAACCCCCAGCCAAGATTCAGACGGGAATTGGGTGGGCGCATGGTCTGAGCAAGACATGAATGACGAACAAAAGGCTGACTGCGATCAACTCAAGTCGGAGGAAGTCAGAGGCCGTCGAGATACATTACTGGCGGAAACCGATTTTTTTGCGCTGTCTGATGTAACCATGTCATCAGCAATGTCAACCTACAGGCAGGCTTTGCGAGACACGCCACAACAGGCGGGCTTTCCGCATACCATCACATGGCCTACCAAGCCTTAATAATGCTTGAAAACAATTTTTTTGTATTTGGTTCTGGATACTTACGTTCACACTTGGGCCATAGGGAGCAGGACTCGCCTTAAAACTTACAAGATGTGCGTCTACAGGGAGATTGAGGGAAACCCCGAGAAGACGTGGACTTTTTATTTGGATTTTCAGACAGGGAGATGTGATCCGTATGTAATACATAGGGTGTCTGATGATCGATCCAATCTCCGCCGTGGCGGCCGCTAGTCAAGCCTACGCTGGCGTGAGGGCGTTTATCGAAGCAGGCAAAAGCATTGAAGATACCTTCCAAGTCGTGGCTCGCTGGCAAGGCCATGCGTCAGATGTAGTCTACGCAAGTGAGCGTCATAAAAAAAAGGCAAATCCCTTCAAAAAGCTGGTGTTTTCTGGATCTGTAGAGGCTGAAGCGGCTGAGCTTTTTGCTCACAGGAAACGCATTCAAAATCAACGAAAAGAAATAATCCAGCTTTTGCGATATGCCTATGGAAATGAAGGCTTGGAAGAATACCGAGCTTGCATGAAGGAAGTTCAAGCTCAAAGGCAACGTGAAGTTTACGCCCAGCAGGAAACCAAAGACAATTTAATCAAGTCTTTTTGGATTATTGTGCTCTTGGGGGTTGCTGGGGGCCTCATCAACGTCATTGTAAGAGCAGTCACAAATAAGGGTGGGTAATGAGTAGCGACAGAATAGAGGCTTTTTTGACAACTGCGGCAATTTCTACAGGGCTCCTTGCGGTGATTTTAGTGGGCTTGATTTGCGGGGCGATTGCTTGGATTATATAAGATTACACTGATAGTATTGTGGTAGGTCGGCAAGGCTTAACAAGGGAGCGCCACATGAAGCATACTTTTGCATTGTTTTTTACAATCTTTTCTCTAACCGCCGTTGGGCAAACGGTGATTTATTACGAAGACGGTTCTGTCTATACCGTCAAGCCGAACGAACGAGTTTATGTGGAAACGGCCAGCACTCTTTACACAAAAACTGGCTATACAAACGGTAATGAGTTCTTTATACACCGAAAACCAAACGAAAAGATTGATTATGAGGCGCAACCATACGATGACGAAGAGCCGGGCTCAACGAAATGGTGCGAGGAGTACGGACCGTATCTTTATTCGAATGGATATACTTGGGATGATCAAATTTACCTTCGCGCCTGTGACAGGGGTGATGACTGATGGGGGAAGATATGAAGCAAGTTGTTGATACTGTCTCCGTAGCAACCGCTGTCGGCACAATCTCCGCAATCTTGCCCCCCTTGGCCGCGCTTTTTACAATTGTTTGGACTCTCATAAGAATTTGGGAGACAGATACGGTGCAAGATCTTTTTGAGAAAAAGCGGAAGCGGGATGCGAAGGGGCGTTTCATCTCTGAGGATGATGACTGATGCTCGAAGCCCTGATAGCTCCGGTTACTGGACTTCTTGATAAGTTCATCCCCGATGCAGACGAGCGTAACCGCTTAGCCCACGAGATTGCCACCATGTCGGAGCGTCATGCTCACGAATTGGCGAAGGGCCAAATTGAGATCAATAAGGCCGAAGCAACGCACAAATCGATCTTTGTAGCTGGCTGGCGTCCGGCAACCGGCTGGTGCTGTTCAATCGCATTAATGTGGCATTTCGTGCTACAGCCATTGGCTACCTTTGTAATTGCTTACACGGGGGTAGAAGCTCCGCCGCTTCCCGAATTTGATATGGACAGTCTACTGACGGTGCTTCTCGGAATGCTCGGTCTTGGCGGGTTACGCACCTTCGAAAAGACTAAGGGGATTTCCAGAGAAAAATGATCACGCCAGAAGTTCTTGATCGGTGGAGAGTGTTGCCTCGGTTTGTCATGTTCGTAATGATCGTGATGACTTATCGAGTGGTCGAATGGTTCATGGATTTGCCTGACCCCAATCCAGAACAAGCGGCCTTGGTCAGCGTAATGACGGGGGCCCTTACCGGCGCTTTCGGGCTTTTTCTGGGGTCTGGCAAGAAAGAATAATGCACACCTCACAGGAAGGTATTGATCTCATCAAGCATTTTGAGGGCTGTGAGACAAAAGCCTATCAATGTAGCGCTGACGTATGGACTATTGGCTATGGCCATACTTTCTGCGTCAAAGAAGGCGACAAAATCACCGAAGAAGAGGCCGAGGCCCTTTTGAAAGAGGATCTTTGCGAATTCGAAGAGCACGTTGACCGGCTTGTCACGGTCAGTTTAAACCAAGATCAATTTGATGCCTTGGTGTCTTGGACGTTTAATCTCGGTCCCACCAATCTCAAGGAAAGCACCCTCCTCCGCAAGCTCAATGAAGGCCATTATGATGATGTGCCCGCAGAAATGGCGCGCTGGAATCGCGCTGGTGGAGAAGTTCTTGAGGGGCTAAAACGCCGCCGCAAGGCCGAGGGCGCGCTTTGGAAAGGCTTAGAGTGGCGAGATGTCTAGCTTAGCGCTGAAAGATTTTGAAATACTATCCGAGCAAGAGCAACAAGAGGCTCTTGCGCTTCTCGATAGATACAAGAGAATAGAAAAACAAGAGGTTTGCCAAAAAGACTTTATTAAATTTATCAAAAGCCAGTGGCCCGATTTTGTTGAGGGCCGTCACCACAGAATAATTGGGGAAAAATTCAATCGAATCGCGCAGGGCAAGCTCAAAAGATTAATTGTGTGCCTGCCCCCAAGGCACACCAAGTCAGAATTTGCTTCTACATTTTTCCCTGCTTGGATGATGGGATTAAGAGGCAATCTCAAGATAATTCAGACAACTCACACCGCTGAGCTTGCAGTAAGATTCGGCCGTAGGGTGCGAAATATCATTGATTCAGACGAGTATCAAACGGTTTTCCCCGATCTAAAACTTCAAGCTGACAACAAATCTGCGGGTAGATGGACTACAAATGAGGGTGGGGAATCTTTTTACGCGGGGGTCGGCGGCGCGATCACAGGTCGCGGTGCGGATTTGCTGATCATTGATGATCCGGTGTCGGAACAGGATGCCTTGAGCCCAACCGCCATGGATTCGGTGTATGAATGGTACACCTCTGGTCCTCGTCAGCGTCTTCAGCCGGGCGGTATTATCGTTATCGTAATGACTCGGTGGAGCACGAAAGACCTCGTGGGCCGAGTTTTGAAGAAGCAAGGCGATGACTACGCGGATCAGTGGGAATTAGTGGAGTTTCCCGCCATCATGCCCGAATCAGATGCTCCGCTTTGGCCAGAATATTGGAAAAAAGAAGAACTGCTTTCCGTTAAGGCGTCGTTGCCGCTGTCAAAGTGGAACGCGCAGTGGATGCAGGATCCCACCGCCGAAGAAGGCTCGATTGTAAAGCGAGACTGGTGGCGAAGGTGGGAAGAGGGCTATGTTCCAGAGTATAGCTATGTCATACAGAGCTATGACACGGCATTTTCCAAGAAAGAAACGGCTGACTACTCCGCTATTACCACTTGGGCCGTGTTTCAGCCTCAAGATGGCGACCCCGAGCAGATCATTTTGCTGGATGCCAAGCGTGTACGGGCAGATTTCCCAGAACTGAAGAAATTGGCTTGGGAAGAATATAAATATTGGGAGCCAGACTGCGTGCTGATTGAGGCAAAAGCGAGCGGTACGCCATTAACGCAAGAATTGCGTCGAGTCGGTATTCCCGTGACTGCCTATACACCAAGTCGGGGGCAGGATAAGATTGCCAGAATGAACTCTGTTGCCCCGATTTTCGAGTCAGGCATGGTTTGGGCACCAGATGAAAGCTTTGCCGAGGAAGTCATTGAAGAAATGGCCGCTTTTCCTTATGGCGACCATGATGATTTTTGTGACTCGGCCACAATGGCGCTTATGCGTTTTCGGCAGGGCGGCTTTTTGTCGTTAGGTGATGACTATGACAGGGAGATTCATCCGATGCGGCGGGATAGAAGGGCTTATTACTGATGGCTATTGAAAAAAGAGAACTAGGAACAGATACCAATCCCGATGTCATACCCCTCGGCCGCGCAATGGAGGTCATTCCAGAGCCTAGCCGCCAAGATTTAATACGCGAAGCGGCACAAGTCTTGGTGACAGATGACGAAATCCTTGTTGATAACGAAATCGAGGCCCCGCCAGAAGCGCCACCCGCGATACCTTTCGATGCAAATCTTGTCGACTTTGTAGAAGACAATGATTTGATGCTTTTGGCAAAAGACACGATTGCCAACATCGAAAATGACAAAGAAAGCCGCTCTGATTGGGAAAAAACCTATGTCGACGGGCTGAAATACTTGGGCATGAAGTTTGATGAAATGCGAAGCTCGCCATTTCAAGGCTCGTCTGGGGTTATCCATCCGATTCTTGCCGAAGCTGTCACTCAGTTTCAAGCGCAGGCTTACAAAGAAATGTTGCCTGCGAAGGGCCCCGTTAAGACTGAAATAATGGGCGCTCGCACTCCCGAAACAGAGGCTCAAGCATCTCGGGTAGAAGGATTTATGAACTTCTACATTTTGAATGTCATGCAGGAGTTTGATCCAGAGCTAGACATGATGTTGTTTTACTTGCCCCTCGCGGGAACTGCATTCAAAAAAGTTTACTTTGACACGGCGGTGAATAGGGCCATGTCAAAGTTTATCGAGCCGCAGGATTTGGTGGTGCCCTACGAGTCTTCCGACCTAACAACGGCAGAGCGGGTAACTCATGTGCTTAGAATGTCGCCCAATGAGATTCGCAAGCAACAGCTAAACGGGTTTTACGCGGACGTGGAAATTAAGAGCGGCAATTACGTCCCAAATCGCGATGAAATCGAGGAGCAAATTGATTCGATTGAAGGATTAGAACCCAACGGGATGAATGAGCGCGATCATGTTGTGTATGAGGTGCATACGGTGCTCGATCTCGTCGGATTTGAGGATCTAGGCGCAGATGGACAGCCCACAGGGCTTAAATTGCCTTACATCGTCACTATTGACGAGCGCAGTCAAAAGGTTTTGTCGATCAGGCGCAATTACCTTGAAGCCGATGAACTCAAGGCAAAAATCAACTATTTTGTGCAGTACAAGTTTTTGCCCGGCCTTGGATTTTACGGACTGGGCCTCAGCCACATGATTGGGGGTCTTGCCAAAGCGTCTACATCTATTCTTAGACAGCTTATTGACGCGGGCACACTGGCCAACCTGCCTGCTGGGTTTAAAGCGCGTGGGATGCGTATTCGAGACGAGGACGAGCCTCTACAGCCCGGCGAATTTCGTGATATTGACACTACTGGCGGCAGTTTGCGCGAGAACCTAATACCCTTACCTATAAAAGAGCCCAGTAATGTCCTGATGAGCTTGCTTGGCCTTCTGGTGGAGTCAGGTAAGCGGTTTGCGTCGATTGCTGACATGAATGTCGGCGATATGAATCAAGCGATGCCAGTGGGAACCACCGTGGCCCTACTAGAGCGCGGCACCAAGGTTATGTCCGCGATACACAAACGCCTACATTACAGCCAACGAATTGAGTTTCAACTTTTAGCACGAGTATTTGCCGAATATTTGCCGCCTGCATATCCATACATGACTGGCTCTGGGCCGTCAGAGGTCAAGGTTGAGGACTTTGACAGTCGAGTCGACATTATTCCTGTCAGCGACCCCAATATTTTCAGCCAGAGCCAACGGATTACCTTAGCTCAAGAGCTTTTACAGCTTGTGCAGTCAAACCCGCAGGTACACGGTCCCACAGGAGTATATGAAGCCTACAGAAGAATGTACGCGGCTTTGGGTGTTGATAACGTGGAGGGGCTGTTACAGCCGCCTGCACCGCCCCCTACTCCACAGCCTGTCGATGCGGGATTAGAAAATAGTGGCTTTATGATGGGTAACCCCGCGCAGGCATTCCCGCAACAGAATCATCAGGCGCACATTGACGCCCACAGAAGTCTTTTTCTTACGGAAATCGTCAAAACGACGCCCGCCTTGCAGGGCGGAATTATTGCTCACATGATGCAACACTTGCAATTCATGGCAAGCGCCATGGCTTCCGAGCAAATTCCTCCAGAATTGCAACAGCAAATGGCTCAGTTAGAGCAGGCGGCGGCGACAGGCCAAATTCCACCAGATCAAGTGCAGGCAATGCAACAGGAGATGACTGGCATTGTAGAGCGGGTCTCCTCACCTATTTTGGCGCAATTAACTCAAGAGCTTTTGCTTAGCATTGGGCAGGGTAGCGCAGACGATCCTCTAGTTGCGATTAGAGAACAAGAACTGGCCTTGCGCCAAGCAGAAATGGAGCAAGACCAACAACAATTTGAAGTGCGCGAGGAGGCTAAAGCGAATGAAAAGTTGCTCGAAGCTGAGATCGCAAAACAGAGGATCGATGCGACTGAGCGCAATAATTCTGAGAAAATGGATTTAGCAATTCAAAGATTGGCCCAACAAGCTAATTTAAAATTGACAGAACTGGCCACAAAATATGGCCCATTACAATAGGAGTTGGTTATGCCTCTGAAAGCTGGAAAAAGCCAAAAAGTTATAAGCGAAAATATTCGCAATGAGAAAAAAACAGGGAAATCGCAGGACCAAGCAGTCGCTATTGCTATGCAAAATGCTAAAAAATACGGTCAAGGCGGCCTTGTGAAGCGAGTAAAGAAGAAAATTAAAGGCGGCGGTGCGGCGACAAAGGGCCTTGGCTTTTATGAGATTGAATAATGGACGACATTGATCTGGCCCACCGAATTAAGCGGACTATTGAAGAGCGCAAGGGCTTAATTCAAGATATGCTCATGGGCGGTGGACTTAATTCCATAGAACACTACAAAAGTGTACAAGGAGAATTAACCGCGCTATCATTGATTGAAGAACAAATCTCAGACTACTTTAGGGAGAAGTAATGGGAGCAGAAGAAGCCTACGTCGAATCGGATCGGGTTGTACTCGATCCTAGTCTTTTAGAAAAAAGCGCTATCGAGCGAATGCCAGATCCAACAGGCTGGAGAATGCTCGTCTTGCCGTGGTCAGGAGTCGCGAAATCCAAGGGCGGCATTCATCTGACAAAAGCCACCATGGATCGCGAGGCGCTTGCCACTGTGGTCGCATATGTGGTCAAAATGGGGCCGCTTTGCTATAACGACACGGATAAGTATGGCGACACGCCGTGGTGTAAAGAGAGACAGTGGATTTTAATCGGCCGTTACTCAGGTGCCAGATTTAAACTGGACGACGGCGCGGAGGTGCGGATCATCAACGATGATGAGGTGATTGGCACAATTTTTAACCCTGACGATATAGTGAGCATCCTATGATTGAAAAAGCTGAAGTACAGCAACCCGAAGAAGAGCTTCAGATTGAAATATCCGATGCGCCAGAGCAGGAAGGTCAATCCGAAGACGAGCTAACCGAATACTCAAAGAGGGTTTCTCGCAGAGTCAACAAGCTGAATCAAAAGGCAAGGGACGCAGAACAGCGTGCCGAAGCCGCAATAAACATTGCTCAGCAACGAGAACAAGAGCTTCAGCATTATCGACAGCTATCGACTCAACAGCATACTACAACCTTGCAGGCCGAAGAGGACAAGGTTAAAGCCCAAGAGTCGCAAGTCGATGATTTGTATCGTCAAGCCGTAAACAGCGGCGATGCTGATTTAATGTCGCAGGCTACGACCTTAAAAAATGAAATAGCAATTAAGAAAGAAAAAATTAAAACGGCAAAATCAAGGCAAGAGCAACACGCTCAGCAATCTCAACAGTATCAGCAGTATCAGCAGTATCAACAGGCCCAACAGCAAGCACAGCCGCAGGCAGGACCACAGCAAGAAATCAAGCCCACCGAGCAAGCTCTGGGCTGGCATGAAAAAAATAAGTGGTATGGCGACGCTGAGAATGAAGAAAATATGCAGGCCACTCAGTTTGCATATTTTACGCACTTTAACTTAATCAACGAGGGCTATGAGCCCGACAGCGAAGACTATTATCAGGCACTAGATTCCCGAATCGGAAAAGCGTATCCTGATATAGACAGAGGCCAAGAGGCACCTGTCGCCGCAGGAAGTGAATCGCGACCCGCCGTGCAAAGAGTCGCTTCAGCCACGCCAAGTGGTCGGCAACAATCACGAGGAAAGCAAAGCGGTGTTCGTTTCTCTAATAGCGAACTCGAAAGGATTCGCGGACTCAAGCCGCATAATATGTCTGAAGACCAATGGTTGAAGACTGTGGCTCGTGAAAAGCAAAAAATCCAGCAGAGAGGAGCTAGGTAATGACAGAGGAAAAAAACCGCAAAAGTCGTGAAAGCGGAGCGCACGTTAATAAAGCTCGGCGACAACCATGGCGTCCAGTGCGGAAGTTAGAAACTCCCCCTGCACCACCCGGCTACATTTATAGGTGGATTAGAGAGAGCATGATGGGAAACGAAGACCGAGCTAATGTCTCGCGTCGGATTCGCGAAGGATGGGAATTAGTGCGCGGCACTGACCTCCCTCCTGAGTGGCAGTTGCCCACCATGGATAACGGAAGGCATAATGGAGTCGTGTATAACGAAGGGCTTTTGTTGGCAAAGATTCCAGAGGAGACTGTTCAAGAGCGTAATGAATATTACAATCAAAAAACAGAAACAGCGAAGGACGCATTGGATAACACCGTATTCAATGAAGCCGCCGCTGACTCCCGTTATGTGAGGTATGAACCTAGCCGCTCAAGCCGTGTAACTTTTGGCAAGCAATAGGAGAGCTAAAGCATGGCAAATAAAGATGCCGCTTTTGGACTAAAACCTGCTCGAATGATGGGTGGCGCTCCGTTTAGTGGGGGCCAATCGCGTTATAGAATCGCCAACAACCAGTCAGGCGCAATTTTCCAAGGTGACTTGGTAAAGCAATTGACTGGCGGCACTGTATCTCGCGCGGCCGCCTCCTCTACTGTTCCTGTCGTTGGTGTTTTCAACGGCGTTCAGTACACGGACCCAACCTCTAAAGAGCAAATTTTCGCAAATCATTACCCCGGCGGTGTAGCCGCTGATGACATCATTGCTTTCATCGTTGATGATCCAAATGTTGTTTTCGAGGTGCAGGCAGACGATGCCTTCCCTGTGGCCGATCTTTTCGGCAACTTTGATATCGTTGACCAATCCACCACGGGTGATACTTCATCTGGCCGTTCAAACATGGAACTTGATGTGACGACTGGTGCTACCACCACGACCTTACCACTCAAGGCCATTGACATCAGTCAGGATCCCGACAACGACGACGTAGCGAGCGCTAACACCAACGTGATGGTTGTAATTCAAAACCATATCGCGGGTGTTAAAGGCGCTGGCTTAGCATAAGGAGGCTGACGGATGGCTATTTCACGCGCACAACTCGCCAAAGAACTTGAGCCCGGCCTCAATGCACTGTTTGGCATGAGCTATGACTCTTACGACAAGGAGTACGAGGAGATCTTCGCTATTGAAGACTCTGAGCGCGCCTTCGAGGAAGAGGTTTTGATTACGGGTTTCGGCACCGCGCCGACGAAGACTGAGGGCGCTGGCGTTTCTTTTGACACTGCATCTGAAGGTTTTACAGCCCGGTATGTTATGGATACGATAAGTTTAGCATTTTCGCTCACGGCTGAAGCTGTAGAGGACAATCTCTATGACTCTCTTGGTCGGCGATATGTGAAAGCGCTTGCGCGATCCATGGCAAACACCAAAGAAGTTAAGGGTGCTGATGTGCTGAACAACGCCTTCAATACCAACTTTGCTGGTGGAGACGGGCAACCGTTGATTGCGACTGCACACCCGCTTGCGGGTGGTGGCACGCTGGCAAACCGCGCGACCACTATGGCAGACCTTAACGAAACTTCATTGGAGGACGCGCTGATCGACATTAGCACTTTCACTGATGATCGTGGTCTGACTATTTCGGTTCAAGCGACCAAGCTAGTTGTTCCTCCGCAGTTGGTGTTTGTTGCAGACAGGATTTTGAACTCAACCTTGAGATCAGGAACTGCTGACAACGACATCAATGCTATTCGCAACACTGGCGTTCTTCCTCAAGGCTACACGGTCAATCATTATTTGAGCGACCCTGACGCCTTCTTCCTGTTGACTTCGGTAACTGATGCAGGCGAAGGACTAAAGATGTTCCAGCGTACCGCGATGGAAACTTCAATGGAGCCCGATTTCTCAACGGATAATATCCGTTATAAGGCTCGTGAGCGATACTCATTCGGCTTTTCCGATTGGAGAGGCATTTATGGGTCACAGGGGGCTTAAGTCACCCTTTGTGAATCACTCCTCGGGGCCTTCGGGCCCCTTTTTTTTATTTTGTTTCGGAGTACACTGTCGTAGTCTAACGGCTGTTGCATAGGGCGATGGCTGGTTCATAAGGAGAACTGTTATGACAACTCACTTTACCTCTGGCGTCACTAACGTAGGCGCTGGTAGCACGCTAGGCAAGGCAAAAATGCCAGCCCCAGCCAAGTATCACGTTTATCACAACGATTTTGACACCTACCTTGCCAGCGACTGGACAATCACCACTACCGAGGCTGGGGCTGGCAATGCTTCAGAGGCTCTGGGCGATGGTGATGGCGGCCTTTTAGTCATCACAAACGATAATGCTGACAACGACAACGATTTCCTTCAGCTTGTCAAAGAAGGCTTCAAGTATGAAGCTGGAAAGCAGTTGGCTTTTAACGCGCGATTTAAAACGTCTGATGCCGACGCCTCTGATGTTGTGATGGGCCTACAAATTACCGACACCAGCCCGCTAGATGTCTCTGACGGCATTTTCTTTTTGCTGACGGACGGCTCCACTACTTTGACGTTCATCGTGGAGAAAGACGGCACCCAGAGCACGCTGGATTTGCCTACAGTCATGGCTGATGACACCTTTATGACGGTTGGCTTCATGTATGATCCGAAGGATCAAAAGTTTCACGTCTATCAAAACAATACCGAAGTTGGCGCTGTGGTTTCTACAAATGCCCCTGATGACGAGGATTTGACTGTCAGCTTCGGCATCCAGAACGGCGCGGCGGCGGCAAAAGTCCTGACCGTAGATTACGTTACGGCGATGAAAGAGCGCACAGCCAGCACTGAACTCTAAATTGGAGGTTTCACATGGCGGATGCAGTCACTTCGCAAACCATTCAAGACGGTGAACGCAAAGCCGTCTTGAAATTCACTAACGCCAGTGATGGCACTGGTGAGTCGGCCGTTAAAAAGGTCGACGTTTCTGCCCTAACGTCCAACACTCGTGGAGAGGCGTGCTCTGCTGTCACAATCAACAAAATTTGGTGGCAGTGTACTGGTATGTCTGTAAAGATAGAGTTTGATGCCACGTCGAATGTTTTGGCAATCGGTCTGTCAGAAAACTCAAATGGTCATCACGACTATTCTAATTTTTCTGGCATTCCGAATAATGCAGGCTCTGGCAAGACTGGAGACTTAGACTTTACGACTGTTGGTCATTCGAGCGGTGATAGCTATATGATTATTCTGGAGCTAATCAAGAGTTACGGTTGATTTATGGCTACGACCAAAGACGTTAAGCGACTCCCCTCTGGGCGATTGAGCTACAGGGGGGAGACTTTTGCTGGTTACAACAAGCCAAAGAGAACGCCCGGCAAGGCCAAGAAAAGCGCGGTTCTTGCCAAGAAAGGTAGCGAAGTTAAGCTCGTTAGATATGGCGACAGCAAGATGACGATTAAAAAAAGCCAGCCCGCAAGGCGTAAGTCTTTTCGAGCGCGGCATAAATGCGATACCGCAAAAGACAAATTTTCGGCCAGATATTGGTCATGTAAGGCTTGGTAACGGGAGGATTAGGCGTGTCAAATCTAGCAAATCTAACAAATCTAATGAACAATCCATACGCTGGGCTTGCAAGCTCATTGCTACAACGTAGTGGGCCCGGCGCGCTGTACGGAGCGGCAAACTTGGCAAGCAATTATTTCACAGGCCAAACAATTCCACAGCATATCGTTGATTTTTTTAGAAACTCAGGCAGTGGATTGCCAAGAAATCCACAGCCAAATGTGCGCCAAGATGACATCTTGCCCGAGGACTCAGAGGTTTTACATAGATTTTCGAGGCCCGTAGGCATGAAAGAGATTGTAACGCCTCCCCCGAAAAACACGTCAACGGTAAATCCGACGTTCAGTTTTTTCAATCAAGGCGGAGTAGCACAGACGTCTCCGCCAATACCGCCCCGCCCAATGAATCCATACATTCCCTCGCAGATGTCGCCCCCCATTGATACGACTGGCCGTCTTGGGCAGATACCGCCTTCGAGTGGCCCCGGCCCGTTTTCGGGGGGTGTCAATGTTGGCGCTCCTGCGAATCTTGGCGGGGCGCTTGGCGGAATGGGCGCAGACCCAAGCATTATTGAGCGCATTAAAGCGTTGGCGGCAAATTATTCTGGCCAATCCGCGCCCAATCCGCAGGCTCAGTTCAATAATCTGACGCAATCTGTCCAAGGTCTTACGGGCGGCTCTGAACCGATGTCAAACCCCTTCAGAGGCGGCTCTCCGTTTGGCTTCAGCATAGATCAAAGCATGATTGACAGGGTAAGAGAAATAATCCGCCAACGGCAACAAGAGATGGGGCAGTCTACTCCACAGCAACCACAGATAGACCCTGCCGCGATCCAAGCAAGGCTCGATGAGTTTTTGGCCAATAACCCAGACAGTGGCCCTATCTCTTTACCCCTCGGTGGAAACCTTGATGTAGCCAACCTAAGAGATAGAATGGCGCGTCTATCAGCACTCATGGGTCGCGGGATGAGTTTTCAAGAGGCTACGGGCAATCAACGTGCGGCCATAGCACAAGGTCACGATCTCGATAACGACGGGATTGTGACTGATGCAGAATACAGGCAGTCAACCACGCCTGCGGGCGGAGGCAGGATTAGCCAATTGATGAGCGCATTGCCGACTGGCGAATCTGCTATAAATCCTGCGTCTGGCACGCCCATGATAGAAGGCCGCATCAGCCAATTGATGAACGCATTAGGCGGAGGCAGGATGTAATGCCAAGGGCAAAACCCAAGGCAAAGCCAAAGAAAAAGGCTAAATCTCGGGTTAACGAGGCAGGCAATTACACTAAGCCAAGTCTTCGCAAAAGAATTTTTAATCGCATAAAGGCGGGCTCCAAAGGCGGAAAAAGTGGCCAGTGGAGCGCCAGAAAAGCTCAAATGCTGGCTTCTGAATACAAAAAATCTGGGGGAGGATATAAGGACTAATGGCTCTCAAGAAGTCACAAAAGTCCTTAAAGAAGTGGACAAAGCAAAAGTGGCGCACCAAGTCTGGCAAGCCCAGTACGCAAGGCAAGAAGGCCACAGGCGAACGATATTTGCCAGAAAAGGCCATCAAGGCTATGTCCGACAAGGAATATGCGGCCACCACTAGGAAGAAGCGCGCGGACACCAAAAAAGGCAAGCAGTTCTCAAAGCAACCGAAGAAGGTTGCCAAAAAGACAGTGAGGCATCGCAAATGAAAATTGACGAAAAAAAGGCGGATCTCAACAAAGATGGCAAGCTGTCAGGTTATGAAAGAAAGCGTGGCGAAGCGGTTGCTCGCAACCTAAACAAAGGCGGTTATGTCGAAGTTCAAGGGCGCGGCTGTGGCGCGATGATGGAAGGCAGGCGCAAAAAAACCCGAATCCCCCAATCCTAGAGGAATTTTAAAATGAAGACTGAAGGGCCTAAGAAAAAAAGCAAGAAACTTTCGACAGAAGAAAAGTCGGAGTTGTTAAGAAAGCTAAGCGATTCCAAAAACAAAAAAACCGTTCCCGAAGACGTTTCGGATTTTATCAAAAATCGGATAAACTTTGCGAAAGGAGCAACCTCTGACAAAGAACTTGAACTATTTGATAAGGCTAAACCAATGAAAAAAGGCGGCAAGATGATGTCAAAAGGCGGCTCCATGGGCGGCCCTATGAAGCCCAAAGGAATGGCCAAAGGCGGCGCAATGAAGACCAAAGGCGGATCAAAGGGCGGCAAAATGCGAGTGCGGCCACCGTCAGGCAAAAAGAGCGGCTTATACGGGAGATAGATGGCTTATTTGCAAAGTAATATCCCGCATTTTAAATGCTGGGTACGCAGGGAGTACACGCATAACCATCAAAAATACCACGGCGAGTTTCTTCACGCCATGGCTATTGCTGTCACCACCATGCCTACGAGATGCCTTAGCTTTCAATTAATTTTTACTGGTTGCGAGGCTGACGATACGGATGACCCTAATATACATGGGGGCGCGATGTGGGCACGGATGCCCATTACGGCGCTGGTGGGCGACACGCCATTTGAGGAGTGGCCAGAGCCTATGCCTGTCTGGGCGGCTCAGCCATGGGATTGTAGCTCTCATCATCATGCTGTTTATACGCTCGACAGAGCGAAACCGTGTCCTTGGCTTGCCATGATCGACGGGGAGATGTATCCCGCCAAATATTATTTCACTGTCGATTATGCAGAGAATGAGATCGCCGACGATCCCGCTCAGCATAAGCAGAGTCACGTTCTTGAGTTGCTAGATGCGGGACCATGGACAGGCAACATAGTAGCGTTGCCAAACAATCGAGTGCGAGTAACGCACCCCGCATGGTTTGAAACCGGCGAAGGGGCCCCTGACTTCAGACCCTCGCAACATATCCATTACTCAAAATCTGATTTAGACTACACCTTGGACGTAAATCAGGTTTTCAATAACCTATATGCGGGTGCTAAAGATGGCGACGAGCGGCAGTAAAGATTTTGAATTAGATGTAGCTGATTATGTAGAAGAAGCGTTTGAGCGATGCGGGCTTGAGCTTCGCACTGGCTACGATCTCAAGACGGCACAGCGATCCCTTAACCTGATGCTTGCGGAGTGGGCTAATCGCGGGCTAAATCAGTGGACTATCAATCAAAAAACAATAAGTGCAGTGCAGGATACAACTGTATACACAATTGATACTACAAATCCCACTTCGGTGATTGACGTGCTTGATGTGTTTGTCAGAGAAACCGTGTCAGGTACGACCTCAGACTTGCCTTTAACAAAGCTGTCGCGAGCGGAATACGCGCACATTGCAACGAAAACAAGCACCGGAAAGCCAAATCAGTATTTTGTCGACAAACAGATAACTCCGACGATTACGGTGTGGCCTGCGCCAGACAAAAGCTCCGCTTACACCATTTACTTAAATGTACTGAGTCGCATGGATGACGCTGACGTGGGAACAAATACCATGGAAGTTCCGTTTCGATTTTATCCATGCCTTGCGGCTGGGCTTGCCTACTACATAGCTTTGAAACGCACCCCTGATAAGGTGCCTTTGTTGAAACAACTTTATGAAGAGGAGTTTGAGCGGGCCTTGTCACAAGATCAGTCTCGTGCGAGCTTCCGTGTAGCCCCTGACTTGACTATTTACAGGATTGCCTAGTGTCGTTCAGCGGGGGCAAAAATGCTTACGGGATTTGCGACATTACTGGATTCCGATACAAGCTGAGGGACATGAAAAAAACGTGGGATGGTCTGCTTGTTGGTCCTGATCAATGGTCTACCAAGCATCCCCAGCTACAAAGAAAGCCCTCCACTTACGATCCAGAGGCGGTAAGAAATGCGCGAATAGATCCATCAAGCGATGGCAACGATGGCAATTTTTTTATTGTGTACACAAATGTGGGCAACGGTATACTTGGAGCGCAACTCGATACTTTTGAGATTAACAGTGCTGTTGGCGCTGTGGAGGTCACGATAACATGAGCTTTACGCTTGCGAGTCTGAAATCAACTATCAAAGACTACCTACAAGTAGATGAGACCACATTCAACGCAAACTTGGATACCTTCATTCGCGAAAGCGAGGACCGTATTTTCAAAAACGTAGAATTGCCCGAACAGCGTCAAAACGTGACCGGAAGCATGACGGCTTCCAAGCGCTTTTTGGCTACGCCCTCGGATTTTTACGCGCCATTTTCTTTGGCGGTGATTGACAGCAACGTCTATCACTATTTAGAGTTCAAGCATCCCAGCTTTATAAAACAATACTCCCCAAACTCAACCACTGAGGGCAGGCCAAAATATTATTCTTTGTTTGACGACACGGCTTTCGAGCTTTCGCCTGTGCCTAATTCTAATTATTCAGTTGAATTGCACTATTTATACAAACCGGGAAGTTTAACGGCAGAAAGTGACTCAGGTACTACTTTGTTGTCTACCGAACACCCAGATCCTTTGTTATATGGGGCCTTGGTTGAGGCCGCAGTATTCTTAAAAGAGCCCATGGATGTTGTGCAGACCTTTGAGGCTCGGTTTAAGGAAGGGATCGCGAGAATGAAAAACGTCAGCGAAGGGCGTGCGACTCGTGATGAATATCGTTATGATTTATTGAGAATAGGTGTGACTTAAAAATGTCTAAAATCAGGGAGCTAGAGGGAAAAAAAATTGCCCTCTTGGGGCTAGGTGCCTCTCAAATCGATTACGTTATATCGGTAGAAAATAGCAAAGAATGGGACGAGGTATGGTGCATCAACTCATCTTTGTCTGTTTTTGAGTGTGATCGCGTTTTTATGATGGACCCAGCATCACGGTATTTAGATACTGATGATGCGGGCAATCAAACCGACGTGATGCGTAAGTTATTGCCCACGTTTGATAAACCAATTTACTCATGTGAGCTTGATGACAGGGTGCCTGCGCTTGTTGAGTATCCTATCGTTGACGTCATTGAAGATCAAAAATGTGCATATTTGAACAACACTGTAGCGTATGCGATTGCATTTGGACTGTATAACAAAGTTGGCCATATGGATCTTTTCGGCATGGATTTTAGTTATAAGCACAACCTACATTTTGCCGAAGCAGGCCGTGGGTGCGTGGAGTTTTGGATATCCCGTTGCATAAGCGACGGCGTGAGCATCGGCGCGAGCCCTCGATCCGCTCTGTTAGACAGCAATGTTGACCCCCATGAGCGCCTTTATGGATATCATCGTCTTGAAGACCCGTTGATGGCATTGACCGACCAGTCTGGACAGTGGATTGTCTGTCACCAATCTCGATTTGCTGAAGCGCAAGAAAAGTACGATTTCCAGCGAATCGAAATGCCTAGCGCGCCGGAGCCATACAAAGGATGATGGGCGCAAATATAGGCGCTTCTCTCGGGCAGGTCATGGTTGCTACGTCTGACAATCGGGGTCATGAGCCAGAGTTTTGGGCAGAGGTCGCAACCAACAAAATTTTGCAGATATCTGAGGACGCTCCACCCCACATTAGACAACAAGCCGAGGCTTTTCGGAATGAGGTGTATAGTGTTATTCTTCGCGGAATGAAAAATGCTATTTTTTCAGATAGAACTACAATCGCTCAGACATTGCGAGGTCAGGGGCACACACAGTTTGCGGATATTTTAAAGGAGCTTTGATATGGCCATCACTTCTGCAATTTGCACGAGCTTTAAGCAAGAGTGTCTTGTTGGCACTCATAATTTCACAGCTAGTTCTGGCAATACTTTTAAGCTGGCTTTATACACAAGCTCAGCTACTTTGGGCGCGAGCACCACAGCCTTTACCACCACGGGGCAGTCCTCTGGAACCAATTACTCCTCGGGCGGCGGTACGTTAACGAGTGTAACGCCAGTCGCCGCTGGAACAACAGCAGTTTGCGATTTTGCAGACCTCACTTTTGGCACTGCAACCGTTACGGCTAGAGGAGCCCTGATATACAATTCTTCGGCTTCAAGCAAAGCCGTTTGCGCTTTGGATTTCGGGGGCGACAAAACCTCTACCGCAGGAAATTTTACTGTTGTATTTCCGTCACCCACCGCGACGGGCGCGATCATTAGGCTGGCGTAATGCCAAATGCCACTGCAAACGCTTAATTTTAATCCGGGGATTGACAAAGAGGCTACAGATTACTCGGCAAAGGGAGGCTGGGTTGATGGCAACCTTGTTAGGTTCCGCAAAGGCAGAGTCGAAAAAATTGGTGGCTGGACTAAGCTGGGCGCTAATGCTTTTCTTGGCATTTGCCGCGCTTTGCATAGCTGGATTGAGTTGGGCGGCACTCGGTATCTGGGACTCGGCACGACGTTTAAGTATTACATCGAAGAAGGTAATGCCTACAATGATGTGACGCCGATTCGCTCTACAACGAGCGCAGGAGATGTTACTTTTTCCGCCTCAGACGGCTCTTCTACAATTACTGTGACCGACACTGGGCATGGCGCAGTCAATAATGATTTTGTAACTTTTAGTGGGGCCGCCACGCTCGGCGGCAACATTACTGCGGCAGTAATGAATCAAGAATATCAAATTAGTTTGGTAACCTCTGCAAACGCTTACGAAATTACAGCAAAAGATACTTCTGGTGTCACCGTAACTGCAAATTCTTCTGACACCGGCAATGGCGGCTCTTCGGTTGTCGGAACCTATCAAATAAATGTAGGGCTAAATGTTTATTTGGCATCCACGGGCTGGTCCGTTGGAACGTGGGGAGATGGCGGGTGGGGGTCTACCTCCCCGACTTCTGACATTAATCAACTTAGACTCTGGACCCACGACAATTTTGGCGAAAATCTAATTATCAATCCTCGCGGCGGTGGCATTTTCCGTTGGCTGGACAGTGGAGGCTTTGGCACAAGAGCGGCAAAATTATCGACAACTAGCGGGGCAAACTTAGTTCCCACGGTGGGCCTGCAAGTCATTACCTCGGAAGTCGACAGACACCTTATTGTGCTTGGCGCGGATCCTATTAGCGGGGGGTCTCGCACGGGCGTGCTTGACCCCATGCTTGTAGCCTTTTCTGACGCCGAAAATGAGTTGGATTTTGAGCCATTAGCCACTAATTCTGCCGGTTCACTTAGAATTTCTTCGGGCTCATTTATCGTGGGTGCGACCAAAAGCCGTCAGGAAATATTGATCTGGACAGATACCAGCCTGTACTCCATGGCTTTTATCGGACCGCCTTTGACTTTTGCTGTCAACTTGGTGAACGAGGGCGCGGGGCTTATTGGTCCAAAAGCGGCGGTAACAGCGCCTAGCGGCGTGTTTTTTGCCTCTAAAACTGGGTTTTATGTATACAACGGCGCAGTCCAAAAACTACCTTGCACGGTGCAAGAATATGTTTTTAACGATCTGGACTTGAGTCAAGCGTTTAAGTGTCACATGGGCTTGAACTCGGAATATGGAGAAATGTGGTTTTTCTATCCAAGCATTGAGGATGGCACGCAAGAAATATCTCGCTACATCATTTATAACTATGAAGAAAACCACTGGTCTATTGGGAGCTTGGTGCGATACGCATGGCTCGATGCAGGCATTGAGGACGCCCCAGTTGCGGCCGCCACAAGCTCATCTGAACAATTTATTTTTGAGCATGAAACGGGCTACGACGATTTGAACGCAGGAATGTCTGATGTATTTATTGAAAGCGCAGACATCGATGTCGGCTCTGGTGAAGACTTCAGTTTTGTCAAAAAAGTAATTCCAGACGTCAATTTTATATTCGAGCCGTCCGTTTCAAACAATGCGGCGGTCAACTTTGTTTTGAAGCGCAGGAACTACCCCGGCGACTCGCTTATTACGGACAGCACCTCTCAGATTGAGGCGACCACTCAGTTCAAAAACCTTCGGAGCCGCGCTCGTCAAATTGTTTTGCGATTTGAGAGTGACGATGATCTAACGGGAAGCGACGCGCTTGGATATAAATGGAGGATAGGGGCGACCCGTGTCGATATACAACCAAGTGGCAGGCGATAATGAGCGCTTTATTGCCCACTCAGCTTCCGCTCAGCGCAAGACCGGGCAATAAAGTTGATGCAGACATTTTCAACCGGCTTGTTAGAATACTGGAACTTAACCTTGGTGGCGTGGATTTCAGCATTTCGCCGCACTTTAACGCGACAGAAATCTCCCAACTGCAATTTGCCACGGGAGCCATAATCTACAATACTACGCTTGAGATACACCAAGCCTTTGACGGCACGGTGTTCCGTAACTTATATGAGCATCAGTCTTATCCGACTGGGCTCGGAATAACGGCCAATGTTGGGACCGTAACGGTGAGTACGCCATGAATCAATTTCTTCAACAAAGAATTTCTGCCATGGCTGGAATGCCTGCACAACCACAAGCGCCGATGATGATGGCGCGGGGCGGAGAAGTAGACACCAACGCAATTGATCTTCAAGACCCTCAAGTTCAATCTGACATCGCAATGTCGGCGGAAATGCCAACAGACCCCAACACTGGGCTGAGAGAAACCATTGCTACGCTGATGCAGGATGCCGCCACAGCGGACGATCCGCTCGACGCCAAGGTTGCCTTGGGCTTCGCTCAAGCGGCAGAAGTTGGGACTCAAGCGCCCATGGCAGACATGGCCGTGCAACTTTCTCAGGCGGGCCGAGGCCCTGACGTTACTTTGGCTCACTTAGCGCCCGGCGAGGTTGTCTTGCCTCCGCAGATGATGGCTGATGCAGACTTTGAGCGAATTGTCGGCGAAAGATTCGAGGAGCTTGATTTAGATCCAGAACAATATGTAGTTGGCTCTGGTATCGCTTCTCTTAACCCCATTACTGGATTGGAAGAATTTGGTTGGTTTAGCAAGACTTGGAAGTCTGTAAAAAAAGTTGCTAAGAAGGTAGTCAAGCCTATCGCCCAAGTCGCGCAATTTATACCCGGCCCTTGGCAAGTGCCTGCGGCCATGATTACCAAAGGGTATGCGGCTTATGACGCCATTAAATCTGGCAATCCCTTAGCAGGGATAGCCGCTCTCGCCGCACCTATGCCCGGCGGAAGCGGAGGAGGCGGTTTCCAAATACCCGGTTTTGGCGGAAAAGGCGGTATTTCAGTCCCCGGTTTTGGCGGCGGCACATTTGGGAGCGGAAGCGGAGGAATTGCAAACTTGACTAATTCAGCAGGTGGCGGCTCTAATATTTTTGGGGACATTTACGAGTACATTATGCCGGGTGCCGACAACCAAGGGTTGTTGGGCAACCTCGGAGAGACCTTTGGCATTGGAGGAGGAGGAAAAAGCGCGGCAGATATTTTGACCGAGGCCGCTCAAAACAACACACAGATTCAAGAGATTATTAGGCAGGGCGGAGCGGCTGGCCTGACTCCAGAGCAAATTTTAGCTCAAGCGCAACAATCTGGCGCGATCAGCCCCTACACTGGCAAGGGGTTTTTGGGTTCTCTCGGAGAGTTTGTTTTTGCTGGCGATGATAATCAAAACGCCTTACAAAATCTTGGCGGCATCCTCGGCTTAGGCGGAGGTCAGCAAGGCGGTCAGCAGGGCAACCTCTTGAGTAGCCTGCTCGGAGGCGGCGGAGGAGCAGGCGGCATGGGACTCGGAGGCACGCTTGGCATCGCGGGATTATCTGGCTTGCTTGCTAAGCTGGCATATGACGAGGCGAAGGATCGCAAGGGTGTGCCACTTACTCCTCTGACGCAGATGAATGCGGCTGGCCGGTATAATATTGAGGCGGAGCTTGCTAAAAGAATGGGACAGCAGGCACCGAATCCAGTGGAGTTTGGCCTATTGCCTAACAATCTCCCAACCCTAAGCGGTGGCCAGCCTATTCCAGCAGGGCAACAGTTTACCCCCCGCGAGACTTTGTTAGCGCCCAATCCGAATGACATCAACCAAGCCATGTCTCTTCCTAATTACACGCCGCCTACGGGGATGTTGCCGCAACCGATGACGGGGCCGCAGTCGGGGATGTTGCCGCAGTCACAGCAAGTCCCGATGTTTAATCAAGGCGGTGCGGTTTATAGGTCTGAAGGTGGAGACATGGACGGCGAGCTTTTCATTCGCATGACGGGAGACATCAACGGCGAAGGCACGGAGATCAGCGATGATATTCCTGCGATGCTTTCTGACGGCGAGTTTGTGATGACTGGCCGATCAGTGCGGGGCGCTGGTGCCTTCGACATGAAGAACAAAGACGGCATTGTCACCTTAACGCCGATGAATGGCGAAAACAAAGAAGCTGGCATCGATCTGATGTACAAGATGATGGACCTCTTCTCTGAGTTCGCTCAAGCGCCACAAGCAAAGGGGGCTTAACATGAGCCTGATGCCCCTGCCAGAAGGCAACAAATTGACCCCAGAACAAGAAGCGTATGTAGCGGCCGTCCATGGGGCAAACTCGTATCCGATGGCTACTCAAAAAGCCTATGGGTTTACAGGTAATCAGGCGGATGTTGATTCTTTCATTCAGCAAACCCCAAATGCTGTTCAAAACTATCAGCAAACCATGCAGTCGCAATCTGGGGGCAACCGCACGATTACTAACCCTGCCACTGGCGAAACCATGGAGGTGTTGGCAAACGACCCTCGCATTCAAGGTCTTTCGGACGCAGAGATATTTGCCCAGATGGGGGCAACACAGCAACCCGTAGCTGGTGCTGGGTCTTCGGTAAGAACGGGCGACTTTCAAGACGGAAACGGCAATGGCATTGATGACCGAGACGAAGTTTCTACTGGTGGTACTGGTGGTACTGGTGCTGGCCAAACCGGAAATGTCGGCATAGGCACCCTTGACCCCGGCGTTTATGTGCCTAGCGTCACCCAGCAAAGCCGATCTATGGACCCAATCATGCAACAGTTGTTGTTTGGTTTGGGAGATCAGCCGGGCTACATCCAAGGGGCAATGCAAGCCGCTGAAAATACTTTTTTCAATCCAGACGGCACTCCGATTGTATATCAACAGCCTGTTGCTGGACTGAGCGAGCAACAACTTGCCGCAATGAATTTGGCGCAACAAAACGTCGGTGCAATACAGCCTTACCTAAACGCCGCACAATCCGCTTATGGTCAAAGCACTGCCGCTCTTGAAAACGCTTTACAACAGCAAGTGGGCGCGCTGGGCGGTTATGACACCGCGATTAATACGCTTTCTGGTGGATTACAACAGGGGCTAGGAACGCTTGGTTCTGGTTATGCAGATGCCTTGAGATCCCTGTCTGGCGGGTTGGGACGTGGCCTTGGCTCCCTGCAAGCTGGATTAGGGCAACAAGTGGCTTCTCAGCAGGCTGGCTTAGGATCTATTCAAGGAGCCGCAGGCGAAGCCGCAATTAACAGACAGCTTGGACTAGATAGATTGCTTTCTGGCATTGATCGGTCAGGCGCGCTAACCCAGCGGTCAACCGATGAGTTGCGTTCTAATTTGGGGGGCCAGCAAGATTTTTTAAGGTCTGGACTTGATCAATTTCAAGGCGAATTGGGGCAAATAGGTGATCTTCGGGGTCGCCTTTTTGATGAGTTTGGTCGCGACATCACGGCATATCAAGACATTGGTCGCAGAGCCGCTGGACGTTACGGAGAGGATCTTGGGGCCATCGAAGGTCTCGCGCAACAGGCCGAGCAAGCGCTTGGCCGCAGAGTTGGCGCGGCGACTGACACGTTGGGCCGAGCCAGAGATGTTTTTGGGAATGAACTGGATCGCTCTCTTGGGATCGAAGGTCGGGCAGTTGGTGATCTTGGGGCGGACCTTGAGCGCGCCCTGACGGAAGAGCGCGTAGGTGTTGGGCGCTTTGGTCAAGAGCTAGGCGGATCTTTGGCAGAGCGCCGTCAAGCCCTTTCTGGTCTAGCGCCCGGCCTTGACTTAGCGACAGGCCAGCTACGGAGTGCAATCGGAGCGCTTGACCGAGGACTAATGGGGTCAGAGCTTACGACAGCGGGAGCCACCGCAGGGCTTGGGGGTAGACTCGGAGAGTCTGAGGCGCGCTTGCGCCAGACTACGGGAGCTTTTGACCCTGACACGACCCAAGCGTTTTATGACCCTTTTGAGCAATCCGTGGTTCAACAGACTATTGATGATGTGCTCAAAGCGGGAGATCAGGCTGATGTCGCGCAACGGGCGCGAGACATCCAGACAGGCGGGGAGTCCGCTTTTGGATCAAGGGCTCGCCTGACGGCCGCAGAACGCCGTGAGGCGTTAGGCAGAGGCTTAGGGGAGAGTTTGGCGGGAATCCGCTCACAGGGCTTTGGGCGGGCTCAACAAACCGCTCTCGGTGAGTTTGCTCGTCAACAGGATGCTCAGCGAGCGGCGGCGACTGGATTAGCCTCCTTAGCTGGACAGCGGTTTGGGGCAGAAGAGGCTTTGGCGTCTCGACTTGGAACTGGGTCAACCACCCGTTTCGGCGCGGGACAGGCGCTGTCCAGCCAGCTTGGTCAGCAGGCTCAGCTAGAAAGTGCCGCAGGCGAGCGCATGGCTGGGGCTCTGAGCGATGCGGCCGCCCAAAGACTGGGTGCCACTCAGTCTCTTGCTCGTCAGCGAGGAGCGCTTGCAGGGCAACGATTTGGAGCAGAACAAGGTCTTGGTCGACAGACCGCCGCAGTGGGAGGGCAAAGATTCGGCGCGGGGCAGGCTATGACTGCCCAACAGATGAGTGCCGCGCAGGCGCAAAACGCCGCCTCACAACAGCGCATTTCAACTCTTGGTCAAACTGCCGCACAGCGTTTGGCGTCACAAAATCAATTGGCTCAACAGCAGTTGACCGCAGGCCAGCAGATGCTGGGCGCTGGCACAAACCTTGCGAACGCGCAACAACAGTCCGCAGGTCAACAGCTTGGCGCACAGCAACAGTTTGGAAGTCTCTTGGGACAGCAAGCTAATCAGCTTTACGGTGCTGGCACCAATCAAGCGCAAACCGCACTTGGATTGGGTCAAGCCGCCTCGCAGGGCTTGAATCAAGCTGGAGCAGGCGCTTTGAGTGCGGCGGGTCAGGTTGCTACTGGCTTTGGAAACTTGGGGGCGGCACAGGCACAACAGGGCCAAAATCTTGCAAATTATCAATCTCAAACAGGCCAGCTTACAAGCGGGCTACAGGCTCAAGGCGCTCAAAATCTTGCAAGCGCTCAATCTCAATACGGTCAGCTTGTAGGTGGGATGCAGGGCACTCAGGCGCAGAATTTGGCAAATATTTACGGAAATTACGGATCGAATGCAAGTAACGCGCTGGCGAATCAAGCGGCAGGCTTAGCAGGTCTTGGCGGTCAGGCTCAATCGGCGGGCGCGCAAGATGTGCAAATGCTTTCTGGACTTGGCTCGTTGCAACAACAAAATCAACAGCAACAGCTTGACGCTCAGTATCAGGCTCAGTTGCAGGCACAGCAGGCACCTCTGATGCAGTATCAGGCGCTCCTGCCATTCATGCAGTTTGCCGGTCAACAAACGGGCCCGAGCCAGATCAACACGCAATTTGGACCGGCACCAAGCCCATTGCAGGCGGCCGTTGGTACTGGATTGTCCATGTTTGGCGCACTTGGTAACTACTTTGGGGGCTACGGACAGCCGCAATATGGCGGTTATGGCTACCCGCCGCCGACTCAATTAGCATATGGGCAACAACAACCGCCGAGCACTTAATATGAGCATGACAAGAGCGCAACTAGAAGAACAGATTCGCGGATTTGCCAATGGCGGCACACCTGATCCCTTTCAAGGATATTTGACGCCCGCACCGCCTGCCGCAGGCTTGCCTAATCCGAGCCCGTTTCGGGGTTATTTAGAGCCAGAAACCGAGACAGAGCAAGAGCGGATTGATCGACTTCGTAAACAAGCAGAAGAAATAATTTCAAAAAGACAGCAAGAGGCTCTTGACACTCAACGCGAAAAACGAGACGAAGCATTTAGTTATGGGATGGAGCGCTACAAAAAACAACTTGCTCCACTGCTATCGAGTTCTTCGCGCCCGACTCTTTTTGATTTGGCGTCCGACTTGGGTGCGGCCATGCTTGCCGCACCTGCCGACGCTGGCGCTTTCCGTTCTGCGGGAACTGGATTTGCGGCGTTTAACGAAAGATTGCGGACACATAGGCAAGAAAAGCGCCAAGTTGACCAGCAGGTTGCCTTGAAAGCCTTTGAGCTTGCGAAAACTGACGAAAAAGAGGCCCAAGATTACTTGAATCAATTCTCGCTCAAGCGTCTGGAGATGGCTAACCGGACTCCAAAATATGAGACGTATGAGTACGATTACACCGACCCTGCCACAGGCAAAGTAGAGCGTCGCACTACAACCATCAATGAAAACAGCCCTGCCGACATGGCGTTGGTTTTGGGTGGAACTGATTCACAGGGCAGACCAATCGCCCCCGAGTTGTTAAATGCCGTGCAGGTAAAAACTCCCGGTGTTGCTCTTTCGATGGGAAGTCAATCCAAGTTTGGAGATGAGGAGGGCAAGGCGCTGTCTAAAAGCCTGACTGAAATGCGAACTAGCTACGACGCGGGCGTGGAGCAAAGCAGGCTTATTGACATGATGAATGTCATAGTCAATCGATTAGATGACAATGTTGGCTTGTTAGAGCAAAAAACTTTAGGGCCTCGAAAAATATTGGATGAACTTGGCATTCGCGCAGACCCCGAAATATCGGATCAAGAATTGCTAAATACGCTAGGGACTCGTATCGCCATGCAGTTGATTGGCGATACGAAAGGCGCAATCACTGAGATGGAAATGCGATTATTTATTTCGGCGTCGCCGGGCCTCGCTTCGTCAAAAGAAGGCTTAATCGCGCAGGCAGATTACCTCAACAGGATTGCAAGGCTAAATCAAAAGCTGTTTGAAGATTACAACAATGATGATGATCTTGCGGAGAGAATGTATTCCGCGCGAGACGATGCGGAGCGCAATCGAATATATAATCAATGGAGCGCCAACTGGCAGAGACAGCCAGAAAATCAATTTTTGTCTCCAGACGAACTAAGCCAGCTTCGCGGTTTTGCGGCGGCTGAACCGAAGGCGGCCTCTGCTTACAGGATTAAGTTTGGTGGCGAGGGCAACTTTGAAGATCAAGACGCCACAGGGCAAGGTTACTGATGGCAACGAAAGTATATATTGACGGCATTACGTACACTGTTACGGATGAAGAGGCAGGTGAGCGGCTAAAAGCAGACTTGGCCGCTGGCGAGGGGCCCCTTGCAAGCAAGCATCAGAGCAGTGTTGCGGCAAGCCAGCAACGCGCTTTAGCTAGTGTTGAAAGCATGGCCGAAGAAGAAGAGACCAGACGAGCGAAAGCAGAGTCCAAGAAATCAGGCGCTTCTCGCGCGTTGCTTGCGGGTATGTCAAACGATCAGGCGTATCAAATGCACTGGCTTGCAGAAAAAAGATTTCCCGAGCTTGCCGACGATATGAATTTGTCCGATCTGTATTTTTTGGATGAGGACGATGAGATTGCATATCTCGATCCTTACACGGGCGAAATACAGAAAGAGTTTAAAGACTCAATTTTTGGTGACGCAATGGATTTGTACGGTCTTGCAGGGCCTGCGCTTCAATTCGTCCCAGAACTTATAGGCGGGGCAGTCGGCATGACGGCTGGGGCAGTAACTACGTTACCGGGCGGTGGATTGCCCGGCGCTGTTATTGGGGGAGCGGCGGGAACTGGCACAGGCGGATCAGTGGGTGCGGCGGCACGCGCAGGCATTAGCGCGGCCTTTGATGGGCCTCCTTTAAACGTGGGCCAGTTGAGCAATGATTTGATGTTGAGTAGCGCGTTTGGAGCGATACCTATCGGCGCTGGATTTCTCAGTCGTGCCCGTCCCTTGCTAAACAAAGTAAGTACGGAGTTTCCCGGCGACGATGGAGCGAATATGCTCCGCATTCTTCTCACTGAGGGAGGTAGTAGCGTAGACGACATGGTTGCTATGGCGCGGGATCGCTTTGGCTTCCCCTTGACTCGGGGAGAAGCGCAGGGGCTCCGAAGCAATGCGGGCCAAATACAGCGTTATCTGCAAATGCAACCTTCATCTCAGAAGCTGTTTGATTTCTACAATGATCGCGCCCTGCAAATGGAAGATCACCTAAACGCTTTCTTTGACGAAATTGCTGAAGGAAAGCTAATGACCGGCAAGATCGGTGAGACGCTTCAAGAAATGGGGCCGCGAGGGGGCACCGCGTTTGGTGAAGACTTGGCACAAGCCTCACAAAACGTGTTAAAAAAATTGTTAGAGGAAAGAAAAAGACGCGCCACAAAAATATATGACGAAGCATTCAAGCTCTCAGAAGAAGAGGGATTGGTTGTCGACATTTCTGCAATCGGCGACAAAATTAAAGCTATGGTGGATGACCCCACCACGGGCAAAAGAATGCGTAAATTGATGTCACAGGCGCTAGAAACAATTACTGACCCAACAACGGGCGCTTACAAGTCGGATCTCAGGGCTTTGCACAATGCCGTTACGCAGGACTTAAGCCCCCTTTATGAGGGGGCAATGCGTAAGGGGCAGAAAAGTTTGGCTGGCCCATTGGCTGGGTTTAAAGGCGAAATAACGGACGCAATGAAAGTTGCTAATCCAATCTATAACCGAGCCACAAAGGTTTATAGTCAAGACACTGGTCACCTACAAATTTTAGAGCGCTCTCTCATCAACAGTCTTGCAAAAGCCGCAGAGAAGGGGGGGGCTGGCTCGTTGCCGCTGATTCAGAGAATGTTCACTGGCAACGCAAAACCGGCTGAACTGCGTCAGTTGCGCGAGCTTATACAGGGAGAAGACCCAACGGTCTGGCAAAACCTCAAAGCTAATTGGCTGAGAACTCAGCTAAATGACGTAATAATGAGCACCACAGATCCCTTTGGCGTGCCCAATAAATTCCTTAGCCGTATCGGAGTAAGCAACCCGAAAAGGGCTTTCCAAGTTGGTCGCAAAGGAGAGCAACAAAAAGCGAGAAAGATTGCCGCATTTGAAGAAATTCTTGGCCCAGAGGAATTTATTGCGTTTAAGGAAGCATTAGAAATGGCGCAGGCTATTAGCTATATAGCCACTCAAGGCGGCTCGCCAACCCAACCGCTCATGGCAACCATGCGCGCGATAGAGAAGGAAGCCTCTGGTTTATCGAGGCCGGTATTTACGGCGCTGAGATCGCTGATTGAGATACCCCAAAGATTAGTGGTGCGAGGCTTCGATGATATGTCTCAGTCCGCGATCAACTTTCAGAGAGAGGCATACGAGGATTCTTT
>Ga0070747_1000221_pt1 | contig 29296 bp, 41 predicted proteins | sample VirMetDEL_Mar_31_FD_77321 | JGI IMG/M metagenome (GOLD analysis project Ga0070747, IMG submission 77321) | Aqueous microbial communities from the Delaware River and Bay under freshwater to marine salinity gradient to study organic matter... | ecosystem: Environmental > Aquatic > Marine > Coastal... | reverse complement strand
TCGTTATCTGATGGTTTTCATCTTTTATGGGATGGGGGTAGTCGTGTCCCCCCATCCCAGACTTGTGAAAGGATTCACATTGACTCTGATTAGAATGCACGACATTCGAGAGAACGACGTAGCCGAAGCGGCTGGTATGAGTAACATTCCGTGGGAACTTGAGTATGGTTTCCAACGACACACAGACCCTCAAGACACACAGGAGACAATCCTTGAAGAAGTATTTAAATATCAATCATCCTCGGGGGAGGGAGTACAAGATGGACTTTCCCCAGATGCTAATGGACAGTTCTTTACAGACGTTCGTGTTCGTAGGGACGGTGAAGAGGTCACCGTGTCCTACACCAGAGAACACCTGATTCTTCTTGCCAACAAGTTGTTGCGTAAAGCAGCAGTTGACATAGCAGTAGCCATACAGCATGAAGTCAAGATAGAACCGTGTCATCTTGTTATGTCGTACGAGATATGTCGTGAACGTGGGACTACCAAGTGTTTGATACTTGATGACATGGCTCATCCTTTGTCTCAACTCCTAGACCTTCGTGGCTTCTCATCCATCGGTAAGATGGATTGGGTGGATGAGGCAGAGGATGTTGATTGAGTTCAAAGTCACACGGTTAGACAACAAGATTGTGGGTGTTGAGAGCAACGCAGATCATTTGGCTGACATCAAGCCAGAGTTACCTCTCTTCACTCGTAACAAAATCGAAGTGTCTAAGTACATGCAACCAGCAGATACCGCCGCTAGTTTCTATCGGCTTATGGAATTACAACTAAGGTCTTAAGATCTGGGAGTTACACAATGGACTCTCCCGGAGAAGGACGCCTGATCAGCGTGCCCTGTTTAAAGGTCCATGATTTAACGGATGGCATCAACCTCGGGCTGGTACTGAGGTTGGTGTCATCCTTTTTTTATGTCAACTCAGATAGATATGATCAAGCCACAAGGTTTGATACCGACATATCTTTGGGGTTTCAATATGCGACCCGCCCGCCCCGCACGCGGGGCGGCGGACGGTCGCAAACATTTGTTCTTTTGGTGTCAAACAACCAGTATAATCTAGGAGGATTGAATGGAATCAAACAATGATAAGCAAAGAATCTCAGTACAACTTCGACACCATGGTCAAAGCGGTAAGCAATAACGACATAGCAATTGTCTCTTGCAAAGATTCAAAGGGAAGAGAGTTCGAGGTCTTATGTGTTGTCACAGAAAACACAGACGGTGGGTATGTTTATCTTCCGTTTGGAATGATGCTCAACCAACCTCTTTATTCTTTGATGAATAAGATCAAGCCGCCAGATAATCTAAAAGGAGAATGGTATTGGGATGAAGAATAACATACAACTTCCACAGTTTTTCTCCGCACCCTCATGCACGTTATGTGACTTGCATCAGGGAGCCAAGAATCCGGGGGTTCCGACAAGGTTCTTTGAACAGTCGGAGCCCTCGTCACATCTCCCCCCACTAATAGTAGTGGGCATGAACCCCGGAGTCCGAGAAGACAACACGGGCATTTCATTCCTCAGCCCAAGCGGCAGCCTACTCACCAGCGTGTACCTCAAGCACGATGAGATACTACGGGCTTCCGTGTATCTCACCAATGCAGCACGGTGTCGTACTCAAGGCAATGGAGAATCACCTAAGAACAAACACTATAAGGCGTGCTTCCCCTATCTTCTCGAAGACATAGAGAAGATCATCGAGCATCATTCAGCAAAGAAATCAATACTTCTTTGTCTTGGCAGCCACGCTTACGGTGTGGTCAGCCAACACTTCATAGGCAAGCGGCATTCTCTACGCCACGGCTTCAACAACCAAGGCCAGCCCTCTGCCCTTTTACTCCCCAACGAACTGAACATATACGCCACGTTCCACCCGTCAGCAGTACTACGGGAGAAGAAGTACCTGTACCCCGTATCAGATCACATGGAGTTGGTTGCTCGTGCAATCAACGGAACACTACCTACCCCCTCATTACCTGACATAGAGGAGCCGCGATGGCCTACGAACTGACACACCCTGAGTCAAAGAAAGTTTTGTTTGATGCCATCAACCACATGGTTGAAGAGGACATGAAGGATCATAACCTCGGCATCTTTGATGTCTTCTACATCTGGACGATGGGGAAGAACAGTTGGATCCAAGAACAAAAGGAAAAAGCAAATGCCCAAGAAAACTCCCGCTAAGAAAACCAAGAAGTACCAACGAACCTCTTATGTGACATACACAAAAGCAACAAGGGACAGGCCCCCAATGCTTAACAAAAGTTATGTCCTCAACTTCCAATGCAAAGAACTAGAGGTAATCAAAGCCCTTGACAAGATTACCAAGAAGCAGGAATTTGACAACAGATCTCAAGCAATCAGGTTCATCATCAAGTCTTGGCTCCGTAACGAAGGACTCATTAAGTGAAACGCAACAGACATACAACTGATCGAGACTTCGAGATCGACACTGAGTACTGTGAACTAAGAGGTACTGTCACACTCGACATCACTGACGATATCACCGAGGTTATCTCGGTTGGCTTCGAGGGCAATGGGGTTCACATACTCCATGCCCTCGAAGACTTCGTGAAAGAAGCCATCTGCCAAGACGACAACTATGACGCTAGAACTCTGCGAATTGAAGAACAGGAGTGGGATGCAAGCGAGAGAGCAGAAGAACGTAGGCAAGAGGAGAAAGAATAATGAAACTAAATGCAAGAGAACGGAGAGATCTTGAAGACGGCATACGTCGTGCCACTGCTCTGCAAACTTACCAATCTGAATGGGCGTGGTTCGTCAAGCGACGTTCTTCCGAGATAATCCAAAGGGCATTGGAACATACTCCCGGTTCTGCAAAGCAATTTTCATATGAAATAGGTATGTCGAGTTCAACGATCTCATCACTACGAAAGGGCATAAGTAAACTCCGCCCCGAGCAGTACTACAAGATCATAAAGCAGGTGTACCCAGAATATGCAAATCTCATAGAAGCAGAACTCCGTGACATTGAAAGGCTTCATGATTGAACATCATCTCACTAGACATCGAGACGTACGGAGCAGCAAAGGCAAACCACATCGGACTTCTTCTGCCAGAGCAAACAGTCTTCCATCCTCGCAAGAGCGAGTACATCGACCAAGTAAACAAGGAAGACTTGATTCTGACGGCGGCTATAACTCTTCCGAAGAATCCCCCCACATCAACGACATTGAACTTCGACTTGCTTGCTGGGCTGGAGCCCGGTTCGACGATGGTGTTTCAACTACATGATCCTGTTCACAGGCAGATGCTTGCCCAATGGATCAGGAGTGCCGACGTTATCCTCGGCATGAACCTTCAATTCGACATTCAATACTTGAAGTACTACGGGTTCAAGTTCTTTGACTTGACAAAATTGGTGGACCTCTCGGTCCTCAACTATCTCCATTCCGAACTACGCGAAGAGCGTAGCCTCAAAGCACTAGGCCCCATCCTTGGTGCATACTCCTACTCAGAAACGCTGAAGACTGTCAGGTACAAGAGACCTACAGATCAGAAACTCCTCCAATACAATGCCCAAGATACGCACAACACGATGCTCGCCATCATCGAATTATCGAAGCGACTCCGAGAAGAAAAGTTCGATGATCACTTCGACGGTCTTCACGGAGAATACTCCCTTAACTTCTATAGCAGCAGCATCTGGGCAACCATTGCCATGTCAGAGGCTGGAGTTCCAATGTCATCTCTGGCACTTCAGAATCTCATGGGGAAGTGCGAACAAGAAATAGAAGCAGCAGAAGAAGATGCCAAAGCCTATGAGTTGATCCTTCGTGGCCCCGGTTCTGCCACAAGTAAAGACACATTGCTTAGAGAGATCATTCTCTTGATCGAGAGCGTGTCCAATCCTGACATCATGAACGCCCTAGACGTAACCCCCAAGAGCAAGAAGGTCTCGTTCTCCGACAAGAACCGTACCACTCTCTACGAAGCACTGCCCGAGGGCATTGACGCTGACATGTATCGAGAGTGCCTTGATGCCGCGAACAAGCACAGCAAAGCAATGAAGTTGATGTCGTCGTATTGCTACCCTCTGCTCTACCACAGACGCAACAAGCCCGACGACATGTCCTCCATTATTATTCCACCCGGAATGAAGATGGGTACGCACCTGACCATGGAAGTACCTGTCTACAAAACTCCTTCGGATAGGGTAGATGCTGCGGCCAAAGACCTGAGCAAAGAGAAGATCCGGTTGATGCAGGGTAGGTTCAGTGACATAAAGATGCCACAGATGGGTGATGCTATTGCTTACCCAACATGGTATGTCACGCCAAGCCACATCAAGAACGACACGGGCAGTGCAGGTGGCACCATCCAAGGTCGCATCACATGCAAGCAACCCTCGGCTCAGACATTCCCCAAGGCCGTCAAATCCTGCATCAAGAGCCGCTACGCCAACGGCAAGATCGTGGCGATGGACCTGTCTCAAGCAGAACTACGGGTGGCTGCCCTCCTTTCAGGAGAGTTCACCATGATCAATGCCTACGAGAGAGGCCGCGACCTACATGCAGAAAGAGCCCGGACATTGTGGGGGGACTACGACGAAGACGCTACCGCCCAACACCAACGTAGGCAGGTAGGCAAGATGATGAACTTCGCCGATCTATTCCTGAGCAGTGCCAACACCATGCGTCAGCAGGTGTACGCACAATCTGGGGGAGACATCGACATTCCTCTAGACTTCTATCAGAATGTTGTACAGGACAGAAGCCTTGTCCGACCCTCACTTACCCAATGGCAGAGGGGGTTGCTCACAAAAGTGAGGAAGGACAACAGACTTATCCTTCCCCTGACTGGACAATCACGGACCTTCCTCGGAGATCTGGGTAAGTCACGCTCAGAAATTGTGAACTTCCCCGTACAAACCACAGCAGGTAACGTAACTCTCGCCATCCAACACCGCCTAATGCGATTGCTGCCTGAAAAAATCAAGATGTTTCTTCAGATTTACGACGCCATCTACCTTGACTGCCCTGCCGATATGGAGGATGCTGCAAGAGACTGCATCGACAAGGCCGTTAAGTTCGTGGCAGAGGAAGGGTACTGGTCCCTTCTTCAGCACACCTATAAGAACAACGTCCCATTGAAGCATGATGTGGAGGTTTGGGACTGAAACGCGAGTACGTCATCCTTCAGGACACTCGGGAGAAGAAGCCCCTTCTTTTCCCTGAGACTATCCTGATGCTTGATGAGACCAAGCCCCCTTGGTTTCGACGGACTGTCAGGGTCCGTCTCCGAGTAGAGAAGTTCCCCTTGAAGACAGGGGATTACTGCCTCCTTGGACACGAGTCGGTGGGTCTCGTGGAACGAAAGGGATCTTTGCGGGAGGTGGCAGGGTATTGCCTTACCAAGGATGGTTGCCGACGATTTGGTTCGCAGGTTGACCGTCTGAAAGAAGAGGCTGCCCTGCCCTACCTCCTGCTTGAAGGCACACCTCTAGACCTTCTTCGAGCCACCAAGTATGTAGAAAAACCCGGCTTGGCTATGGATTCTTTCCAAAGATTTTTGCTAAAAAAAGAGATTCCGCTTATCCTATTACCAGCAGCAACGGCTTCTGCCCGCAAGTCCGTGGGTGAGTGGGTTGCTCGTCTATTGATAAATGGAGTCTTGACTCATGGCATGGAAAGTAACGACAGTGGTGATGGCGGCTGACACGACTGCCACGCATACGACAGCAGGGGAGTATGGCACAATGCTCATTCAATGTGCCGATACAGGTACAACGGTCAAGGGTTCTCTTGACGGGACAAACGGCACAGCAGACCTGATGGGGGGAACTGCCGCAGATACTCCTATCTCAATTGATAACTATCCTTACCTACTGCTTGATAGTGATGGTAGTGGAGATGCTGCAATTGTCATTGCTGAACGTGTCAAGGATCCGTCCTGATGCCTTGGTACAAGACGGCCACCGTTTCCACTAATCGTGGGTCTGACCCCATGACAGGGAAACTAGAGGGTCTTTCAAGCAGAGTGAAGGCGAGGCTCTCGGATAAAACCGGAACCATCTCCATCACATTCAGGGGTTCAATTGATGGCACCAACTACGGAGGAGCCCTTACCAACCGGGCAGGTAGTGCAGTCATCATGTCTGCGGATGGATTCACAGACCTCGAAGCATGGCCGTACTACAAGATTGTGAATACTGCCACGGGTAGTGGATTTGCCAACATTAATTTTTATGAGTGGATTGAAGATCCAGATGATGAGGTCACCTAATGGCAAAGGTACTTGTCATTGGAGACTTACATTGCCCTGCCGATCTTACTAAGTATCGACAACACTGCCAACGTGTCCGTGATAAGTACAAGACCACGAAGACTGTCTTCATTGGTGACATTGTAGATGCACATAGATGGGGTAGATGGGATCCACATCACGAATCGGATCCTCCCCCCACTGAGTACAAGAAGACACTCAAGCGAGTGGAGTGGTGGCACAAGAACTTTCCCGACGCTCATGTCACCATTGGCAATCACGACCTTCGGTCAGTAAAGCAAGCCCGCACAGTGGGCATCCCTGACAACATGGTGAAGTCATATGCTGACGCTTGGGGTACACCCTCGTGGGAGTGGGTGAACGATGTCGAGATCGACAAAGTCCGATACTTCCACGGGGAGGGGTACTCAGGCAAATTCCCACATTTCAATGCTTCAATGAACTCAATGAAGTCCACAGTCATGGGACACATTCATGGGGTTGCTGGCATACAATGGTACTGCCGTCCGGGTGGCAAATACTTTGGAATGGCAGTTGGTTGTGGGGTTGATGTCTCTCATCCTTATATGGAATACGCAGAGAAGCACCCGACCAAACCAGTTCTTTCTTGTGGGGTTGTCATAGACGGCCACCCATATCTCGAGGCTCTTTAATGTCTAAATCAGATTTGCAAAAAGCAAGAGATATTGTTGGAGCATTCGTCGAAGATTGCGGTGCTGATGCAGTCGTAGTCATATACAGCAAAGTAAAAAGAAGTAAGACAGAAACCCACCTTGTTCCTTATGGGAACGCTCACACTTGTAATGCTCTCATTGACTACGCCTATGAGAATTACGAGGCTCCTTATCCCCCTCCTGATATTGAATTAGAAATAGAAGACGATGACGACGACTAGCCGTGCCAGTAACATTCAAGCCGTAACCGGAGTTCTTCAACTCTTAGTTCTTGTACTAGGAGTAGGGGGTCTCTTCTTCACAATAGGATCTAGAGATGAAATGCTCAAAGATGCCGCCGAAGAAATCTCTGACCTCAAGTCCATCTCTTCCGATCTTCTCAAGGCTCAGACACTTTCTCAAACTCAAGATGCAAAGCATGGTCAAATGCTTGCGGATATTCTTAGACGGATCGACAGACTCGAAACTCCCTGATGATTCGTTTTGTGTATTGGAACGAAGGCTCTGGACGATGGCTCTCATTGCCTCTGCTTTGGTTATTCTTTCTGCATTTTGGGGCTGTTCCCCCACAAATAAAATCGCCAAGGCCTCGACAACGATTTCGACAAACGCAACGTCGTCGAAGGACCGCTTCTCCCTCATTAAAGAAGAATCGGGGGCATCAACGCCGGACTTGGCCGTGATCAAGAGCGAAGCAGTGGGGGGAATAAAAGAGCAGGAAACCATCATTGCATACACCCAAGACATCCAGCATCTACTTCCTTCAGTGGAAGATCAAATGCCTGAATGGTTGAGAGTTGTGGAATATGGAATCATCGTGGGGGGTATACTAGGAGTCTGCTGGCTCCTTTGGTATACGGGAATCGGCACTCTGATCAAAGGGCTGGTGGGGTTTATACCCCGTGCCAAGAGAAGAGAAGCAAGTCTTGCAAGTGAGGTCTTGGATGAGAACAGTCCCGCGACAGTCAGGGAACTTGTCGCAGCCAAACGCGCATCAGACCCTGAATTCGATAAAGCATATGAGCGAACAAGAACTAAAAGACCTAGAACGATTCGCCCGGATGAAGGACCCACTGCCGGGGTGTGATCTCTGGATCATCAAAGCGTCAGATACAATCATCAACCTCGTAACTCGTATAAGGAAAATGCAATGTTCACTATCGCATCAATCGAAAGTCTCCTTGGATCCATCTGGTTTGCAGGACTCACCTGCCTCATCGGTTATATCGGAGGATGTGTCTTCCCCGTAAGCAAACTGAAGAGCAAGATCTCCGGCTGACAGAACCACAAACTAAAGATAGGCTGACCTCCGGCCCCGCGTTCGCGGGGGGCCGGAGTTCATCACATTCCTTTCAGGAGAATCAAATGTACATTTCACTTAGTGGTAGTTCAATCAGTTCAATCTCTTCTGCCTTGGAAGAGTATGTCCGAGACCATCTCAGTCACTACGAGTCCGAGACCTACGACAAGTTGCAAGAACATGAGTACGGTGGTAGTTACGCCACAGATCTTGCCGTAGAAGAGACTGCATCCGACATGGCGGAAGAGTTCCACGGTGATATCGAAGCCATCGTTACCGACTACTTCGACAACCACACTCACTGGCAAGATGAAGGCCGTCAGAAGTTGGAAGAGGAGTTAAAGGAGGCAGACGAAGAAGCCGAATACAACAAGGAAGATAAATGAGAGTCATTACGATTGACGCACCAGATGAAGGAAAAGATGCCGTCAAGTGGACGTTCAAGCAAGACGAAGTTACTCGCCGTTGGTACAGCACCTACAAAGCAAACGAAGAACTTGTTGAGTTCTCTTTCATACAGACAAAGATTGAACTCGCAAGAGAAAACAATTGGAGAGTAACGGAAAGAACTCTCGATAATCCTTTTTCAGCAAGGAGAATGCTATGACCTATTCCTTTTTCAAAGAATTGGGTAGTGAGGAAGAAGCGGAGTTTAGAAAGTGGGCTCAAGAAAACTATGTGATTGGCGATCCAATCAGTTCTTCATGGCATCCAGTTGTAGTTGATGAGTGCATGACAATGCTTATGGGTAAATCGAAAGGAAAAAGCAATGGCGTGGATCTCAAAGAACAACCCCCAATGGGATAAGTTCCAAGAAGAATGGGAGCAAAAAATGGAAAACGAAATGTCAGTGTTCAACGATAACTTTGACCCGCAATGGGAAGCAGCAGTACGCGGAGATAAAGAGGCATTGTGCCTTGAACTCCAAACCATGGCCGAAACTGTAGATGCACTTGATACACATCTCCATGCACTCATGAGGCAGATCCATGACCTTAGAAGCGGACTTCAACAACACACCCCCACCGATCCCAACCAGTCATCCTTGGCCGGAGACGTTAGGTCGGGAAGCCTACGAGTATCTCCAGGCACACGGAGTAAACTCGATAATCCCCCCACTCCGTTCTAGTGACTTTGGCACATGCCTATCAGATCCCTTTGCCTACTTCATGGCAAGACGGCTAGGTGTAGTGCCGGGGTTCAAGTGGACAAAGGCGTTGAACAGAGGTACTTGGATGCACCTCCGCTTTCAGCACTACCACCGCTCATTGCAAGACGCCAGAGATAGAATGAACAATGCTCTTGCTGATCGCTTTGACGAGTTGAAAGAAGTTTGCAATGAAACAGGCGTGGTGGATACGGGCTTATCTAAAGTCCTTGAACGCGAGGAGCGCGACATGCTCTCCTCTTTGGCTTGGTACGAAGCAGCACGAAAACTTCCCTGCTTGAACGGCCAGTCGTTTGAAGACTTGCTCTTATCACCGCAATGGCATCGAATGGGAACCGAGTACCGACTCGTTACGTCTATCAAGACCGACGATAGGGCTCGACCCATTCGGTGTATCTGCCAGCCAGACCTCCTCCTCTACAACAAGAAAGACAACACCGTCTGGATTGTGGACCTGAAAACCACCGGCATCTCTCCCAAGATGCGGTTGGCAAGTGTACCCATCGAGTTCCAATGCGAACACTACATGTTCAGTGTGCATGAACTCATGAAGACAGGGCAGATCCAAGCGGCCTTCAAGATCCCCAAGGACGCCACTCTCGGAGGCATGATGCACCTTGCCATCCGAAAGCCAAGCATCGAGTTCGGAATGAAGGACAGGGACTACACGATCGACATGTCACCCCTGAAGTCTGGACCCCGCAAGGGTCTACCCCGCAACACCAAGATCTACGAGGGCGAGCCACGGTTCGACAACTACCTCCTTCGATGCAGCGACTGGTACCACGCAAGGGGGGACTATGAAGACAAGGGACCCGAGTGGGCAGAAGACCCACCCGTCAATATCTCTATAACCAAGGCGTCACTGGTACTTGACCCCGCAATCAATAAACGGTATCGTGATCGTGTAAGGCTTGTCCAACACTACGCCCTCTGCAATCCATACCCTGAGAACTTCCCGATGTCCGATCGGGTCGCCCACATGGGTAGGTTCTCAACATACTCCCCCTTCATGCTCTCGCCTGTAGGGGATTGGCCCTCGCTGATTCAGAGCGAAGGCTTCACGCTTCGTCGTCGGGATGACCCCATCCCCGAGGAGGTGGAGTTCGACGTAATCACTGAACCGGGGTCGGAGTTCGAGGAATGAAAAGTAAATCTCTTACCGGCTCTCCTGCCATGTTCGATAAAGGTAAGAAGAACAAAGCAACTCGACAGGCCATCACAATGGGTGGCACTCCAAAGGATCGAAGTAAATCCAAGCACAAGCCCCTACCGGGCTACAAACAAAGGAAACGAAAATGAGTGACGATACATTCGAGAAAGACATTGCAAAAGCAGTCATCCTTCCCAAGTTGCAACGAGTAGCCAAGGAGCGTGGCGAAATTCAAAGCAAAGCAGATCTTCGCAAGAAGTTCATTGAGCAAGAAGGCGTCAGCATGTCGGCTGCAAAGTTCGAGGGATACCTTGACATGCTCAACATCAAGTTTGTAAAGAAGATTGAGATTCAAGGACTTTACCCCGACGCAACCCCCCCGGCGGTGGCCGGGGCGGATGCCTCGGAAGAAGAAATCGTCTTTGATAATGAAGACGTTTCCCCCCACAGATTCGCAAACAATCAGAGACGTAACGATATGTTCAATCAAGCATGAACCATACAACCCTAGTAGAAGGAACACCGATGGGCTTTACCAAACTCGGTTTCTCAGGACAGCGGATGAAGTATCCGCTCAACGCTCTCTTCGGCATGGTGGTTGGAGAACAGAACACAGGCAAGTCCTATCTGTTCCAGTCCAACCCCGACGCCTTCATCATCAACCTCGACCTCTCGTCCACCGTGACACCAGAGTGTCGGGCAACCATCTGGCCCGGTGTAAACGAACAGGGTCTCCCCGTCGATATCGACGACAAACACATCGTGTTGACTTGGGAGAAGGTGCTGGAGAAGAAGCAGCAACTCATCGACATGGCAAAGGCAGACGAGCCTCGTCCCAAGTCCGTGGTACTCGACACCATCACACCATGTGTTCGACTCCTCAAGCCCTACATTGCCAAGAAGATGGATCGTTCTTCATTCGATCAGGCTCATGGTCCAGCCGCTTACGACAAACTCTTCGACGAGATCTTGTCGTTCGCGTTTGACCTCCGACAAGTAGGGTACGGAGTGTGGTTCATCGCACACCTCAGCCGCGAGTTCCTGCAAGTCTCCGATGATGGAGCCAAGCAAGAGGAACTCACCCTCAATCTTTCCGCTGGCATGGTCAGGCGTCTGACTCCAGCAGTCGAGATGATTGCACCCGTGTGCTGCGATCGACGCTCCACCACCGTGATGGAGAAGAAGATTGTGAAATCCGGCACGAAGCAGATTGAACGGAAGGTGCCTGTCGAGCAAATCATCTACGACCGCAAGTTGGCGTTCGATGATTCACGCTTCTCCCGTATCATTCGTACCCGCACCACCAACCGTATGCCCAATATCCCTCTGGATCCCGTTGATCCATGGGGTTCGTTCGAGTCCGCGTTTACTAACGCAAATAAGGAAACAGAGCAATGAGTATTAAGCGAGCAGTTTTTGATAACTTCGAGTCCGACTTCAACGAGACGGAAGTCTCTCAGGGCTTCAACGACTGGTTCCCCGAAGACGGGAACTACGAGTGCTTGATGACCAGCGTCGTGCAGGTTGACTGCCCCTTCAAGGAGAAGGACGGCACCACCCATGACGGCACTCTCATCAAGTTCATCTACCGTCTCCTTCAGGACGACGACCAGCCCGACAACCCCCGCTCCTTCGAGGGTGGACCCATGATCTTCCCCGACTGTGGCAAGGCTGGCCTCAAGACTGACGGTGGTCAGATCCGTGTGGACATCGCCCTCAAGCGGATGAAGCAGACGCTCACCGTCGTGCTTGGCGATGTGGCTTCCATGGGCTCCGGTCTTCAGCAGATCGAAGAACTCCTTGGTACCGAGGAAATCCCTCTCAAGGTCCGCTGTAAGTCCCGTGAAGGGGGCAACGGCAAGGTGTACGGCGAAGAGATGGTCCTCGCCCGTCTCGAAGAGGACTGAGCCCCCCCTCTAACCCGGCGTCCTCAACGCATCTACTCAGAGCAAGCAGGGCGTCGGGTTCTTAGATTTAACTTGCAGTATCCTTTGGGGTATGGGATACTGTATTATCTAAATTAGTCCCCCCACTTTCGGCTTGGGGATACCGTTGCCACGGACCCCAAGCCTTCATCTCTTTCTCCTCCTTGGTCTTACGCTCTCCTTTATGGGGGGCGTAAGGCTATTCTAGGGGGATGAACTTGACCGAACTACCCGTATGGGCTACTGTCTCCCGTGCCCGAGAGCGGGAAGGGCTTGATGCACCAGTCAGAATACGCATCACGCAAGATCTAGAAGCCCTGCCACTGCCGCCATTGGACAGGCAGAACCTCACACCTCGTGGGTTCTGGAGGCAGACTGGCACCCTCTCGGTAATGGGTGATTGGCTGATCGCCTATGTCGGAGAAAGCCCCGGACCTGTCGAGCGTCTACATCGTCCACTCGTGATGACGTTCCGTCAGGTTCGGGGCTCTCTGAAGTTCATTGACTTCACCATTACCGGCGATCACAAAGAAGAACTTCGTCCCCTTCTTTCCCCCCAACAACATGCCACGTTACTACCGGGACGTATACCCGGTGGCGTTCGTTACACCGAACCAAACAACTACGAAGTCTGGTTTCCATTAGGAGGATTAAATGTCTGAACTCACTGTAGAAGAAAAGTTAGAGAAGTACCGAAAAGGCTTGTACCGCATGGAGGTACCTCCCGTTGCTTCTTTTAACTGGCAAGGCCCACGACCATGGGTCATTTGGATTGACGCAACGGGGGAATGGCTTGAAGAACCTACAACACCAAAGGAAGACTCTAATGCACACTGACAACCTTACATGCGAAGACATTCACACAGGCCCGGCTCTTACCAGTCGGGTTTTTCATTGGGAGCATCTCCCGTCCGACGCAAAGGACATAATCAAGGACGCAATCAACGAGTCTATTGAACGGGAACTGCCCAAGCACCTTACCTCTGGTAGCGATATCATCGACGCGGAAGTCGTTGTTCAAGTTACCATTCACACTCAAATCGCGGAGTATTGAAAATGCACGAAATTACCAGTACCGACAACATCGTTCTTCACAAGGAGATGGCGTGGCACGGCCTCGGCACCGTCGTCGAGGAAGCACCCACCACCGAGGAAGCCCTTCAACTCGCCAACATGAACTGGAACATCAACCAGTCGAATGGCGTCCGGGGCCACATGTCTAACGGCGACACCTTCAACAGCGACAAGTGGGTTCTCAATGTCCGCAGCGACACCAGCGAAGTGCTGGGTTGCGTGTCTGACGGATTCCAGCCCATCCAGAACAAGGAACTCGCAACCTTCTGCGAGGAACTCTCAATGGACTCCGTGGTCAAGGTGGAGTCGGCAGGAAGCCTGCTGGGGGGACGCAAGGTCTGGTTCCTCCTGAAGACGGACACCTTCAACGTGGGGCCAAAGGACGACCCCGTCACCCCCTACATCCTCGTTGCCAACGGTCACGACGGATCCCTCTCCTTCACTGGCATGACGACCTCCGTTCGGGTGGTCTGCAACAACACGCTCTCGTGGGCCATGCAGGGTAATGGCAAGGTGTTCTCCTACAAGCACACCGCTGGCATCTGGGGTAAGTTGCCCGCAGCAAAGATCGCCATGCGTAAGGCACTTGTCGGCAAGCAGGACTTTGTGGAATCCTGTCAGCATCTCCGCAACGTCGCCATGACAGGCGAACAAGTGCAAGCCTTCTTCCTCGACATGTACGCCAAAGTTGTTGACCCCATCGTGAAGATGGACGCCACTGATCGGTACAAGGCAGACGAATCAGATCGTCGCTACAACAACGCCATCAGCAATATCTACGACATGTCGATGACCTTCGACATGGAGCATGACGTTGCCGGTGCTACTTACTGGAACGCATTCAACGCTTCCAGTCGTTGGCTTCAGAATCGTGTCCGCAAGAGTGGCGATACCCAGTCCGTCAACAAGGTGATGGGTGCGGCCTCCGACAACACCAGCAAGGCATTCAAGTTGGCACTTGCCGCCGCTGGCTCCTGATCCTCCTTAGCCCCTCATCCCTTTGCGACCGCGAGGGGTGGGGGTGCTTTTAATCCAGAGTTCGGGAGCCCGTAACCATTGAGTGCGGTTCCACTTTGCTACCCCTCACTTCCAGAACGTGCCGGTGTTAACCTTTCTTTCGGCTCATCTTGGTGGGGTGTATGGGACCGTAGGGCTCCCGAATCTTTTATTCTGTGACAGCAGAGTACGGATCAAACGCATCAAACGTAGAAGGCAGAAGTCTTGCCTTCTTTGATGTGCTGAGATCCAACTCTTCTGGTGTTCGAGACTTCAAAGTCTCAATCCGCTCTTCAAGATACGGCCTTACAACTGGACGGAATTGAGGCTGCATACGAGTGTACATTCGCTCCTTGAGCGGTACTTCTCGCAATTGAATAGCACTATCTACTTGAGCCTTGGTCACAGACAAAGGGAACTTAAATCTCTTTTCAAATGCCGTCTTGATTTGTTGTGCTTTCGCAGGATTATTTGCCAGCATTGCATCAACATACTTACGGCGTTCACCAATAATCTCTTGACGGTTCTTCACAAGGAACCCATTGAGAGCCTTATCGTTTTGGAACATGTAGGAGTTAAAGCCTAGTCCTCCAAGAACCGTCTTTGCTGCACTTCGGTATTCAAGAAGACTGCCGTCTGCACGGTAGATAGGAACCTGACCGCCGGGCTGAATCTGACCCCAGTCAGCAGATTCTCTTTGAAGACCCCCGGTCCAACCACGAGGTTCCGAGATACGAGGAGCAATGTTCAGAAGTCTAGAGAATGCAATGCCGCCCGGAATAAAACGAGGCGCAAGAGATCCAATAAGACTTACATCGTCTTCCATCAATGCCTGACTTGCATCCCTGATTGTGCTGAATGCAGGAGACAGAGGAAGGTTGTAAGCGGCATCGCTGTCAGGCTCTACAAACAACGGCCCAACAATAGTTGACTCGTACAAAGTCTGACCCGCAAGACCGCGAGACAAATCAATGCCCGCTACGTTCTTACCCATCTCGTAAGCAATTGCACCCGTACCCATCATCCGGGTCATGTCGTGCATCATTGCAGAGAAGCGACCCTGCGTTTCAAATCCCGTAAGACCCCAAGTACGACGGCCTTGATTCACCATGGGTGCAGTGTCAGTCCACGCAGTAAGAGTTCTTACCGGGAACGTGAAGAACTGGCGGACCCAAGGAATACCAAACCCAGTCTTCTGGAACAACTCGGGGCTGTTGATTAGGTCGGAGCCGAACTGCGTGTTCTGCACCATCTCGCGGACGTTCTCTACTACCTCCACATCAGCAAAGCCCTTGGCATCTCCCCCCACTTGATAGACGCCGTTCTTGTAGTTGAGGCCGCTGAGTTTCTTGTTCTTGATCATCTGCCCCAGCATGGCTTCGCCGGTGACAGTTCGGTTGAAGATCTCACTATGCGTGAACAACTTAAGCGGTGCTTCAGTCCTCCAAAATTCAAAGGATGCTTTGCCGCTCTTCTTCAATGCACTCTCTGCTGCAAACGCTTGAGAGTCCATCAACTCAAAGTCAGTAGCCCGAATGTCAAGAAGGTCCATACCAAGAGGACGTTCTTTAGTTCCTACGTTAGATAGCCTGAAGAACTTGGCACGAAGATCATCTACGAGAAGAGGATCTGCCCTCAACGGCATCTTCACACGCTCTCGCAAGTAACCAAAGTACTGCTTAAACGCCTGACCATAAGCCTTGATCATCACATCAGGATCCATCCACGAAGCCGCGTACATAAGGGGCTGCATAAGGTTCAGCATTGCCGAACCTAGATTGACACCAAGGTGAGAAGCGTAGAAAGTTTCCGTCAGCAAGCGACCCAGTTTGCCGCCTTGTGCTTCAGACAACTTAAGGTCGCCGTAGTTTTCTAGCGTCTGTACAAACTTAGCGGGGATTCCCCCCATTTTCTTGATGGACTGAAACGCCTTGCTCTTTGACATGGCCCCAGCAAGACTCACCGCATTCAATGTGACATGTTCACTGATCATGTCCCGCAAAGGCATCTCGCCTCTCATGCGGTTGACCAAGGTATTCATCACATAGTTACGGGCGTTCTCTCCACCAAACCTACCCACTGAGTCAGGGTTTGAAGCCATGACATCAGAAGTCAACTGAAGAAGACGATACCGAGAAGCCCCCAAATCCATGCCACCAAGGATTTCTGTGTCCTTTGTCCGACGGGGGTCAATGTTCTTTAGTATCTGCTTATAACTAGCGTCATCTGTTTCTGAAAGTCTTCGGATAAACGTGTCGCTGTAAGCATCGTCTACATGCAGGACGACATCGTTTCTAGTCTGCTTGAGGTATCGGTTGAAAGAAGTACCGTAATCCAAGTTCATGACTTGGCTTCGATTCATCTTACTTTTAGCAGGGCTATTCATCTCCCAATGAACGCTCTTCTTGTAAGCATCATCCAACCGTGTTGATACAGACCCAACTGAATCGTATTCGTTCTTAAGAATCTTAAGATCGTCGCTATCTATGATCGGATCAGTAGAGTTTCTTTCTTGGACTCGGCCTGAAAGATTCGCAGCACGGTCGTTGGAGTGGACGCGAACACTGTCGGTCCTCATCTTGACGGGGTTTCCGTCAGCACCACGCTCGACGTATGACCAGACATTGCGGGACATGAAGTTGTCAGTGTCGTCCCCAGACTCACGGACAACACGAAGAACGTCCTTGAACTGCTGAAGAGACATCTTCGTTCGACCCTGCTTGTCAGGGGTCATGGCCTGAATGATCTTCTTGTAGCCGTCTCCCCCCACATAACCCTGCAACTCCTTGTGGAGTACGTTGGAGATCTCCTCGGCAGTCTTAGAGCCCTTGTCGTCTGATAGGGCTCGGAAGATACGAAGCAACTTGTTGTCGTCGTATTCGATCTTTCCGGTCTTCTCAAAGACCTCCTTGTTGCCAAAGAGATCTACATAACGGCCCTTCATCATCGTGCGGCTCTGGCCGAGCAGCGGCATAAAGCCTTCTCGCTGTAGCCAGTCGCCGGAGAAATTCTCAGGGTCTATTGCGTCATATCGTTTCGTCGTGGTAAACACAGACAAGGGTGCTTCATCGTCGAAGTACTCCAACTTGTCTCGACCCGCATATACACGAGCCGTCAAGTCGTTCTCGAATTCGTCCCCCATGTCAGGGAAGTTCTTCTTCAAGTACTTGAATCTGTCGTTAAGAATCTTGTTATGCGCGATAATTAGTCTGGAGTCGTCTCGCCCTTCTTTCCTCGCAAAGTCAACCAACTCTCGAAATCGCATTGCAGAGTTCTGAAACTTGGCGAGTTTAGCAGATTGAGAAGGGGTAATATCAAAGGACTTAAACGTGGTCCCACCCCGTGCGTGCAAATGGACACGAGCAGTATCCGAGATGATTGCTTCGGTCCTATCAAGAGTCTTGTTCATACCCGACATATGGATGTGGGCGTAAACATTGAACTTCTTCAAGTACTCCTTGAGGCTAATTGCCTCCCCATTAATTGTGGCAGTTGCTACAGGTGCGTCATCCGGGTTCAGACTTCTGACTGAAGTTCCGAACTTTTTAGAGATATTGTCAAGAGCCTCTGACACCATTGGCTGAATGTTCAGGGTGTCTTGACGAGTCAGTTCGCTGAACCGAGACGACGCTGAATGAAGGATACTAGAGAGGGGCGTACCCGCCCCCAACTGGTGAGCGTTCAACAGGCCAAGCGTAGACAGAACGGAATACTTACCCGTAACAAACTTGAAGTAGTCCGCTCCTTGGGAGTCTTTTGCCTTCTTTGCAAGACCTGAAAAAGTCTTCGCCCCCGACTTGAGGGCTTGACCCGCAGCAGGCGTGGTGGCAAACATAAGCCAGACAAAAGGATTCAACGCAACGTCAATGAACCCATTTGCAATTGGGTTATTGCCGAGAGAATCTTTAAGTCGAGATGTAAATGAGTCCCGCTCCGCTGGTGAAAGCGAAGCAGGATCCATGAACGTATCTCTCAGGCTTCGGAATGATGCTTCGCCTTCAAACAACTGAGACAAAGCAACCATCGGGGCATCGTACACCTTGATGGCGTCGAACTTCCCAGCCACAAAACCCTCGTCGTCAAAGGATTCGGCCATCAGCCGGTGACTCGGGTCCGGATCCGCATCTGAACAGTGACTTCCATATCAGCAGTGCCGGTGCCTTCGATATTGATTGCAACCATCGAGCCAGCAGGAATCAGGTTCTCAGTTTCGGTAATCGTAAGAGTATACGGAGTATACGCAGCGGCCAAAACCTGAGCATTACTGAATGCAGTACCCGCACTATCCGGATCCTGAGTCGCGGCGATTCGCTTCAACTGGAACGTCTGATCAGCATCTTCTTTAGTAGTAACAATAAATGCCGCATCAACAACAGTGTCTCGTTCTGCGTAGAAAAGAACGCTGTCGTCTACGTCTGCCGGAATATCTGCCTTCGCAGAAAGTTGAACAACGATGTCCTGAAAGTGATCCGGGACGCTGTGGTTGCGGCCATCGGATTCAATGAGAAGAGGAGTGTAGCCTGCCATGATTCAATTCCTTACTGGATGAGTGAAGTAAATGCTTCTGGAGTTGAAGAGTCGCCCATTGCAAAGGCCAACTCTTCCATGAGATCTTGTCGCCTTGGACCTCCCAAGACAACAGCACCTTGCGGTAGCATTCGACCTGACATCACTTGATTAAAGAGATGGGGGTCTTTCTGTGCCACAACAGCCATGTTGCGTTGCACCATTTCTTCAATGCGGGCAGACCGCATATTCATTTCAAGTTGTCTAGCCTGACCCTCTCTTTCCCTCTTGATCTGGCGTTCTTCTCTGTCCTTTTCAATCAAGTCAGAAAAAGGCATCGCTTCAAAGATGCCCCTACCAATAGGTGCAGCAACGTCAGTAGCAAGAAACTGAGCAGTCGGAGCAACAAGTCCGAAGGTAGCAAGAGGATGATCGCGGGAAAATTGCCGGACGCTATCCTTTTTTGCAAACCCACTAGCAGACTTAAGAAGTCCTCTAATACCGCTTAGTACACTCATGCTACAAGTCCAACTCGTGCGTAAGCCTCACGAATACCGGGCTTCATTTGCTGCCTCATTCGCCCAAGTTCCTGAGCCTGACCTTCACTCAGCAAACTTCGAAGTTCAGCAAACATTCGTTTATCCATAGATCCCGCAGTACCAGTGGCCTGCTTGCGGAATTGCCGAGAAGCCTTGAGTCGGTCCATTTCTCTTGGGCCTGTAATAGCAGAAAGATTCTCAGCGAAGTCCATGTCCCTTCTGCCACGAAGAGATCTCATGGAGTCAGAACTTCTATTACTGCTTTCCTTTGCACCGCTAAGAATGTCCATAGCCATAAGGGCGGTTCCCAAGATACCACCCCCCACTAGAAGTTTTCCGCCGATTCCGCCAGCCGCAGCGGCAAGACCCTTCTTGCCCACTCCCTTGCGAATCTTCTTTAGGCGTTCAGCAGTCTTTCCTCGTTTGCCCTTAAGGCCTGCGATCTCATCTTCAAGATCAGACATTCGACCGCCACGGCGAACAAACTCGTCAACAAACTCCGGGTCATTCAAGAGCATACGAAGACTGTCTTCAATGTCACTGCCTCGGACACCACCGCCCTTACCAAAAGCACCCATAGGGATACTAGAGGCTCCCGTAAGAAGACCTTCCAGCATTGCCATTTCTCTTGAATTAAGAGCCATTTGAAATCCTTTCGACTACAGGCGTCACAGTTATTGTACCGATTTTCATGGAAGACACATCAGTTTCTTCATTGTAAGACGTTTCTACAAATGCCCGGTCCCTTTGGACCGCCCGATTTACCCGATGATCCCACAAGAATCTCCGCACCTGCTTGGGACTAAGGACTGGACCCTCAACATCGAGAGATAGCCCGCTGTAAAACGGCACGGCTTCCTTCGGGAGACTTGTCGAGGGAAGGTGGGGGGACTCAAGGAAAACGGTGGCGTCGGGATGACGCTCAGATACGGCCTTGGATATCTCTTTCCAATCCCTCATCAAGAGCCTGCCCTTCGAGCCCTACGTCTTTCAAGAATGTCCCGCCTAGCCTCGGTCTCCCCGCTACGGGACGTACCCATCTCGATCTCAGACCTGTTAATCAGATCCTGACTCATGGTATCCATGAGGTTCCTTTCACGGATCAAATCTTCCATGTCATCTTCCTGACCTTCAATGACTCCCATTGCAGAAAGAAGATCGTCATCTTCCGTACCAAAGTCAAAGCCGTCCTGATCCAATATGTCCATAAGACCGGGGATCCGAAGTTCATCCCTGTCAATCTCTGACTGCATTGCACCGATGAATGTATCAAGAGTGTTGACTGTTTCCCCTGTAGCACCAAGGCCAATAATGCCCTGTGTGTTTTCAACAGAAACAATCTTCTTCATGATAAATTCGTTTACCGCGTCTTCAAAAGGCTGATCTTCGGTTGCCACAACATCATCGTAATCGTTGGGAACCCCTCCCATAGCAAGTCGATCTGCCTTTAGATTTTCGCCAAAGCCAGCAATAACCGTATTCAATATAAGGTCGTTGATCTGACCCCCATCAGGGCCAGCCTTGGTGTTGATGTCGTTAATCTTTTGAGACAAAACAGCCCTTGCAGCCTTCACCGACTTTGAATCATTGCCGGACATTTGGAAGGCATCAATCAAAGCAGACTGTAGTTCAGCCTGCTGGCTGGTGTTAAGCCCGGTGTAGTTGGAAGAGATCTGAGTAGCAATCCTGCGGTGAAAGTTTTCTTTGATCTTGCCCGAACCAAGTGCTTCCGGAGCGCCTGCTTCTCGGGCAGCAGCATCAATTACACCGGGACCAATAAAACCGCCCTGAAAGAAATCAACTCCCAATGCCTGCAAAGCCCTTGTCTGGACGGCGTTCGGGTCGTCATAAAACAAACGGGCGGGATTAAGGAAAGACGCTAGATCAGAAGCACCAAGACCAAAACTCCCGGTGTCAATGCCAAGGATATCTCTAAGCCCTTCTTTTCCTACAATCCCCTCTCCTGTAAGAACATCAGCAAGACCAGCACCGATACGGTCTGAAACCATTGCAGCACCGTCTCGCTGTTCCTGAGCAGACTCAATCATCCCAGTAATCATGGGAGTCAAATCTTCCATGCCGGTTCTCTGAATCTCCTTCGCCTTCGTAATTGCAAGACTATGGGCACTCTGCTTTTCCCGCAGATCCTGAAGTTTGCGTTGATGGAGTTCAAGGGCTTCGCCTTCTGCTTCAGAAGCAGCAAGAGAAATCTCCATAATCTCGTCCTGCCTGTCCAGCATTTCTTGGTACTGAGACTTCTCAAAGTCCACTTCCTGCTGATACTGCATGTTCTTGTCGTTCTGAAAATCCCTTGCCATGCTGGCTTCTACGTTTGCTTTTTCCGCAAGTAGGTTGCGGTACTCAGCCTGAGAACGAGAACGCTCAGCAATGCCCGCCATGGCGACAGCATTCTTTTGTCCCCCCATCATCTGAGCAATTTCATTCTGCTCACGCTGCATTCGCTCTCTCGAACGAATAGCCTCCGCCTGATTAGCGTTTGAGACGGCTTGATTGGCAACCGCACCCGTCTGAGCAATCGTTTGATTGGTCTGAGGGAGAACCGCAGACTGAAGTTGACCGGCAGGAGGGAATCCTCTAGACATAATTTACCTCAAAATCTATTTGCATCAAAGTTCATCTCAGGGTAAGAAAAGCCCTGAAACTTTTTCGCGCCAGGAGTCTGCGTGAATTGAAAGAACGAAGCAAGAGTCTGTGCAAACGATACAGGACTAAAGGGGTTAGCAGAAATCATTTCAGCAACCCTTCCCATTCCATTCGCAGATAGGTTTGCGGCTTGGGCTTGAGCCGACAGGTTCATCTGCACGCCCATTTGATTCATGTTGCTGGCAAGAGAATCAAACCCTTGCTGCGTAGATGCCGCTTGGTTCATAGCAGAAACACCCGCCATGCCGAGACTTGTTCGTTGCTGATTGAACTGGGCTCCAAGTTGAGCCATAGTTCCAGCCATTCGGCTGCTGCTTTCTGAAGTCAATTTCTGTTGATTCGCAAGAGCCTGCGGGTCTCCCAACTTAATACCCGCTGCATTCTGATCATGCTGGGATTCGAGAGCCCGCCTTTCACCCATTGCAGCCGATGAAGCAAGTTGAGAAGAGTAATCAATCTGCTCTTGCTTTACTTGATCAATTTGAGATTGTCGTTCATCGTACTGCTTTTGTCCCTTCTCCGACAAATGACCAGCCTGTTCGCTTAGAAATGCTTGAGCATCAATTCCCGACTGGGCAATTTGATCAGCACCACCCATGATCGCCTGCTGGTACTCATCAATCCCCTGCATCCGCTGGTCATAATTGAACTGATTGGCTGCTACAGACTTGCCATAGTCTCCCATATACGCCCCCTGCATCTGCTCGGACCCCGAAAGTCCTTGAGTAGCATTAGGGTCATAGGCGTATCTGTCATTACCCCCGACTTGGTAAGCGAAACCACCACCACCGTCAACATAACCCGGCTTTAGTCCTACAGGGCTTTGTGCATACTGATCCATAAATCCTTGGTTTTGACCAAAGGGCTGAGCCATCATCTCATAAAACTGTTGGCTTGTTCCAGAAGGAGCCCCGAACCCAGAACCCCCAAATGATGGGGGGGCAGAACCGTGGCTTCCGCCAAAACTACCGAGTTGCAATTGCTGCATGTTTCCAGAACTATCGTAAAAGCCTGACATCAAGTGTTCCTTTCGGTCGTATCAGTTCCCGTCGTTCGACCTCTGCAAATCAAAGCCATCAACTTGTAGTCCAAATCCGGGCAGAAGATCTCGATTCCGGGGTTCAAAGCAGAATCTTGAATCCCGTGTTTCCCGGTAGTAGTCAGACCCGTAGCCGTAAAGGCAGAATAATCCTCTGACTCCCCGTTCTTAATAGAATCTCCAATAATAGTACCAGAGAAATCCCGAGGGAAGGCCCTAACTGCGGCAGAATCTGACTCAGAATTAAACACTAATCCCTCATAAAACTTGTAGCCCGCAACCCCGCCAGAGACATCCGTGAAATGGCAGCCAATAGACGAGATCTGCTTGTTCTGAAACAGGTCAAAGGAGGAAACGATCTTGTTGTCTTGGGTCCTCACCATGGGTAGGGCTCCCCCCACATACCGGACTAGGACGGGGCTGATCGCAATCACATCCCCGGCTGCCAGCGTTGATGGAACAGGGTTTGGCTGACCCTCATTGACGACGATCTGGCCGTTCCCCCCACCAGCACCGTCCGTGGAGACGGTTCCCGTCGTTCCATAATAGATCTGGAATTTGCTGCCCTCGATCGTGGAGTCGCTGGCACTCAAGATGTAGGCATATGCCCCAACCAGATCCTTGGCACCAGTCCCCCCACCACCCAACTTCTTGGTTCCGGTGGTACCGCTCTTGAGGTTGATGGTTCTATTGGTGGCGTTGTCGGTGATTCCCGCGACCGTAAAGACCGAATCGCCCTTGGCATCCAACGTCCTGAGAACGGGAGATCCCACAGAAATGTCGGTGCTATTGGCTTGAACCTTAGACCTATCAATATCAAGCACATAAGCCCGAGGCTTCCAATCAGCAGAGATATTGGCGGCGTCGGTAGACGGGTGATTCTGGAGAAAGAAAGACCTCTCCACCATTGAAGTGGAAGAAGCAGGCGTCGGCGAAGTGTCGTCGTAGGGATTCCGAGAAAACGTCTTCGGCCAAATCCCCACCCTTGTGTCATCGAAACAAGTGTCATGGAATTCAGTGACACGACCCGTCGAGAACCACATGCAAACCGTTTGCTCCTTAACCGGGTTATGGATAAACAGGCAAGAAATGTAGGGGTCATACGAAAGACGGATGGACGACAAGTCCGAATACCAATCGTCAAGGAGAAGATTGTCCAGACTTTGAACGTCATCGAGTTGGCCGTTATTGGCTACTGCCTTCAAGCCCTTCGTTGTAACGAAGTAAACCAAGGGGCCAGCCATTGCAAACCCATTCTCAGACGCAAGCCCAAACCCGGTGTGCATCTCTTCAATCTTAAGATAGATGCCATTGCGTCGAATGTGGTACAGGCGGTCAGCAGAAAAGCCAATCGCGTAATCGCCCGCCCGACACAAACGAGTAATTCTATTCTGGAAAAGTTCCGGGGCGTATTTGTTGTTGATGGGAAACAACTCGGGGCTTCGTTCGGTCAATGATGACCACCGGAGTTCCCCGATATTTCTCTCTCTGGAATCAATGCTGGTGCGAATAGACGTTGATCCGTTTTGTGGGTCTGCAACAATCAGAGAATTATTGAAGGCTACAGCCGCACCGCAGAAAGGCATTTCGTCATCGCACTCGGTCTTGTCGAGATAGATGTCCTGCATCGTCAAAGCAATATCGTCTAGTTGATAGTACAACTTATAGACAGCGATGTTGGATGGATAGTTAGCCGCCGAATTGCTGGCGGTAGAAACCTTTGCTTCTGTGTCGATCGCCTCATCGGCAATGTTATAGATCGTATCAAGATGCAAGATAGAACCCATGTAGGTTCCTCCCGTAGACTGCATCTTTACAGACCGAAACATATAGACCTCGTCGTAGAGATCCGTGTCGATCTCTAAAATAAAGCCTATGTACCTACCGTTGGCTGCAATAGAAGAACCTGTCTCAGACTTACTTATGATGTCTGTAAGAGCAGTCCTTCTTCCCGTCAAACTATCGTGCAGATAATACGCAAACGTATAATCTCCCGGCTTGAACAAATTCAGATCTGTGTCTGCCGGAACGTCTGGTTCAGCAGTGTCAGTGTCCAGCAAAGCACCTTGAAGAGCCTTTTCTGCCGAGTAGGCATTATCTCTACCCGCCGTGCCGTCAGTAGCAATTGTAAACGCGGGGCTTTCTTTTGCGCCGCCCTTAACCGCAGGTCGTTTACCCGGACCACCGTTGACAATCTTATGGGTGTAGGTAGGTGCCCCCCCACTAAAGGCTGAGGGTGGGTTCACATCGCAGATGCTATCCCAGTTTGGGGAAGTGGAATGGGCGATCGTGGTGTTTCCGCCCACTCCCACCACCTCTTGGGTCATGTCCACTTTACCCGGACTAGCATTCACCACAATAGAGATGGTGCCCTTGTGGCCGTGATCACCTTCTACGATTGTCTTGAAGTTGGTGGCAGCCGCAGAAGCATCAGCACCAGCGTTAAACTCGGGAGGGTCTGCGGTAGCATCGGCACCACTTGCAACAATCTTATAAGTCTCTGAAGTTCCGTTGCCGTCTATTAGAGTAATGGTTGCGTTTGCTGCATCGTCCCACTCGGTGTCGCCAAACGTAAAGGTTGCCGTAGCCTTCAGATTGTCGTTGTATTCAATGTAGAAGACGCGGGTGGCTCGGCCCTTCACAAACGTAAAGACGTACCTGCCCATTGAAACGACATCCATCTTATCAACGCTTGAAACGTGGCTTCCAGCACCAGATGAGTGGTCGCTGATAAGCACCGTCCTCCATCCGGTTGCACCGTCTACCGTATTGGTGGGAACATAGTCCATGTAGAGAGCAGAGTTCTCATCGAGGACGTTCTTCACTCGATAAATAAACCCATGTGCAAACTCCCCTTCCCGAATCTGGAAGTGGACGGGGAAGGAATCGGTGACGATGGACTGCTTGCTCTGAGTGGGGGGAGCAACGGAGGAGAAGGGGCGAGCCCCCGAACCGCTGAAGTCCTTGTAGATATCGAACGTGTGGGCAAGACGAAACCCAGAAGAGGGACGACATCCGAAACGACGGCTACCGTCAACGCCTACAACCTCATGGGCAGTGCCTTCACCCGACAACGCAATACGCTCAATGCCCTTGTTCTCAGAGGCAGTGATCGTGGGGTAGATCCATCTACGGTTAATCTCAGGCATCAGTCTTCGCTTTCATGAGGGAACATTTCGTTCCACTTCTTCTGTCTTTTCCTACAACCGCAACCCGTGTCGAAGTAAGTATTGATTTTTTTCGTGACCTTTTCAAGGCCAATAGCCTTTGTTATCTTAGCGACATCGTCGCCAAGGCCACGACTAAGTCCATCATAATCATCACACTTAAGACAGTCTGATGTGCCGGGCCTACCTGAAAAATGACCTAAAGTACAATACCCCCAATTAAGGTGGTAGCACTTCATGGTGTTTTCTTTGGGCTTTATGGAATCGGAGGACATGGGATTCCTATTAAAGAACTGTTTGCGATGTTGTGTTTAATCGTAGCACGACTATTTACAACAGCACTTCTATTTTGAAACCGGCTGTCCCCAATGTTGGGGCACTCAGGACCCGTTTCAATATCAGAAGCAACATTAGTCCAAACACCCATTTTCCTATCTGACTCGGTTACGAGTTCGTCACACCCATCTTGCAAAACCGGATTGGAAACTAATGAAGCACAACTGAGGAAATCCGGAATACCAAAATTCCTACAAAATTCATATTGCCCCATTTGCTCAATATCAGATGCCACTACTTGAAAGTCATCACCTAAGTTTGTTTCGCAATCCCTGTATTCACCCGGATATCTCATGACCACGCCAAGAGGAACATCAATAATTATTTCAGGAAACCTATTGGAAAAATCAATAGTTTGTTCATAAGTAATTACTGAGCCCGCAGGAATAGTGTCGTCATTTAACTCTGTTGCGTTGTTGTAGTATTTCTCGTTAAAAGTGCCAGTTATAATTCTTCTGACCTGAACATAAGGCCCGCGTAAAGAGTGAATTAGCAAACGACAATCATCTGTGCCGCAGTTATAACCACTGGGAAACCCTCCGTCGGATGTTCCGTAATCCCACGTTGCAACATTAGCATTTCCAGAAGGCCCACTACCCACTATGACATTGTCAGATAACGTTACTTGTTCCCATACAACGGTGTAATTAAAAGTCTGTTCTACACTCACATAACAATATGGATCACCCGGAGGCTCGCCCATAGAATTACCCGGTCTGGGAAATCGAGCAACCTCTTTTCCTGTGTGATTGCCTGATCCATTGCCAGAACCACCACATGTTATATCACCCTCAAATCTCCCACTTCCGTAAGGATCATTAACAGGGATAGGAGAGTCAAACTGTCTTTTATGATTACCCTCATTGCGTTCTTGAACGTACTTAATATTTCCGTTGGCAAGAAACGACGATGTGTGTGATTCTTCAATATAACTATCACTAGGGTCGCATACACTATCACACCAAAGGTGTAGACAAGATGACTCATAATTATGGCTTGCTGTTATTGTTACATCAGTAGAAACTTCCATGCAATCACAACAACAACTCGGCGGCGGGCAGACACAACAACAGGCTGAAGATGTTCTTGCTGCACTCATTCGCAGGCAAAGTCCAAAGTAGCAACACCGCCTCTAATCCACACATCTCCCCATGCGTGTACTCTTTTAGCGGATAATACAGTGTTTTCTTCTAAGGTCTGAAACGTATAAGTAGCGTTTGTCCCTGTATGATTGTTGGGTTCGTTTAACGCGTATTTACTAAAGTCATACAAAGTGCCTGTTTGTTCGGTAGAAAATTGGGGGCTTCCACTTGTTCCAGCAGGAACTAGTTGTTCAACAGGATAAGTTATGCCGGTAATACCGCTAATATTAATAGTGCCGGTTGTATCAGACGTAATTCTCACTAGTTGAATCGTGTCAAGAGCGTTGTTGTCAATAGCGATTGTTACTTTGGTATCTACGTTTTCTCCCGCACTACTGCCATCAAAAAGAGCGGCAGAAGTCGTAATACCAGTACCACCTTCAAACTTCAAGACTGCTGCTTTTTGACCTGCCGTGATAACCGCGTCGTCATCAGTATCAACTCTCTCGTGCATGAACCTTTCAAACGAGAAAGTTACTGTGTCACTTCCCCCCACTGCTTTAATGTAGGCGGCCCCAGCACTAGAGGAAGAATTCCAATCACCTTGTATCAGAACATTATCAGTAGAACTATTGGCGACAATGTTTGAACCGTCGTTGAAGTCCCAAGTTTTATAGGTTACAAAACTTCCAGAATTGACACAGGCATTAACGGCATCGCAAAAAGCAGAATCTGTGGTCAATGATGCAGTGTAGGTGACTTCGACATCACCTGCGGCAGGGCTGTTATCAGTAGTTACGGCAAACTGGAGCCAGTCAATGCTCTCTGATACAACTGTACGGTGATCAGTCCCCGATCCGCCGCCGCCGCTTCCTCCCCCCACATTGAAGTTAAAGGAACTGTCGGCAATGGGGTAGGGGCTGAAGGAAGGGATTTGCATCATCGGCAGGTTGTTGCCGAAAGGTGATGCTCTTGAGTTGTAGTTTCCGTAATAGGGGAAACGCGGAGAAGTCAAAGAACCCGGAGCGTGGACGTTGTGACCCAACCCCTGAAGCACATGAGTGGGGGGAAGATTCGGATTTATGGGATTACTTGATCCCGGATAAGACTCTGAGACTTGTCCGCTATCATTGGTATATGCCATGGCTGTTTCCTAGATCCCAAAGCCTACCGTGCCGCGATCACGGTGCTTCCGGATCTTCGGGAGGCGGCGTCGGATCGTAAGCGACCGACTTGAGAGCAGTCGCCGCCGTAGTAAGAACGGAAGCCGCTGCGATCAGTTCGTCGATCAGCATGTCGTCAGTGGCCGTTCGGCCTGCGACTTCCTTGTAGACCATCCCGAGACGCTGGATGCGTCCGGAGATTGTGTTGAGAGCGGTCTCGATCTGTGCGAAGTTTTGAATTCTATCGGATGCCATCGG